>ERZ1026868.378-NODE-378-length-30529-cov-4.981656_pt1 | contig 30529 bp, 43 predicted proteins | sample MGYA00380164_ERZ1026868 | MGnify/ENA primary metagenome ERZ1026868 (study PRJEB33269, sample SAMEA4719800) | human gut metagenome | biome: human-associated habitat; feature: organic feature; material: feces | place: Cameroon | collected 2013-10 ...
CCACATCGTTCAGCATTGCTCCCGAGTGGTGCCAGATCGTGCCCTCCTGCCGGTTATCCTTCTTGATGAGCAGCAGCTCGCCCTGTGCCTTGAGATAACACATGATGGGAAAATCGCTTGAACCCACCACGGAATAGTTAATGTCGGGGAAATATGTCGGGTCAGAGAGGCCGGAAAACCATTCCATAGCCGCGTGCTCCTTGTTGCCGGAAACAAAAACGCGGTTGCTGCTGCCGTCCATGCCGTAAATCGCAAAGATTGTGCAGCCGAGGATCTTCTTCCGGTCCTCGGTGGTCTTGGCAAACTTCACCTCAAAATTAGAGATACCGGCGTTCTCCGGTGCGCTCGGTGCGGTCTCAAACGTCACCGTGCCTTTCTCCGCATCGTAGCTTTTCACAGTAATTGCACTGCCGTTTAGATAGGCCGCCGTCGGCGTGCAGTCCTTGTCAATGCCGGTCACATCCAGCTGATAGGTCGTGCTTGTGCCGTCTCCGATAAAGCGGTTCTTGCGCCACTTGCAGAGCATATTAACGTTTTCGTAGGTCTCGCCGCCGCCTGCCGCCTTGCGCTGATAGCTGGTCAGCGGACAATAGGCGTTATCGTCTGTCGCGTGTACGGCAGTTTTGCCGTCATAAACAACGTAGTGCTCGCCGGTCAAAATGAACAGCTTGCCGTGCATGTAAAACCCCTGGCTGCGGCCGCCGCTGTTCAGCTTGTCCAGCAGCTCCTTGCGGCTGTCCTTTACTTCCTTGTAGTCAGCATCGAGCTTTACGGCATACAGCTTGCTCCCCGCATGGACGATGAGCGTCAGGTTTTCGTCGTCATTGTCGTTCTCATAGGGAAAAATACCGGCGACAGGAACAGCCTTGCCGTCCGCATCCGCAAACCGCAGCAGCGTGCGCCATCCATAGCGCCGTTCCGGGAAACCGCCCTCGTCTGCGATCACGTTCACCGCACGCGGACTTCTGCCGTCGTCAATCTGCGTCTCATCCGTGGAGTAGTCCAAACCTCTAAATCGCTTGTAATGCTTGGTGCCTTCCTCGGATTCCGTAAAATCCGGCACCGTTACCTTACGCGGCATGTCTTACTCCTCCTCGTAATCCGGCACAGCGGGCGCAGCGTCCTCCAGAGCCGAAACAAACTCATTCCGGAACATCACGCTTTCCGCCTTGCGGTTCTCATCGTCAAACAGCAGTGCTGCAGCCAGTCCCCACGGCAGCGCCACGCGCGTGATTCGGTCGTCCCAGTCGAGCGCCGTGCTGTCTATCGTCGTAATCTCCGGCGCACCGGTCAGCTCCTCGTCACCGCGCTGTGCGCGGATAGCGTTCTCGTACGGTAACGCCTCCACAAGCAGGCTGTCGAGCAGCGTCGGCGAGTAGCTGTCATAATCGACATCCGTGCCGGGCGCTTCAATAATTTTTGCCAGTGCCAGCGTATAAATGCGTTTAATAGTCGTCGCCACGCTCTCACCTCCTAACAAACAGAGGGCGGGCAGCCGCCCGCCCTCCTGGGTCTTTACTTATCGGTAGCCTCCGCAATATCCGAGGTCAGCTTGCCGCCCTTGCCGAACGCAACCACGCGGATGGTCTCGCCCGCCTTGGTGGCAACCGTGCCGGCGTTGGCAACCGTCTTGCGGTTTGCCGAGAAGCGCGGATCCGAGCCGTCCAGCGTGTACCAGATTTCGTCCGCACCTGCCGCCGTAACGGTCGCACTGTGCGAAGCAATCGCTACGGTGCACTCCTGCTTGCTGCCATCCTTGCCGATAACCACAACGGCGTCCGCCTTGCTGGCCAGTACAAACAGGTCGTAGGTCTGGCGGCCTTCGATCAGCGCACCGGAAATGCCGGGCGGGTCCTGATGAATCTTGGTGTCATTGATACGGTACGGGAACGCCAGCGCGGATTCCTGCGCCGCAACCATGTAAACGTCGGTCGGGAACATATTGCTCGGCACCTTGACTACGGTAAAGCCCGCGATCTGGCCAACCGTGCCGGTCGGCAGCTGCTTGCCAGCCAGCGAATCCAGGCCGTGCCACTCGTCAGACAGGATAATCTTTGGGTAATCCTTAGCGCGTACAAACAGTACGCGGCCGTTTTCCGGTACGAGGTGCTCGTCCATGTAGGTTGCCGCGTCGTAGACCATGGTAACAATGGTGCTCTTAGTCGGCTCTGCGGTTACGCCTGCAATGTGGCCGAGCTTTGCAATACGCGCAAAGCCGTACTTGTCACCGGTCGGCACGCACTGCTCTGCAATCTGCTGACGCAGCCACTGGCCGCTCTTGTTGCTGATAGCCTGCTCGCTCTCATCGCCCTTGTCAACAACGCCGGTAAAGGACTTGTCCTGCGTCATCATGTACTCAACAACGGTGTCCTGTACGTCCTTCACCTCGCCGTATCGGCTGTTGCCGTTGCGGGTGTAGTCCACAACAGGGGTGGTGTTCAGCATATATACGCGGCAGGTTTTCGCGCCGGTCATCTCCACGTTCGCCTTGCAGTGAGCGCGCAGGAACGAGGTGTGGGTATACAGTTTCTCAATAGTAGAGGCATATTTAGTCGTAAGATTGATTGCCATAAAGTGTTGTCACTCCTTTTAGCTTCACAGTCCCAACAGTCCGCGCAGGAACGGATCAGAGGTGTCACTCTCATTTCCTGCCACACTGCCGGGGCTTGTCTGTCTGTTTGTCTGATTCTTCTCTGCGATTCTGACCGCCTGCTGATTCAGTTCAGCCTGATAGCGCCAGTGCGCGGCAACGGGCGTCATAGCTTCCTGCTGCACCAATTCAAGCACGCGTTTTGGCACTTCCTCGAAACTTTTCACGCCAGAGAGTGAAACATATTCTTCCCACGCGCGTGCATCGGCTTCTTCTCGTGCCTGTGCAACGGTCTGATCAATGCGCTGCTGCATGGCGGTAAGCTCCGCCCGCTGCTGTTCGGCAGCCTGTGCTTCGGCTGCCCGTCGGGAAGCGATGCGGCCCTCGGCAATTGCTTTGAGCGCCGCGTCTGGCGTTTCCGGAAACTCCGTGCGACACTGCTCCATCTCAGCCGAGAGCAGCTGCTCATTGCGCGCGCCCTCCAGCTGTTCCAGGTACTGCTGCCGGTTCATGCCGGCGGCCTCAGCGTACTGATCCAGTACCCGCAGCTCGCGCGCGGCCTTGTTCTCATAGTTCATGCCTTTCTGCAGGAGCTCCACCGGGTTCGCACCAAGCGCGCCCTGTAAAGCGCTCACCGCCTCAGCGGGCAGCATGATCTGCTGGCCGTTAAAGACGAGCGGCACGGTCTGCACCGGCTGTTCCGCCTGTTCGGGCGGATTGTCGTTACCGCCCTCCGGCGGCTGGTCCTCCGGCTCGCTCTGCTGCTCGGGCTCAGCCTGCTGGTTTTCCAGACCGTCCGACTGATCTTCTGCGCCGCCGTCGGTGTCGGCCTGCTGGTTTTCCAGACCGTCCTTTCCCTCGAGCGCACTCAGAAAATCCGCTTCGCTGAAGCCGTCCATGTCCGCGCCGGTGTCGGAAGCATTGCCGTCCTCGGCAAAATACTGTAAGCCGATACCCGCGCGGAGCTCGCTGCCGTCCATGTAGTTTCTGGTTTCCAAACTCATTAGACAAATCCTCCTATATGCAAAAGACTTTCGTCTCATTGCCGTGTGTTTATCGTGTGTTTATCGTGTGTTCCTGCACTCCGGCGGACGCACCGCCGTTCCGTAAGCAGTGCACCCACCCGTTTTCATAACGCTACATCAAAAGAGGTGAACACGGACGAGGGTGATATGGCAAAAACGCCCACGCCCGCCGCAGTGCAGGAAAAGAGATCGTGTCCGAGACTCTGACGGGCAGGCAAGGAAAAAATGAACTCAGAAACCTTGCCGCCGCCATACAATAGAAAGGAGAAAATAGGTATGGCCGTTCCCTGGGTAAAGCAGGCTCGGTCGTTGGGCATTACTGCCCGTCACAGTCTCGGACTCAGTTGTATTCCGGCGCTCGGACGGACGCCCTCGACCCGAACGAGGGTGCCCGCCATCGAAAGAAATAAGGGGAATCAATGGGCGGGTGAGGTCAGCTCCCGCCCGTCCGAACGCCGGAACAGGGGTGTTAATATCTCGTGGGGTCCTCTGTTTCCACGCAGCAGCCGCTCTCAGCACGCTCCAAATCACGTAAAATCCTCTTAATGCAGAAGCCGAGGTCAATCCCCTCGTACTCTGCGCGAACTTCCATCGCGTGCAGATAATTACCCATGTGATGAATCTGTGCGACCAGCACATTAAGTGGACAGTCCGGCGTAAAATCCAGATTGTGAGCTTCTGCTTTAATAAGCATCTTGTGCAGCTTATTATAGCGGATCTTTGTTTCCAGATACTCACCGAGGAAACGATCCTTATAGTCCGTGCTCTCCGTCAGAGGCGCTACATCTTTCAGCGCCAAATCTTCAAAAGTTTTCATGCCGTACCTCCTATTTATCAGTCCACGGTTTGAAATCTACAATCTTTTTGAGCAATCCATCCGCCTGTCCGTCAAAACAAATTGCACGATCGTCAACGTACGCAACAGCAGGCGGCTTTTCCTTCATTACAGCATCTACCTCAATGCCGTTCTGTTTCAGATATGCCTTCACCGCATCCATGCCATCCTGCGTGTCGCAGCGAGTAGAAACAACGACAACGCGGTAAATCTGCCGCATTTTATAAATTTCCTCGCGGATACCAGGCACAGGCGGATCCGGAATGCAGGTCTTACCCCGCCAGCCAGAGGAATAACTATGAATAACACCATCGAAATCCAAAACAACTGTGTACTTCATATTCTCACCTCAAAACCGAAAATTCCGGTCCGTCCCCTTGGTGAACTTCGCCTTCTGCGCATTCAGCTCCTCCTGCATAGCACCGAACATGGCCTCAACCTGCTTCTCGGTGTACTCATACGAGCTGGCCGCCAGATGGCCGATCATGCTGATTGCCTTGCAAGCACGGTTCACGCGCGGCTCTGCCAGTCGCACAAATCGTTCCGACTTGCTCTCATTGTTATCCATTCATTAAACCTCCCTGCTGTAATGCCTGCTGCATGCTGGCCTGCTGCTGCACTCTCTTTGCAGCCTCGACCAGTCCTTCCTGATCCTTAACCGAGCCTTCCGGCATGCGGCTGAGGAACTCAACCATATTCGGCATAACGCCCGCCGTCTGCAGATTGTTAAGCGTGGACACCTGCAAAATGCGGCTCCAATAGCTTGCCTCGCCAATGTGAATATTGAGATCCAGTGCCTCCACCGGCAGCGTGGAGAAGTCGTACATCTCCACAAGCGTCTGCTCCTGCGTCTCGCCGATCTCATCCGTCACCTCGTCCGTGATCTTGACCTGACGCATGCCGTAATAGGCGTGCATCATGTCGATCAGCACTCGCTCGTAGTCCTCAACAAACTGGTAATACGCGATCTTGGTCAGCGCAAGCGGCGCCGCGTTCGCGGTCTGTACCGCTACAATCGCACTGCTGTTCTCCGGGTTCTTGACGTTGCCGAGCGCGGCGTCATTCGCGCCGGCAACACTTTTGAGGGCGTCCGTCATGGTGGACGTAATGCCCGTGGCCTCGGTCGGAATCGGCATCGAGCCTGCAACGCCGGTCAGCGCGTCCTTCACATCGCCTGTCACGCCGATGGAAGTCGCGTCCGGATCCCACCCCTTCGGGAACTTGTTCCGGTTGTATATCAATTTCGGCATGGCGTTATTCCTGAGCATCAGCGCCAACGCCGTCCATTGCTTGTTGATCTCAATCTGCGTATTGATGAGCGGTTTGATCTCCATCACGCCGTGATAGCAGTTCTTTCTCGGCTTCCAACTCATGTACGCTACCGGATACAGTGACATTTCGGTTGCCACATCCTGCTCGATCATCACACGCCCGCACGAGCGGCAGTAGTGAACCCTGCCGTCCTCGCTTTTCCAAAACCGCACAAGCTCATTGCCGAGGCTGTCGGTGTTACTCTGCTCGTCATCGCCCTTGTACAGTCCGTCGGACTCGCCCTCAATGGTCTCCCATTCCTTGCAGCCGAGCCGCTTCGCGTCCTTTCGGATTTCCGTCACCGGACGGCGGCGCACAATGATAAGGTACGGCTGCTCCTGCACGTTTGCGTTGGACGGATTGCCGAACAGAATGTTCGTGTTCATAACCTGTTCGGAACATATCTCTCCTTGCACACCGCCGAGGCCGGAGGACTTGCTTGCGTCAAAATAGAAATATAGCGCCGCGTCACCATCCACGCAGGCGTCACGCAGAACCATGTGGTGACGGCTCTTGAGCTTGGTGCGCTCCACCACGCGGTCAATGCTCTGTTCGAGCACCTTCGCCGCATACTCGGCCTGCTCGTCCGGCAGGAACGGTTCAATGTCCTGATCCACATCGTTTGAAACGATCTGTGCGACCTTGTAATGCACAATCGGATCCAGAACGTTCATCGTGATCGGCCGCAGGTGCTTGCTCTTGAGCCCTTCCCACTGCTTGCCCTCCACAAAGTTCTCGCACTGCTTCACATCGTCATAGAGGTTCAGGCCGGTGTTAAACTGCACACCTTTCTCGTACTCAGCCTGTATCCGGTCAGCCGTGAGCGTGGTTTTCTGCTCATTCATCGCTCAATTCCTCCTGCCCATTGGCGGTGCCGTCATAGCGAAGCAGATTGTTCACTTCCCGCATAATCCGGCCCTCGGTGCTCAACCGGTACGCCTGCTCCTTGTGGAATTCCTCTTTCCAGTGCTCTGCAGCCTCCCGCTCGGTGATGAGCGCCTCGTTCAGCTTGCGGCGCTCCTGCTTGAGGCCGTCCACCTCGTTGCGGGCGCTCCACATCGCGCTGATTGCCGCGTCGTGTGCATCCTTGGTGGAGTCGAGTTCTTCCTGCAGCTCCTTCGCGGCTTTGCGCTCGGTCTGCAGCTCCTGCCGCAGACGGCAGGCCGTGTCCTCACTCTCCCGCAGGGCGGTCTCCGCCTTGGTAATGCGGTCCGCAAGCTGCATGCGCGCCATCTCCTCGGTGTGCAGTCTATCCTCCATCGTCCGCGCGGCAAGCTGAAAGGATTCCGCTTCCACGGTCTTTGTCCGAAGATCCGCGCCCAAACGCTTGGCGTTTCGGGTCTGCACGGCCGCCAGAATGGCACACATCGCCGCAACGGCACTAATAGCTAAATACATTTCCCATTTCCTCCTCAGTTGATAGATAATCCTCGTCTCGTACTCTCGGCAGTTCCGCCGGAAGCGGACATCCATCACAGAAATACCGGATCGCGTCCGGTCCGTGCGTCAGCTCGTGCGGCTCGTTTGCCGTGTCGTTGGGGTTCTTCTCGTCGTGCTGCAAGCCCGGCAGCGTGCGGATAAGGTTGATACAGGTAGCAAAAATCTGCAATTTCGGTCTGAGCAAACCATCCACATCAGGGACAGGCTGCAGCCGGCGCTTGAGCTCATACCATCCGGCCACGCGGCCGTTACTCACCTTGGAGAGATACAAGCCGTACTCCGCAAACAGGTCGGAAACGCTCTTGCCGGTTTCCTGCCGCCTGTTCCACAGGTCTTTCGGTGCGAACCATGCCGTGATATCGTCATCACCGTTTGCTTGCAGCAGGCGTTTCGCCGCCTCCGGGATGATAAGGTCAGGCTGGTAAACCTCACGGTAAACTACCGCATAATCATTCTCATCTACCGCGATCCAGTACGCTGCCAGCATGTCGAGACCATAGTCGATAGCAACGTACCGTCTCCACCATGCCGGAATCTCAAACGGACGAACAACATGCAAATCCCGCTTGAACTCGGTGAAATACTGCCCGACGTAGTAATCCCAGTTGCCTTCTCTCAGTGCAATGTAAATCTCACGCGGCAGGTTCTTCATGCGTTCCTCATACTGCGGGTCCTTGGAAAGCAGAAAAGGGTTGTCCTCCAGCTTGGCCGGAATAAACAGCCGCGTGCCGCCCTCGCAGCGGTGTACCTCCATCGGAGCGCCAATGTCGATAAACCGGCTCTTGGCGTTGGTGTGTCCCACACTGCCGGGGTTGGCGGTCGATTTGACGTGTCTCGGAAATGGTCTCGTGCCGCGTACACGAGAGATCATGTAGGTGTACATGCTCTCGGTGAAATGCGTCATCTCGTCGAACCGGATCACGTCATACTCGGCGGACTGGTACTGCTGCACATCGCCCTCGGTTGCAATGTATCCCATCTCAATGGTTGATTTGCCGACCTTCCAAATGTGTTTGCTTGTGTTGTAGCTTGCCACACTGGCGGGGTACAACTCCATCGTCTGCGGCACCATGGAGCGTTCGAGTTCCTTAAACGTGCGTCTGAGGATTAGTTGCCTGCTGCCCTGATACCGCAGCGCGTACACCAGAGCGTCCAATGCCTGGATAAACGTCTTGCCGCCACCGGCCGCACCGCCATAGAGCACCTCGAAAGCCTCGGTGTCCATAAACAGCTGCTGCTTTGGCGTGATTGAAAAATCAAGATCCATCGTCAACCGCCGCCTTTGTAGGATCAACAAGTGTCAACTGCAGATTGATTTCCGGAGCAGCTTCTTCCTTCTCGCCGAGGTGCTGCTCAAGCGTTTCCTGTCTTGCCGCAACGTCCTTCATGGTTCCGGCCAGCTCGCGCAGGCCGACTCCGGTGTAATCGGTAACAACGTTTCTGAGGCTTGCCACTTCGGCCTCGCTCAGCGCAATCACGCCGTCCCTGGCAGCCTTTTCGAGCGCTGCCAGACCGTCATTGATGGTCCGGGTGTCCTTCGCGGCGGCCTCGGCCTTGCGATCGAGCGCACGCAGCACCTTGTCTCCGATCTTCTCGCACCGTGCAATCTGCTTGCGGCGTATCTCCCGCCGTGCAGCCACACCGTCCTCGTCGCTCTCGTTCTGGGTATGTACCCAATCCGATAACGTGCTCTTGGGGATTCCGAGCCGCACCGAAGCATTGGAGATTTTCACGCCGGACGCAATCAGTGCCAGCGCCTCGTCTTTGATTTTCTGGTCATACTTACTCCCGCGCTGCTGCATCCAATCACCTCCCGCGCGTGTCTGTCTTTGCTGAATACAAGTATAATCGGGAAAATCGGACAAAACGGACAACTTTGTTCTGACAGCAAAAAAGCGCTCAGCCGAGCCATACAGCCCGCCTAAGCGCTTGTGTTTTCAGCTATTCGATTTTGCAACAACCTCCCGCTCGTACTCCTTCAGCAGCCGATCCAGTGTCGGCCTGCTGATCCCGTTTTCCCGTGCGATCGTTGCCTTGCTCTTGTGCCGTGTTACCCAGTCATGATATGCACCGGCAACATCGTCAATCTCCGTCTTTTTCCGCCCCTTGTACTTGCCCTCGCGCTTGGCAATCGCAACACCTTCCCTCTGACGTTCGAGCATGTTTGCTCGTTCAAATTCATTGATCGCGCCGAGGATGGTCAGCACCATACGTCCGTGCGGTGTCGAGGTGTCAAAGTTTTCTTTCAGGCTGTACAGGTGCACGCCCTTCGCGCCGAGCCGATCAACCAGTTCCAGCAGGTCCTTCGTGCTACGGCTGATACGCGACCAGTCGAGCACATACACGGTATCGCCCTCACGCGCAAAGTCGAGCATCTCCTGCAGCTTAGGGCGATCCAGATTTTTGCCGCTGATCTTCTCAATGTACCAACGCTCAATATCGTGTTTCTGCAGTGCCTCCACCTGCCGCGCCTCGTTCTGCTCGACCGTTGACACTCGCACATAGCCAATTTTCATTTTGTCCACACTCCTGTTGATAGTTTGTAAAGTTTACATTCTTGACTTGCCTTTACACTTGTAAATATAACGCAAAACCGACTTTATTTTTACGTTTACGCCGTTTTTCCGCTCCTGCACGTTGAGGCATGCCCTATTTTTACACCGCAGGGCACAGCAAAGCGGACAGGGTGCATGCGCGTCACCCAATCCGCAGGTATCGCTCCACGAGCTTGCGCGGCCCGCTCTCATCAGCATACCCCATCCGCCGGGCGCACTCGCTCCAGCTTTTGCCGTCCAGGTACCGCAGCCGCAGGGCGCGCCGGGTCATGGAGTCTGAAACGTTGTCGATCCACTGCCGCACCGTGTCGCGCTCATCCTGGCACTCGGCCTCAATGGCCTGCAGCCTATCCCGTGCCGCGTCCAGTGCATCCCGGCCAAACAGACAGCCGACGCCGTAAGTCTCCTCGATCCGCTTGTGGTGCCGAGCCTCCCGCGCAAACCGTTCTCTTTCTTCTTCCAGTTCACAGACCAGACTTTCAATCTGCCGCAATCTGTCTTTTGTCACCAGATACACCTCCTGCCGCATCGGCCTTCCGCCTTGCGCTCGTCACCGTTACGCGCTTCCGCGCGCTCCGTCCTTTGAGAGAGTACAAACAGTAATGTGATTACGTTCTGTATTCATTCGTCCGAACCTCTCCGACAAACCGCAGGGGAATTGTTAGACCCCCTACAAGGCTGTCAGGCGGACTCAGCCGCCGCTTTCTTAAACTTTTCTTTGTCGTCTCCTGCGCAGGCGTTCCCACGGATCAGGAGCAGCCTTGCGCCGCTGTATCTGCCACCATGCGCCGAACGCGGCGTGATCGTAAATCCGGCCGACCATAACCTCATAGCGACCGAACTCGTTCGCATTCTGTACATGCTCGATGATTTTCACGCCGGGCGGCACTTCGGCCTCCTCCTCCTCGCCCAGTCTGAGCCGCACCGGCTCGGCGGGCGGCGTGAGATTGCGGCTTGTGGAGTATCGCCGCGCACCTTTGCCCTTGTGACAATCCTCCTTGAGAAGATAGATGGCGGTGTCCTCGAAAAAGTCCGCGCCCTCACGCAGAGTCCGCACATCGGCCAGACCGGAAGCCCAGCAATCACGCACCACCTCGGCCAGCTGCACGCCGTGCGCGCCGCTGAGGATCAGGTGGTGGTGCAGCCGTACCGGCTCGCCGTCCATGTCATGTTCTTCCGTTACCGCTATGTATTTGTAGGTAAGGCCAATCTTCGCATACGCCTTTTTCATCTTCGCATGGAATTTCTCCAAAGCACGCGCCCTGGAAGCCTCCGGCGCATACGTCAGGCACACAAACAGATCCCGGCCGCTCACAAAATTCGCGTTGATCAGCTGCATTAGCCGCCACTTGCGCTGCCGCCGGTTGATCTCCTGCTTGGCCTTCTCGGTTGTCCGCCGTCTGCCGGCCCTCTGCCTGGGCGACATGCCCGGCATCGTGCCCATGGAATATAAACACATCTGATAGAGCGCACCATTGCACTCCTGTTTTTGAAAAATCATAAATCACCTCTTGCGGCCGACTCCTGCATCTGCGCCGCAACATATATAGTAAGTCGGATGAAGCCAGCCCTTCACGGGCTGGCTTTCTCTTTTCCGTTTTTCATCTTCCAAACCTTCCGCGCCTCAGCCACGAAAACCTTGCGGTAATCGCGCTCATACGCGCCAAACCCGTAAGTAACCACAGCCGCCGTCATGCAGTTGATCAGCTCGTCCGCCGTCAAACCATGCTCGGCAGCATTCCGGATAAACTCACGCATTTCGTTATCCGGCGGCCTGCCGAAACTCCGGCTGTAATGCGAATCAACCAGGTGTGCCGTCTCTGTCGGGCTGCGCATTGTTCATTTCCTCCCGAATCCGCTTAAGCGTTTTCTGAATCCCCGCATGCCGTGCCACCTTAAAATCGGTTTCCAGCCCAAACATCTGGATGATCTGCTCGGTCACGTTCACCACATCGGCCAGTTCCCCGGCAAGGTGCTCGAGTCTCGCGGTCAAATCTCGTTTCTTGCCGCCCTGCTCGTGGTAGCTGAGCATCATCAGCACCTCGCTTGCCGCGCTCGTGGCCTCGCCTAATTCTTCCATCAGCTTGCAGACCTGCTTTTCCTCGCCGTAATAGCTCGCGATCTGCATCAGCTTTGCCGCTCTTTTCACATTCATTTCATCACATCCTCATAAAAAACAATATCGCGTTTTGAAATTTCCTCTGCTCTCAGCCGCAGCTTCTCGTATGCGTAATCCTGATCCACCTCGTCGATCATTTTCTGCAGCTCATCCGCAGCCGCCTGAAAGGCGTCGAAAAACTTGTCAAGCCGCTTTTCCGAGAAGCCGTACGCCTCGTGCAGCGCAACAGCCGTCAGCCACAGGTGCCGCTGCATGGAGATATTCACCTCGTGCAGGATAACTTCATCCTGCACAGCCTGCCGAATCATCCGTTTCCGCGCCAGTACGTCAGCATAATTCATGCCGGCCGGCTTGCCTTTCCGCTTCTTCATGCCAGCTTGTCACCTCTCTGCACCGATCTTCTCCCGACCATTTTCGCGACCTCACGAAAATGATCTAACTGCTTGTCCGTAAAACGCATCAATACCCCTCCCTCGCAAGCTTGTTCTGCACGGCATGATCGCTCTTGCCGAGCGCCGCGCCGATCTCCTTGAACAGATAGCCGCGCTTGCGCATAGCGACCGCCTTCTGAAATTCCTCATACGTCCAGTGTACAGAAGTTCGGTGCGGCCTTTTCTTCCGGCAGCCCAGCTCCTCAAGTACGTTTGAGATCGTGTCACTCGCCCGTCCGGTCTCCCTTGAGATAGCGCGAATGGGCATGCCTGCTTGATACATTTTCGCAAGCCGCTGTTTTTCCTCATCCGTCACGCGCGGCTGCCACCGGCCGACCTGCTTGATATCCTCCGGCACATAAATGGATATCGGCACCTCGCTGCACAGCCCGCGCGCATCGTCCTGCGGCGTAAACACGCATTCCCGCGTGTAGTAGGTGCAGTGATCGAACAGACTGAAATGCTCGGTCTCCTGTACCTCAAACCGGCCCTGCGGGTGTCTCCATATAACCCGCATCTTTGCTTGTTTTGACATGATATTTCTCCTTCATTCTTGCCTGATAAATGGCACCTTCAACTTCCCGTTTCTTCTCCCACACGTCCGGCAGCTCGGTGAACGGCTGACAGATCGGGTACGCCCTTCCCTCGTCACCGTAGGTGCCGACAAGGTGATACTCCACCTCGCCGAACAGGGTGCGCTGAACCTCAACGCGCACCCTGTCGATCCGCACCCGCGGCAGCTCGGTCAGCTGAGAATACGGTTTAATTTCCAACCCGCTAAATTTGACCATCAGAGCCTAACCCTTCCGTAGGGCGGGGTGCCCTCACCCCGCCGTTTTTCGTCACCTGTCTCGCATTCCATCGTTCTAATAGCAGTGCGTCGAATTTCGCCTTTCTGGCTTTCTCTGCGCGCTTCTCGCCCTTCTCGACGGCCTTCACATACCGCATGCAGCGTTCCACCCGGTCATGCGGCATCTGAAACTTCTGCCGGTTTTTCTTCCAGTCTGCCATCAGCGGATCTGCCTCATAAAGTCCGCACGCCAGACCGCGCGGTCGAGCGATTCGCGGGCAGCGCGGCGGGCCTCGGCCTCCTGCCGCTGGCGGCGGCGCTTGCGATAGATCATGTTTGCCCGGCAGTACGCCAGGCACAGCGCCATCATCACCGCGCAAATGACCGCATCGCCGCGCGGGCAGAAGCCCGCGATACAGCCATAGACCACACCGGCCAGCACCGCGCCGCACGCGGCCATTGCCATCTTACAGGTTTTCATTTCCCTTTCTCCTCTCGTTTTTGAGATATAATTCCCACGCCGTTTTCTGTAGGCGCTCAATGCGCCGCTGCATTTCCTCCGGCGGAACGTCACGGTAACAGTCGTCGTCTATGCGTACCGTTCCGTTCGGATAATGATATTCAGCCACGATTGCCACCGTAACCACCCCTTTCTAAAGCCTATGCTTAAACCGGCTTGTCTGTTGCCGTCCGCGCCGCCTCTGCCTCTAAATTGAACTTTTGTGCTTTCTCAAGCTCAATGCGGGCAGCGATCCGCAGGCTCTCCGGTGCTTCCGGGTCAGCCAGCAGCTGCTCGGCGCTCATGCCGAGGTATTCGTTGTAGGGTTTCATCTTGGCATCACCTCGATTTTCATAGCTTTGTCCAGCCATTCTGTCACCTTAGCAACTGTTTCGGCGTGGCTTTCGCAGAAAAACTGCTTCATTTTTCGACCGCCGGACGGCTTTTCGAGTGTAACCCAGACTTCATATTTCATGGTGTACTCCTTGTATTTCCGTTCCCTTTCCGCTACAATAAAAGCAGGAAAGGAGGTGTTTTTATGGATGAAATTGTTGTAAAGGTCTCCGACCTCTGCAAAATCGCCGAGCAGCTCAAGGAAGATAAAATGCAGTATGTCCGCCTTATGCTGCTCGAAGCAGAGCCGGATATGCCCGCTTCAATCGCTGTTTCCGCCATCGAAAACGAAAATTCTGATTGCATCGTTGATTATGATGGAATCGAAGCCGTTGACGTTGATATGTCACTCTGAATCCCTGCAGGCTGCCGAGATGATCCCTCGGCAGTCTGCTTTTATGTCAAAGTAAATATCTTCCGCAATGTCTTTGTCGCGGCGCATACCCAGCAAACACTTGTACAGCTCATCTCTGCACTTCCGCTGGGCGTCTATACTGCCGCCTGTAATCTGGATCGTGAATTTCACTGTTTCAGTCCCTCCTCTTTCTTTTCATCCCCGAAGAAGCTAAATTACCCAACGAAGTAGGCAGACCCAGATGTAAATAAACAGTGTTATCACGCTAAGTTTGCCGATCATCGTCGCAAGCGTACCACGCAAATTGCTCCAATACTGTCGTCTGCGTGCTCTGTACTCGCTTTCAGCAATCGCATTCCGCTTTCGGACAAATTCATCATTGTCAAAGCACAGCGCATCCCGAATCCCATCCAGATTGTAAGAAGTCCCGTCCCGCGGGGCTTCTTTGTTTTTCTCGGTGTCCATCCCCTCACCCCTTCCCTTCCGCCTGCTCGGCGTCCTTAGTGTGGCGCGAACCTTTCACTGTGCGGTAAAATGTTCGTTGTACCACATGGATTTCATACTGTGTCTTTTCTGGGTACTTTGCACGCACTTTCAGTTCGTCTTTCAAAAAACTATCCAGTGCTTCGGCAAGCGTGCCCGCCTGCCCGGCTTTCCCCTTAATGGTAATTTTTACTTTCATACATTCCTCGTTGTCTCTTTCCACCTTATCTGCTATACTGAAGCAGAAAGGAGGTGTTTTGCGTGTCTGATAAGGAAATTGCGCTCCAGCTCACCTTAAAACTGCTGGATACCGGTCATTACGTGGCTGGTGAGGTTGTCAGCAACGAAGCATACGGAAAAGCCGCCGCTGACATCTACAACACAATCCTGAATTCTATTCATCACGAGTAAATTTCAGGATTTTCAGGCAGGTTTCGATCTTAGTTACCGTGAGATCTAACCGTGCCTGACAGCCGCTCTCTTTGCTCAACTGCTCCACACAGTCAGCAAGGAGGGCGGTTGTGTTTTTCGCAACATCTTCCAAAGTCTTTTCCATCCTCTCACCCCTTCCCTTCCGCCTGCTCGGCGTCCCGTGCGAACAGATACCGCCATTCACAGCCGGTAAAAGTATTCAGCAACACTTCCACTTCGGGAAGTGTAAATTCTGCGCGTCCCTTGCGTTTGTTGCGCATAGCGCACTCGCTGATTCCGCAGGCTTGCGCCAGTTGTCTTGATGTGATGTTTCGTTTGAACATCTCGAGTTCCAAATTAGGATACATTTTCAGCGCTCCTTTTCTTGCGTAGTCGAAAGAATTGTATTGACGCAAACCGCCCCAAGCCTTATACTTATAATCATCCCATTAAAAGAGGAGGTGGTGTTCATGGAGAAACTTACTAAGTTTCTTATGACGCCCCCCTGTTCTGTCCACGTGTAAACCAGACGCTAAGTTAGTCAGGCAAGTGTGCATGACACAAAACTACTTTCATCCTCACAAAGAATGGTCGTTTCGGGGCCTCAGCAGTCGGAAAACCAGCGACAACGCTTGTGCAGGGGTTGGGGCGGGATTCATGCCAAACCGTACATCTGCCGAAACCAGATGTGCGGTTTGTTTTACGTCTAAATTCACCCTATGGGGTGAATTTGATATTATAATACACCCCATAGGGTGAATTGTCAATACGAAATTATCCCTATGGGGTTTTTTCTGTTGTAACCGATATTTTTCTATGGTATAATGCAAACAACGAAAGGAGATGTTTCCGCTGAATATCCTATCAAAAATTGAGGAATCCATGGCCCGAAAAGGTATCAAAAACCGCCGTCAGTTATCGGAATACTCCGGTATCCCCTACTCGACAATTACCGGTTTCTACGCGAAAGGCTACGACAAAATGAAAATGTCAACGCTGAAAACTCTCGCAGACTGTTTGAATGTCAGCGTTGATTACCTTGTCCGTGACGAAATCACCGACCCGCATTATGGTCTGTCGTCGCCTGCCGCACCGGTTTCCGACCTCGCCGCCGACGAAACCCAGCTCATCACCGACTACCGTTCCCTGAACGAGCAGGGACAGGAATATATCCGTCAGACCATGTATATGGCAAAACAAACGCATAAAAAAATGCCTGACCTTTCCGATCTGGAAAAGCAGGCATGAATAAGGGAGTTGACCCCATGAAAACCTACACCATCATCGCCGGTGTCAACGGCGCAGGCAAGTCCAGCCTCACCGGCGTACTCCGTCAGGAAATGAACGACCTCGGCGTGATCGTCGATGTTGATAAGCTGGCCGCAGCGAACGGCGGCAATAACATACTTGCCGGCCGTCTGGCCATCGAACGCATTCGCTCCTGTCTGAAAAAAGGCGTGTGCTTCACGCAGGAAACCACGCTGTCCGGTTCTCTCACCGCGCATACCGCGCGGCAGGCGCGTGAAAGCGGCTATGCCGTGCGGATGTACTATGTCGGTCTGGACTCTGCCGAGGAGTCGCTTGCGCGTATTGCGAACCGCGTCCGCAAGGGCGGGCATGACATTCCCGCAGATGATGTGCGCCGCCGCTTTGCAGGCCGCGTCAAGTCGCTAGCCGCTGTCCTGCCCTACTGTGACGAAGCGACCTTTTTCGATAATGATAACGGCTTTGTCGCTGTTGCCGAGTACCGCAACGGCGTGATCGTCTGCTACGAGAACGCACCGCGCTGGGTGACATCCCTTGCCGACGCCATCAATCAGCCGTAACCCAAAGGAGTGACCCCCATGCCCACCGAATACGCCCTGTACCTGCGCAAATCCCGCGCGGACCTCGAAGCCGAGGCGCACGGCGAAGGCGACACCCTCGCCCGGCACGAGCATATCCTCATGGAGCTTGCCAAGTCCCGCGCCCTGCCGATCGGCGCAATTTACCGTGAGATCGTCTCCGGCGAGCGTATTGCGAACCGTCCCGTCATGCAGCAGCTTCTCTCTGAGGTGGAGGATGGCCGCTGGAAGGGCGTCCTTGTCACCGAGACCTCGCGTCTCGCGCGTGGTGATACGATCGACCAAGGCATCGTCGCCCAAGCGTTTAAGTTTTCCGGCACGCTGATCGTCACGCCGTCCAAAACCTACGACCCCACGCAGGAGGCAGACGAGGAATGGATGGAGTTCGGCCTGTTCATGTCGCGGCAGGAGTACCGCATGATCCGCCGCCGCATGACCGCCGGAACGCGGACTGCGAAGAAGGAAGGCCGCTATCTGGCAAGCCGCGCACCCTACGGCTACGAGCGCTGCAAGCTGCCCGGCCGCGGCTGGTCCATCCGTCCGATCGAGCCGGAAGCCGGCGTGGTGCGGAAGATTTACGAGCAGTTCCTGTCCGGTAAAGGCGCCGGAGAGATTGCAGCTTACCTGAACCTGCTCGGCATTCCCTCGCCCACGGAAAGGGCGTGGGTGCGTCAGACGGTCGGCCTTATCCTGCGCAATCCGCACTATGCCGGTTACATACCGTCCGCCGTCCATCCGCACAAAAAGCTGCTAAAGGACGGCCAGCTCACCGTAAAGCGTCCGCTCAACAAGCAGTGCGAGCTGTATGAAGGCATGCACGAAGCGATCATCCCGCGTGAAACATGGGAAGAAACGCAGCGGCTGCTTGTGCAGAACCATAAGCCGCGCGTGCCGAGCGCCCTGCAGCAGCATAATCCGCTTGCCGGTCTGCTCTGCTGTGATAAATGCGGAAAGAAAATGCAGCGTCATCCGCAAACCGACCGCAATTTTGAAAAATACTACTGTCCGACTGTCGGCTGTCCTACCGTATCCGCACCGCTCGAACAGGTTGAGGATCTGGTCCTGCAGGGCTTGAAGGACTTCCTGTACAATCTCGATCTGCAGGAGCAGCAGCTTCCGGATATGTCCGCCGAGCAGGAAGCGCTGAAGAATATCGACAGCCGTCTTGCCGAGCAACGCAAGCGCCTGACCAAGACCTTCGAGCTGGTCGAGGACGGCATCTATACGCGCGAAGCCTTCCTGCAGCGCCAGTCCGAAATAAACGCCGAAATGGCCCGCCTGCAGACCGCCCGTGAGGAGCTTCAGCGCAAAATCGACACACACGCCGCCGAGCTGTCCGCCCGGGAAAATGCCGCTCCGCAGATCCGGCATGTTCTCGATGTGTACGACCGTAAATCCGCCCCCGCAGAGCGCAACGCCCTCCTCAAACAGATAATCGACCGCATCGACTACCATAAAACCACCAAACAGCGCTGGTCCGCCGAGAACGATCTCTCCGTCACCATCCACCCCAAAATTTCTGCCCGCAAATAACACCTAACATCGCAAGCCGTGTGAACCCGCCCACTAAAGTTATCCATAACAAAAGCGCCGTCAACCGACGGCGCTTTCTCATTTTCTTATCAGAATCCCAATCCTTTCAGCCCGCTAAGTCCCTTAAGCTGCTTAAGTCCGCCGAAACTGCTTCCTCCCGACTTCCTCGAGCCGCCGGACCTCTTTTTGCTCTTGCTTGCCGCCGAGGACAGCTGCGTATAAACCGGCGAACCCTCGTAAACATACCCCGTCTTTGCGTTCTTGTAATCGCCAATCAGCGACGCAGGATCCACCGGCGTGCCGTCCTTGGTGATCGTCAGATCGAGGTGCGGACCGGTCGAATTGCCGGTGCTGCCGACATTGCCGATCGTCTGCCCCTGTTTTACTTCCGTGCCGACCGCAACACTGCTCTGATTCTGCATGTGGTGGTACATGCTTACGTACCCGTTATCATGCGTAACCTCAATCGTCCATCCGTAACCGGAGACCCAGCCGTTTGCGGTTACCTTGCCGCCCTGAACCGACTTGATCGCCGTACCGGCAGGCGCGGCAATGTCAACGGACTTGTGCCAACGCGAGGACGAGGCACCGTTGCTTGTCGAAAACGTGTCACGCGGACCGAACTTACTTGAGATCGTGCCGCCCTCAACCGGGTTTGCGAACTCGCCGCCCGTATATTTATACTCGGAAACCGTCGCCGAGCCGTAGGGGTTCTTTTTCCAACTCTTGTTTGCGCTCTGCCACAAATACGCTTTCTGTGCTTGTGACAGACCACCGACCGACTCAACGGCCGCCTTGGCCTTTGCCTGGCTCAATCCCTTGCCGTCCGTGTCCGCCTCCTGCAGCGCGACCTGGAACAACGCGTAAATGCCCGGCGAAATACCGGCCTCCTTGGCAACGGCCGCCTTGGCCTCCCAGCCGTCCAGCTTGGCGTTATCCGCCACATGTTTCTCGTAGCTGTTGAGCAGTGAGCGCAGCTCCTTCTTGCCTGCGTCCTTGAGATAAGAGTAGAACGAATTGTCCTTAATAGCCTCCTCATACTTGGAGATATGGAAAGCATTGCCGGACGCACTGTCGCTGTACACGCCAAAAAGCGCGTCCTTCTGCGTGTCGGAAAGGTTCTTGTAACCGTCAAGGATCGACTGCATAGCGTCGCTCTTGCTCAGTCCGGAACCTTTGTACTCCTTGTTGTACGTCGTCATGTCGCTTGCAAACTTCACAAAGTCGGTCGCGTTTACCGTACCCTTTACCTCGTCCCAGCGTTCCTTGTCGCTGTCCTCCATAGCAGAGATCAGCAGATAGTCCGCAAACGCGTTCTTTTCCGCGTCCGTGTGTACGCCGCTGTTACCGTACTCGTTAAGGATTGCCAAAAGTGCCTCATTCTTTTTGTACAGCTCGTTATTCTGTCCTTCGACAAAATCCTTTGCATCTACTTCGTTATCCGCAAGCGTTTCCTCGATAATGCCGTCCCAGTTTGCAAACTCATCAACGGAAATTCCGTGTTTGAGTGCCTCCATCGCATCATCTTGACGGGCCTCGCGCACCTTCTGGCTGATGTCGAACATATCCCGGGAGGAGTAGTCGCCGGACGCACCGACCGAACTGCCGATCAGTTCACGGTCAAGATACTTTTTCTGAATCTGATTCAGATCGTTGTCGTTAAACAACATTTCGCGTTTCTTGCCTGCAGCAATAGCCGTGTAATCGTCCGGGTACTTTTCTTTCATCTCGTCCGTAATGGCACGCATAGCCTTAATAGCCGCAAACACCGCCTCGGAATTGTCAATGGTGTTCCCGTTTTCGTCCTTGAACCAGTTCATGTGCTGACGCAATTCATCAAACGCCTTTGTCTCGTCCGCATTAAGGCTCTGGTAATCATCATCCGCCCACTCCTGCGCGCCCTGCAGCGACGACTTGCCGAACAGCATAGCCTGCGCCCAATCTCTCGGACTCTGGCCGTACTGCGGGAACTGCAGGATCTTCTCGCCGTTCTTGTCCAGACTGTAGCTACCGCCCACATATACGGTTGCCGCGCCCTCAAGCGCCTTCTTTACAGCACCGCCGCCGAACGGCAGCAGCAGGTACGCCGCCGAGTTGGCCGCGCTCTTTGCCGCGTCAAGCGCAATGCGCTTGTTGTCGTAGCCGTTCTCATATTCCTCTTTCAGCTTGCCGAAATCCGGGAAGGCCGAGGAGATCGGCACACGGCCGCCGCCGAGCAGACCGCCAACAAACGGAATCTGTTCCGCAATATTTTCGCCAAGGTCAAGCGCAATGTCCACGCCGGACTTTTTCTTCTTGTCCTTGTCGTCATCGTCGTCCAATCCGAACGCATCAACGATCATGCCGATCGGGTCAAGCGCCGAATCACGGCCGGTCAGCTGGTGGTATACCTGATTAAACAGATAAGCACCGGCAAAAATCTTAGTGTACGACCATGCAAGCGCAGCCTTGTTCTGCTTGGCCCTCGGCAGGTCCTTTGCTAAGTAGCTCAGCTGGTTATTGACCTCCAGCTGGAACATGGTAAACATCTTGCGAATCGGGTTGACGGCATTAAATGCTGTCGGCTGTGCACCTTTGGAGCGGTCCGCCATCAGGTTAGAAGCAAACGCATCGGCATTTTCAAATGCCTGGTTTACCGTCATACCGTCTGCAATGTTCTGCAGGTACTTGCCGCGCGTCACAATGTTGGCCGTGAAATGGTCGATAGCCTCCATCGGCATTCCGGCCAGATCGGAGACCTTGCGCGTCAGCGTCCGGTCGAGCATCTGCGTGCCCTCACGGTTGGTCAAAAATACCGAACCATCCGTAAAACCATCGTCCCGAATCGCACTCTTTACCGTGTCGTAAGCCGCACGCAGCAGGTTCGGCGTGCTCACCTCACCGGCAGCCTGTGTGAGCGGAATAAAGTTTGTGATCCACGAGCCGGGGTTCAGCGCGATCATATTCGCCGCCACTCTACCCTCAACATTCTTTGCCACGTTGTACATCTGGCGTCCGAGCATTTCCTCCCAGCCACGGTCCGCGCGGGCTTTCTTTCCTGCCAAACCATTGATATACTCGTGCAGATTGGCAACATAGCCGCCCATGCCCGCGTGTTTCTGGTCGAGCAGCTTTTTCGTGTCATCAACATTCTTGTCATAAACGTCCTGCGTCTGCTGGTGGCGTTCGAGTGGATCCAGCGTGCGGTCTTTGCGAATCTCGTTGATTTTCTGCCTGGTTCCGTCATCGGAAAGCCGATACCGAATTGCATCCTCCAGTGTGCGCAGGTTCTGAATGCTGTCCGTCAGAAAGATAACGTCGCCGGCCGTCTCTACATATCGGTCAAACCCGGCCACCGCGTCAAACTCGGTCAGCTCACCGTTTCGGTGCAGAAGGTTGCCGAACCACTTCTTACCCGGGTTGCGGTCGTCTGTAATGCCGGCAATCGGAGTCGGAAGATTGAGCGTGCTGTCCGGCTTAATGCCGAATTTGTACAGCACGCGCGCAAGTTTGGTGTCCGGCTTGTCTACAGTAAAATGCGGCGCATAGTCCTTGAGGTATCCCGGTACGCTGTCCCACATGCCGTTTGCGATCAGGGTATCGCACAGCTTGTTGTACATATCGTCATAAATGGCGCGGAATTCCGCAACGCCATTTGCGACACGTTCCTGCAGCTTGCTCGTTACCTTGATTTTCTTCGCCGCGATATAGTCCGCAGCCGCACCGTTCTCGCCTTCCAGCATCATCTGCACAAGTGCGCTTTCGTGCTTGCTTAAATTCAGCTTTGCGATCCGGTCCTTTACCGTGTTGATGTACTGTGTCCGGTCTGCAACTGCCTTGTGCACCGGCGTAAAATACTGCTCGTTGAGCGTTTCGGCGTACTGGCGGTTTTCCTTGCCGAAAATATCGTAGCTGTTGCGCTCCATCGTCTCGCGGCTGTAAGCGCCGGGAATGCGCTTATCCTTTGCTTTCTCTGCAATCGCATCGGCCATTTCTTCCGCGCTTAAGCTGAGAGCATCTCGGCGGGCCTGTGCATACTCCCGCAGCGGCTGCATAAGGCGCTGCTCCTCCTGCGTCAGCTGGTACATGTGCATAACGGCCGCAGGATCGTCCGCCTGCGAGAACTTGTCCGTTGCACCGTTGAGCAGCGCACCCTGCAGTAAGCTGTTGTCCTTGTCGCTGAGTGGATGGTTATTCTTAAATTTCTCCATCTGGCGGCGTACCGGCTGTGCAAGCTCATACTGCCCGCGCAACTCGCTGTTCTGTTCACGGCGTGCCGCCTGTTCGTCCGCCTCATAGACAAACGAGTGCTGACTGTTCAGCTGCTCCTGCAGCTCCTGTGCCGCCTTCTGCGGCGTCTTGCCGTACATCTCATAGTTGCCGAGCGGCTTCGGCTGCTCCTTCTGGCTCTGCTCAAACCGATATTCCGAGTCGTCCAGCGACGGACTCAGCGCTTCCTCGGCAGCGGCCGCACGCTGCTGTTCACTTGCCACCTCATAGGTGCCCGGCTCTGCGATCCGCTGTGCGTTCTCGGCTTCCACACGGTGGATACCTTCCGCGCCGGTCTCGTTGTTGCGGAAAAAAGCATTGTAACTGCCGTCCGGATTCTGGCTCAGCACCTCGCCCACGTTGCCGCGGTCTGCCGTGCGGATCATGTCATTCTGCTGGATTTCCGGCATAACAGCGCCGGTCTGCACTCCCTGCTCATTCAGCTGTGCGTTCAGCTGGCGGATTTCGTCCGTCAGTTGATTACGGCGCTGCATTTCGGCCACCGAGAGCCGCCCGTCTCCCTGATCGAGCTCCTGCAGCTCCGTCCAGGCATTATTCAGCCGGTTCTGCAGGTCGGTTACGTTACTCTGCGCTTGCGTGTCCATCTGCTGTACCGCCTGTGCGGCCGCACGCTGATTGAGCGCCCGGTTCTCCTGCTCCTGCAGGTAATGTGCTGTCTCAGCCTTTTCCTGCAGATCAAGATGATTCTGAAGATCCGCGTCATAATTCGCGGTAAGCTCCGCATTCTGCGCAACCTGCTGTGTCATAAGGCCGGAAATCTTGTCGGCCATCTTGTTCTGTGCCGCCTGCACCGCACGCTCCTTGATGGGACCGTCCGGCAGCTTAAGCGCCGCCTGCAGCTCGCTGTCGAGCTGCACAAGCTGCTGCACCTGATTGTAGTCGTATGCATCAGCGGCCTTCATACGCTCCGTATCTGTTGCCGCTCTCGAACCGACCGCACCCGCCGTACCAAACACCAAGCCGCCGAACGCACCGCCTGCGGCGCTCTGGGTCAGCTCCGCAAGAGAAAACTTTGCGTCCGGATCGTTTGCCGCCAGATCCGCAACATAGTTGAGGAAATAACTTGCGCTTTCCTCTGTCGCTTCAGTACCCATCTGCCGCAGGATATTCTTCACAGCATTTGTGCCGCCGGAATGGAGGATCTTGCTCATCTGCTCAAGCGGCAGTTTCTCTGTAGCAGCCTCAATAACGCCGGAAACAGTGCCGCGCGCGAGCGATTCGCCTGCAGTCTTTCCCTGCTCATTCAATTCAAACGTGCGCTGACCGGCCGCCTGCATGCCCGTCATCACCGATCCGACTACCGGACCAATTCCAGGAATAGCACTCATTGCCATTGTCGGCAGATTGCTTGCAACAGAAACAGTTTGATCCGTCAACCAGCGCGGCGCAGGTGCCAAACCGGCCTCTGCGTTCGCCTGTGCCTGACTGGCTTCACGCAGCATTCTCTGGCTCCATTTGTTGGGGTCAACGCCGCGGCTTACCTTTACCTCGTTTTTGCGCTTCCGTACATCCTGAAGCTGATCGTACACCGCCTGATAGTCCGCCGGGACTTTGCCGTCTGCATCCTGACTGCTCATATTGGCAAGCTGCAGTTCCAACTGCTGTTCCTGTTCGACGAGCCGATTGTATTCGTCGTTTTTCAAGCTGTCGTTGCGATCGGCAATGTCCTGCTTTGCCGTGTCAATATATGACGGAATCGACGCGATCCACCGCTTGCCGACTGCCTCCATGCTGTTGCCGAGGCGGTCCGCCGCATGCCGCAGGTCAATGTTTTCCTGCACATAGGCGAGCGTCTGCTCGTCCGCACCGGCGGCTTTCAGCCGGTTCATGATATCGTCCGCGTTGTCGCGCGGCTGATAGTCCAGGCCGTACCGCTTCAAAATGCGGCTCATTTCGTCCGAAAGCTCCTGACGTGCCCTGTCGCGGCTCTGCGTGTCCTCGCTGCTCCACGTCTCATCCGAGCGGTTAAACAGGTCATGCATCGTCTTGTGTGCATTGTAGCCGGTCTGACCGCTGAAATAGTCCTCATCAAGTCCCTGCGCAGCCTGCATGGCGGTCGGGTAGACGGTTGCCTTGTCTGTCTTACCCATCACGCCAGCGGTATGCAGCAGCTGCGTTGCCTGATTCAGCCGTTCGGTCGGCTTGCTACCGTAGGCCATGCGCACACCTGCAGTCATCTCGTGCCCATACTTGTCATAGGATGCACCGGTCTGCGGGTTGTACTCATATCCCAGCTTGCGCCGCAGAGCGTCGTTCTGCGCGTGCAGCTGCGCCTTCCTGTTCGGATCGCTTGTCGTGTGCCAGTCCATGGAGTTCTTGAGAAGCTGCGTCAGCGTCGGGTTGCCGTCTCCGCTGCTCTTGTTCGCTGTCGAAACGTTCTGACGCGGATTGCGTCTCTGCTGTGCGGCCTGCTTGGCAGAAAACCGGTTCACATTCGCAATGCTGGAACTCTGTGCACTGTTCAGCAGCTGCTGAGGACTTCTCAGGCCGAACGAATTCTGCTGTGTGCTCTGCGTTCTCTGTACAACCGGCGTGCTCCTCTGCGATGATCCGGCAGATGTATTCTGCCGCACCGTTGTCCGCTGCTGAGTGTTCACGCGCTGGGTGGTCTGCGTCTGTCCGCCGTGAGCCTGTACGCGCTGCTGCTCACGATTGTGCGCTGCCGTTGCACGACGATCATTGCTTTTCGGTGCAACCTGCGGAACCTTAATCAGCGTAGGTTTGTTTTGGCTCTTGTTCTGCTTTTTCTTAAAATCATCGTAAAAACTGCCCATAGTAACCTCCTAAAGAGAGAAGGCGGCGGAAATCCGCCGCCTCCTGCGTGTATCAACCGCCAAGCTGGGTCTGATAATACCTGTTCTGCAGGTTCTTGCCTGTAGTATCTGCCTGCAGGTTCGCAATCTGCGCATTGATATACTCAATCTGCTTGCGTGCCGTCTCCATGTCGATCTTGCCTGCTTCAAGCTCCTGCTGCACCTGCTGCTTCTGCAGCTCATACTGCCGCATGGCAAGCGTCTGCGTGCCATTGTAAGTACCCGTTAGTTCGGACTGAGAAAGCCCGAACTGCTGACCCCACTGGTTTGCCGCAATAATGTTCTGCGTATTCTCGTAGCCCTTGGCGGCAATCTCCTTATAGAGATTGGCAAGCGCGTTTGCCGCCTCAATATCGCCGGTAAGCTGTGCCTGTGTAATGGCCTGCTCGATCTTGGCGAGCGTCTCGGTCTGCGTGGTGGCGTTGCTGTTCAGCGCGTTCTGATAGGCGTTGCCCGCGCTGATCTGGCTCGATTCGGTAAGACCGCTTGTCAGCAGGCCGTTTGCCGCAAGGGTTTCCGCGTTCGAGCCGCCGGGCTTAATGCTCTGCATATACGCCTTTTCCGCAGCGGCATTGTTGGCCTCGGTCTGCTTCTTCACGTCGTTTTTCTGACCGTTCAGGCTGGCGACCGCGCTATCCACCTTGGCCTTGAGCGCCGCCTGCTGCTGTGCCGCAGCGTCCTCCATGTACTTCTTGTAGGCGTCAAAGCCGCTATTGAGCTGATTGCTCATCTGCTTGCCGAGGACATTGCCGCTCACATAGCCCTTGCCGATGTAGTCCGAGCCGTCCGAGCCGCCGGAATAGCCGTACTGCGCACGCAGCGCCTCGGCGTCCGCATGGGCGGATTTCATAGCCGCAGTGTCACCGCGCGCCTGTGCTTCCGCATAGCGTTTTTTGATTGCCGCCATCTGGGCGGAATCCTCCACGCTCGTGTCCTTGATGGTCTGGTCGTTATGCGATCCGAGCGGCGTATACGCCCCACCGGAGGACGAGCCGCCGCCCGAGCTGCTCCCGCCCGAGCCGCCGGTGCCGGAAGCGCCGCCGTAGGTGAACGTCTGGCCGCCCTTGCTGATCGTGGTCGTGCCGTCGCTGTTCTTCTTCCACGTCGAGCCATCACTGCCCGTCATGGTCGAACCGGCAGCCGCAGAACTTACAAAATCCTTGCCCTTGTCCGAGCCGATAGAGTACGAGCCGCCCTTGCCGGTTGCCGCCATCGACGCGCCGGACGAGCCGGAGGACGAGGATCCGCTCGAACCGGAAGAACCCGAGGAACTGCCCGAGGACGATCCGCCGGAGCTGCTCTTGCTTGCCTTTGCCGCTGCAGCTGCCGCCTTAACAGCGCCCGCCAGCATAGAACCCAGTCCCATTTACTTCACACCCTTTCCGAGCAGACCTAAACGCTGTAAAATCACCGCAAGCTGTTCACGCGTCAGCGGACTCTGCGGCTTGGTACCGTCCATAATACCGGCGTCTACTGCCGCCTGCCAAGCCTCGGCAGCATACGGATGCGGCTTCTGGTTGGCCTTTTCCGCCTGATAGCGTTCTTCATGTGCCGCAAATTCCTTGTCTGTCATCTTGGTTTCCTCCTTCTTTGCCGTGGTTTCGGTGTTGTACTTCTGCACCTCTGCCCACGGGAAATTCGTGCCCGGACAATCCGTGCTGTTTACGTCCTTGTGCCGTAACAGCTTCGCGCCGGGGTATTTCGCCATCATTGTGCGGATAAGGTCCTTGAGCGCGTCAAGCTGTGCCTGCGGCATGGTTTCGGTCATGTAGCTTCCCTCGCAGCAAATGCCGATTGCGCGGCTGTTGTGCCCCTGCGCGTGCGCGCCGACCGCCCATTCCGGGCGGCCTCGGTACACCTTGCCGTCCTTGCGGATGTAAAAGTGGTAGCCGATGCCCGTCCAGCCTCTTTCGAGGTGCCAGCGGTTGACCTCCTCCACGCTCGCATGGCTTGCTTCTGCATGGTGCAGGATAATCTCGTCCGTCTTGTTCCGGCGGCTGAAACTGCCGTTTGTCGGCAAATTGGTCTCGATGATCTGCATACCTTACTCCTCCCTGTTCGGCTTGTCATAGCCGAGCGCGGTCTTGCTGTCCCCGATGCCCGCCGTGGTGGGGTCCACAAACACGCTGAGGATAGCCAGACACATGGTAACAAGCTGCACCGGATTAGACAGCACCGAAACAGCACCGTTCCACACAGCCGCCCAACTCGTAAACGTCTGCGGGTCAACACCAATCGCCGTAATAGCAACCGACGCAACGCCAACCCAGAACCACGGATTGCGAAAGCGTACCGGAATATTAACTTTCATGTTCTAAATCCTCCAAATCGTCAATGCGGTGGTTGGCCACTTTCACTTTCTCATCCATCACGGCAAACTCCTGTTCGAGCTTATACGTGCGCGTGATGAGATTGTTGTGCTTCTCCACCTTCTTCTCCAGTTGCTCAATGCGGTAGTTGGTCAGGTTGCTCGACAGCGCAATGCCGCCGAGCGTTCCGACCAATGTACCGACCAGACTGAGCGCTGCCGTGATAACTTCCGCCGGCATGATCAAATACCCAGCAGACGCTTGTCCTCTACACTGAGAAGATCCGGCACGCCGGTCTGCACAGAGCGCCAGTGCTTGTACTGTGCGCGGGCCAGATCGTCATGCTTCAGGTGATGGATGTTATCGAACTTATCCATCTGTACGCCGATATCTCCGGTCAGCTTCGTGATTTCTGCGTAGTTCTTGATGTAGATGTTGTTGGGATACATAATGTTGTCCTTTCCGGGCTTCAACCCTATCGTAAGTGTAAAAATTCCGGCTAGATTTACTTGTTGTAGTCCGTGCCGGTGATTTCCTTGTACTGCTCGGCGGTAATCTTGCCCTTTACGACAGCATTACCGACCATCGTCGCGGTCCACAGACCGGCGTCGTAATACTTCTTGATGCGGTCAAACCAGTTAGCCATTTACTCCACCCCCGTATCGGTATCAGTCATCATGCTGATATAGTCCACCTGCGCAGCGAGTGCGGTGTTGCTGGTCGTCAGCTCGTCCACCTGAGCCGCCAGCTGCGAGATTGCCTGCGCGGTCGTGTCGTCGGCGGCCGTGGTGCAAGTGACGGTATACGTCTGCTTGTCCTTGTCGTAGGTAATGGCACGCAGCGCATAGCCGCCGTGCGCCTCAACCAGATCGCCGTCATCGGTGCGGACCTCGACCAGAGCGGTGTTCAAGTTGGACACCGCTTCAAAGTCGGTTTCGGTCAGTACCAGCGTCAGGCTGTCGCCCTGGCACTGGTAGTCCAGAGCCTTGATTTCGTTGATTTTCATTTGTCCTTCCTTTCTGTGGTCAGTTCGCCACATACTTATTGTATTGATGCCTTACGCCCTCCTCATTCAGCTCGGCGTAGATCTGCGTCGTTGCAATGTCCTCGTGACCGAGCAGGCGCTGGATAACGGTTACGTCCATGCCTCCGTTTAACGCATGGGTCGCAAACGTGTGCCGGAGCAGATGCGGGTGCACCCTGTCCTCCAGTCCGGCACGCTCACTCAGGCTGTGGACGATGCGTTGAATGGCACGCGGCTTGAGCGGGTCGTAGGGCGATTTGCTGGAAACAAACAGGCCGTCGCCGCCCTTGCGCTGAACAATGTACTCATGCACCATCAGCCGCGCACGAACCGAGAAGTACACCACACGGTCCTTGTCACCCTTGCCGGTGACCTGCACCGACCGGTCTGCGAGATTGAGATCTGCCGCACGCAGCTGCGCGACTTCGCTCAAACGGCAGCCGGTAGACACAAGGAACTCGATCAGTGCTTTCTCTCGGTACGTCTTGCAGGCATCGCGCAGGCGTTCCAGTTCTTCAACGGTCAGCGCCTGGCGGGCACCCTTCTTGTCCAGCTTGAGCGACTTGATTTTTGCCATGGGATTCTTTTTTATTTTCTCTTCGATATGCAGCCACCCGAAGAAGGCGCGCAGTGTGTTGATGTGCGTCTGCAGTGACGTTTCGGCAAGATGCCGATTCTCCGCAAGGTAACCAATATACCCGCGAATGTCGTCCGTGGTGATCTTCGCCGCGCTCTTGTTCATGCGCTCTGCAAACATTTCGAGGTTATACCTGTAGTTCTTCAAGGTTCGTTCTGACAGTCCGTCAATACGCTTGGCGCCCAGATAATACTTGATTCTCCGGTTCAAATCGCTGCGCTGCTCGTCGCTGTCTTTGATGATAATGTAGTCCTTGAGGATTGCCGTCACCGCCTCGACGGTGATCGGCGTACTAACCGGAAATGTTGTGCAAATCCGGTGTGCAAGCTCTGTTTTAGCGATCAAAGGCTCGTGCCCCTTTCGATTTTTGATGTATAGTCATTATACACCAAGCCTCAAAAAACGGGCACTTTACGACGCATTAGACCGCTATGGCGGCTGTGGCTGCGTCCTATGTTGCCGTGGCTGCTGTCTACGGGAGCGCGATTGCAGTTGATGCCGTCAAGGCCAATGAAACAGCCTGGGCGACCCTCACGGGAGCGACCAGCGCAGTCATGGGCAAGGCCGTGGCAGTCCTTTCTGGCCTCAACCCGGACAGCTATGCCGACATGACGGCCGTAGCGTCGTCCTCGACCGCTATGACGGCCGTGGCTTCGTCCAGCACGGCCCGCACAGCTATCACGAACTCTGCAACGGCAAAGAACGCCCTTGCCTCTAGCCCTTTGAAAACAACCGTGACAAAGGGCAACAGTAACGATTGGGAGAACCGTACCATCCGCAAAGGCATGGGGTGGCTGATCAGTTGCTACAACGCAAACAGCGGTGGAGAGGCTGGATCTACTTGGTACAAGTTGGATGGGGCG
>ERZ1026868.382-NODE-382-length-30295-cov-5.641931_pt1 | contig 30295 bp, 21 predicted proteins | sample MGYA00380164_ERZ1026868 | MGnify/ENA primary metagenome ERZ1026868 (study PRJEB33269, sample SAMEA4719800) | human gut metagenome | biome: human-associated habitat; feature: organic feature; material: feces | place: Cameroon | collected 2013-10 ...
CGTTCTTCAAATGCATGTTCCACCCGGACCGGCATCCGGACTGGCTGTCGCATCTGCTCAGCGCCATCATTGGAGAACCGGTCACCGTGGAGAGCGTCTTGCCCTCCGAGAACACAGCCATATCCGTTGATTCCCTGCTGATTATGGACATCGTCGTCCGGTTAAGCGACGGCTCTCTTGCGAATGTGGAAATCCAGAAAATCCCATACATGTTCACTGCCGAGCGGATTTCCTGCTATTCATCCGACCTTCTGATGCGTGAATACTCACGTTTGAAGAAGGACAAGAATTTCAAATATTCTGACATGAAGAAAGTTTACACCATTGTTCTGTACGAGAAAACAGAGGGTGATTTTAAGGATCCTATGCTGCATGGTGCCTATATCCATCATGGTAAAACGCGCTTTGATACGAGACTAAAGCTAAATCTTCTTCAGGAATATTTCCTGATTGCACTTGATGTATTTGGTCAAAACGGATATACTGATGATAAGAATTCAAATGCTTTGGAAACAGAACTTATTGCAACACATAACAATATTCCGGAAACCGGATTCGCAACCAATGATTTAAGCATGGACAGTCTGGAAGGCTGGCTCTCCATCCTGATTGCCGAGACGATGGCAGATGTGGAACGTGTGATGAGACGCTATCCATGGAGCAAACTGATATTCCGTGAAATGAGTGCATACGTAAACAACCCTGAGGAGGTGATTCTCATGTTTTCAGAAGCGTTAAAAATTGCAGATAGAAATACAGTGAAATACATGATTGAAGAACTGCAGGATAAGGCGACACATGAAGCTGAACTACGGAAACAAACAGAAGAAAATCTGCAGCAAGAGACTCAAAGGCGTAAACAAGCAGAGGAAAACCAGAAATTGGCGGAGGAAAATCAGAGACTGACAGAAGCGAAACTTCAGCTTTCAAGGGAAAATGAACAGAAACTTCAGGAAAAAATTGAAGAACTTCAATCTCTGTTAGCAGGGGAAAAGTAAAATTGGGCGAGTTTGTCAAGAAAAGTGCGTAAGTGTTTGATTTTTTATGGAGGTCATTCGGTTGATTTCCTGCTGATCATGGATATCGTATTGGCAGAAAAACAATAATTAACAGGGGTACCGGCGTAAAAATGGTACCCCTCATTCATTTTTATCCATGGACTGCGGATATGAAACTATACATACAAGGCACTGCGAAGCTTAAGCAGTGCCTTTTTCTCTATGCGCGAGACATAGGAACGCGAGATATGCAGCCGGTTCGAAATCTCTTTCTGCGTGAGAACACGGTCATCATAAAGCCCATATCGAAGGGCGATAACCTGCTGCTCCCGCGGGTCAAGAACATCCTCAAATATATCACCTATGCTGCGCAGGCTCTCGGACGTGATGACGCTCGCAAGCACATTTTCCTCATCAATCCGAATGACATCCATCAGGCTGATTTCATTCCCTTCCCGGTCAGTCCCAATCGGCTCATACAACGATATCTCCCTAGCTTCTTTGCGCTCCTGGCGGAGCCGCATCAGAAGCTCGTTCTCGATGCAGCGGCTCGCGTAGGTAACAAGCTTGGAACCCTTGTCAGTATCGTATGTATTGATCGCTTTGATCAGTCCGATTGTACCTATGGAGATCAGGTCTTCCGTCGAACGGTTCCCTGTTTGATATTTCTTGACGATATGCGCCACCAGACGCAGATTGTATTCCACAAGGATATTACGCGCGGCGATATCGCCAGCCTTCGCCTTTTGCAGATAATACGATTCTTCTTCGGGAGAGAGCGGGTGGTGAAAAGTCTGCATGGCGGCCCTCGAAGTCTCTCTTTGTATATAGTATGACGAATGATGGAAAATAGTGCTTTTCCAACAAGGAAAAAGATGGTAATATGGAACTAAACTGGGAGGGAACGAGGTGTAATAAATGTTCAAACTGAAGCACGACATACAGATCAATCTGAAAAATGAGAAAGAAGTATTCCGGCTGATAAGGCTGTTGGTTTTCACATTCATATTATCAGCGGCTTTACTTGGCATATCCGATTATATATGGAACATGACGCTATATAAAATTGCGAGGATGGTTGTGCCATGGATAATTGCCATCCCCGCTATTATCAATTGCGTAGAACGAAAAAAGACCTTGAAAGACGTGCTGGGCAAAAAAATCATTACAAAAATTTTGCTTGGCTTTTTGCTTGGATTTGTGTTTGCTCTGATAATGAAAGCAGGTATGTTTCTCTTTCGACCAGATGAATATATGCTGGTGCCCTATGAGTGTAAGACATTAATCTATAACTTCTTTTATTATTATTTTGTAGTTGCAATGACAGAGGAACTTATATACCGGGTGGCAATTCTGGAAAGCCTGGAGGCAGTTATACCTAACAAGTGGGTTGCGTATGTGATTGCAGATTTGCTATTTGCGGGCTCGCACCTTTTTCAGGCAAGCTTGTTCACAGCAGCATTTAATGTTGTTGCGGGAGCAATCTATATCGCACTTTACAAATGGAAAAAGGGTGGATATGTATTCACAACGGTGATGCATGGAACGTATGATTTCATATATATCTATCTGGCAGTAATTCTTCATCTGATTCAAAAGTGACAGTTTACACAACTGTAAATAATTGTGTAGATATACCAAAAAATTGCTTTTTTTTTCAAATAAGCTATGCTATAATTTATATACTATATTATTTTATGAGAGGGTTTTGCTATGCGGATTGTTGGAGGAAGAAAGAAGATTCGTATAGGTGATTTGCTTGTTGAAGCGGGCGCGATTACGGAAGAAGAGCTTCAGGAAGCACTTGCCTATCAGAAGGAAAACGGTGGTCGTATCGGAAATATCATTATGGAGCTTGGCTTTATCAGTCAGGAACTTCTGATTACAGTACTGACCACACAGATGGGAATTGATTATATCGAGCTTAAAGCCTGTAAACTCGACGAAGATCTGCTGAAGCAGATTCCAGAGAACCTTGTGAACAAATACAAGGCATTGCCAATCGGATACGACGAAGCGAATCCGAACATTCTTCGTGTGGCGATGGTGGATCCGATGGACTTGAACGCCATAGATGATATCGGTATCGCGATGAATGCACAGGTTGAGCCATTACTGGCCATGGAAGAGGACGTGATGGAAGCCATCGGTAAGTATTTCGGTAACGCACAGGCTATGGAGGCTGCAGAGCAGTACCGGAAGGAGATGCAGGAGAACGGCATGACCGAGGCAGATCAGGATGCGGTGAACGAGGATATCGAGAATTCTCCAATCGTACTTCTGGTTAAACAGATCATCGAGGGCGGCGTCAGACAGAGAGCATCCGATATTCATATCGAGCCACTCGAGAGCAGTGTGCGCGTGCGGTATCGAATTGATGGTGCGTTGAAACATGTCATGACTTATGATATCGGACTTTTAGCAGGTATCAGTGCCCGTATCAAGATCATCGGCGGCATGGACATCGCAGAGAAACGTAAACCACAGGATGGTCGTATCACAATCATGGTGGACCGTAGAGAATATGATGTCCGTGTATCTATCCTGCCAACGGTATACGGTGAGAAAACCGTTATGAGACTTACTTCCAAGGATGGTCTGACGAAGCCGAAGAGTGCCCTTGGATTTGGACCGAAAGAGTTGAAGGTGTTCGATGGAATCCTGAGTAACCCGCACGGAATCATTCTGGTTACAGGACCGACCGGTTCCGGTAAATCAACGACACTATATACATCATTAAGTGAGCTGAATACCGAAGATGTAAATATCATCACAGTAGAAGATCCTGTCGAGGCGAACATCGATGGTATCAATCAGGTACAGGTAAACGTCAAGGCGGAGATGACCTTTGCGGCAGCCCTTCGTTCTATCCTTCGTCAGGACCCGGATATTATTATGATCGGAGAGATTCGAGACAGTGAGACGGCACAGATTGCCGTACAGGCGGCTATTACCGGACACCTGGTAGTATCCACACTGCATACAAACTCAGCCGCATCTACGGTTACACGTATCATTGATATGGGCATTGAGCCTTATGTAGCGGGCGATGCGCTGGTTGGCGTTATTGCACAGCGACTCGTTCGTAGACTTTGCAGCTCCTGCAAACAGGCAAGATTAGCAGAACCGGAAGAAAAGAAGATTCTTGGCATCAAGCCGGAGGATATGGACGATGATGTCATTATCTATGAGCCAGTTGGATGCCCGCTTTGCGGAGATACCGGATATGCCGGTCGTATCGGTGTGTATGAGATGATGCCGGTATCGAAGGAGCTTCAGGCTGTTATCTCGAAGGGGGCAACCGCAGATGTCATCGAGAAGCAGGCGCTGAAGGAAGGTATGCTTACTTTGAAGATGGGCGCCGCACAGCATGTGTTGAATGGTATCACTTCAATCAGCGAGATGAAGAAGATTACATACGAGACAGGTGACGAGTATTAAACTATAAATGTTTTAAGAGGGAGATAAGAACATGATAGACATGAAAGAACTTTTGGCGTTCGCAGTGGAACAGAATGCATCCGATATTCATATTGCTACAGGCATCCCGCCGAAGCTTCGTATCAACGGACGCCTGACAGAGGTAGAGCTTCCGCCGATGACACCGGCAGATGCAGCGGAGGCAATCGGTTCAACGATGCATGACAGACATAAGCAGATCCTGAAGGAGCGTGGAGAGGTCGACTTCTCCTTCTCGTCTCCGGAGACCGGACGATTCCGTGTGAACGTATTCATGGATCGGGGCAATATGGCAGCTGCATACAGAAAGGTTGACACGATCATCCCGAGACCGGATCAGTTAGGTATCCCGGAAGCAGTTGTACAGTTATATAAGAAGAAAAGAGGACTTGTGCTTGTAACAGGACCGACCGGTTCCGGTAAGTCAACAACACTTGCTTCTATTATTAATAAGGCGAATGAGAATCTGACAGACCACATCATCACACTGGAAGATCCAATCGAGTACATACACAAGCACAAGAAGTCAGTTGTAAACCAGCGTGAGGTTGGTATGGATACACTCTCCTATGCGAACGCACTTCGTGCAGCACTTCGTGAGGATCCGGATATCATTCTGGTCGGAGAGATGCGTGATCTTGAGACTATCTCTACAGCAATCACGGCTGCCGAGACCGGACATCTGGTATTCTCGACACTGCATACGATCGGTGCTGCGTCTACGATCGACCGTATCATCGATGTGTTCCCAACACATCAGCAGCAGCAGACACGTATCCAGCTTGCGATGATCTTAGAGGGAGTTATCTCCCAGGCACTGATTCCGACGGCAGATGGAAACGGACGAGTGGCAGCCTTTGAGGTTATGCTTGCCAGCCCGGCGATCCGGAGTCTGATTCGTGAGCAGAAGAACCACCAGATCCAGTCAACCATCCAGACAAGCCGCGCACAGGGCATGATTACATTGGATGATTTCATATTAGATCTCTATAAGAGTGGCAGAATCACAAGAGATATGGCTTTGGTATACGCACAGGATCAGGTAGCAATGAAGAAACAGATGTAGGCTTTGTGCATGTTTCACAAAATTAAATTATTTTATTGAACTTTATTGCAAAAATCTATCAAATAGAGTAGTATCAGTATATAAATTGTTCATAAAATGTTCATTTTTTAGAAAAATAAGAGGGTCGGAGGAGTTAAGATGGCACAATATAATTACAAAGCCATGGACAAGAACGGTAAAGCGAAGAAAGGCTCTATCGAAGCAATCACCCCGGAGAAGGCGAAAGAGAAGCTGAAATCCGAGGGCTTGATCGTACAGGAGATCAAGGAACAGGGTGTTGCGAAGGCAGGTCGTGGCAAGAAGGTAAAGGACAAGGATCTTGCAGTATTCTGCAAGCAGTTTGCATCAGTGTTGAATGCCGGTGTTACAATCATTAGCGCGTTGGAGATGATGTCAGAACAGTTGGAGAACAAGACATTACAGAGAGCACTGCAGGAAGCACAGGCATACGTACAGAAGGGTGGTACACTGGCAGATGCATTTAAGCTGAACCCGAAGGTGTTCCCGCCAATCATGGTGAACATGACGGCCGCCGGTGAGATGTCAGGTAATTTGGAGATATGTTTTGAAAGACTTACCACACACTTTGAGACATCGAATGCATTGCACTCAAAGGTAAAGAGCGCAGTTACATATCCAATTGTTATTTTGATTGTTGTGGCACTTGTTGTTACCGTACTGCTGGTCGGGGTTATTCCACAGTTTGCTGAGATGTTCGACGAATTAGGATCCGAGCTCCCTGTAGCAACACAGATGCTTGTGAACTTTAGCGATTTCTTGCAACATAAGGGATATATTGCAGTGATTGTGATAGTAGCAATCGTATTTGGATTGAAGGCGTTCGGTAAGACAGAACCGGGATCGCTCCTTTATGCGAAGATTGGCATGAAAGCACCGCTCTTTGGTAATCTGACAGTGAAGTCGGCAGCAGCTACATTCTCACGTACGATGTCTACACTGATGGCATCCGGTATCAGTTTGATCGATGCGGTAGAACAGGTGGCGAAGATGATCAATAACCGGATTATCCGGGAAGCACTCTTAGATGCGAAGGTTCAGATATCAAAAGGTGTCCCGCTTTCGAAACCGCTTCGGGATTGTGGTATCTTCCCTCCGATGCTTCCGCAGATGACACGTATCGGCGAGGAGACAGGTAATATCGAAGATATGATGGATAAGGTTGCAGATTACTATGAGATGGAAGTAAGCGATGCAACCGATGCTCTGACTGCGGCGATGGAACCGATGATTATCGTGATCATGGGTGTAGTCGTAGGTGGTATCGTAATGGCTATCTATAGCCCAATGCTTAGCATGTACGATGCAATTGACAGTTACTAATATTAATTGGATACAAACCGGAGAAGCGAGGACTTCGGTTTTATCATAGAAAAAACTATCATAATGAAAGAAAAGGAGAGAAAAATTATGAAGAAAACAAACAACAAAGGTTTCTCACTCGTAGAGCTTATTATCGTTATAGCGATTATGGCTATCCTGGCTGGTGCGATCGCACCTGCTCTGATCAAGTACATTGATAAGTCTAGAAAGTCTAACGATGTTAGCTCTGCAAAGACAATTAAGACAGCGATCGAGACAGCACTTGGTACAGAAAGTGTATATGAGACATTGACAAATTCTGGAACTAATACTGCTACAGTAGTATCTGTTATTCCGGGAAAGCAGACAGCAAGTACAGAAGCAGGTACAGGTACAACGGGTGTTAAGATTTCTGGTTGTACAAAGGCAGATGGAGGAGCTGAGATCGTAGATTGCGCAAAAGCAATTGGTTCCAATATTGGAGAGAAGACACCTAAGATTAAGTACAAGAAGAAAATTGACACAAATGGTAAAAAAGCGGACGGTACTACTGGTATTGAGCCAACACAGTTTACTGCTTTCATTACACCAGGTGGTTCTGTATATGTTTGTGTAGGCTCAGCTTCTGCTACACTTACAGGAATTTCTTCAGGTAATCCTACTTTTACAAACTGTGCACAGCTTGCACCAGAAGTTTGTGAAGGATATCAGTAAGATAGAACTTAACATCAAATTTGTATAGTATGGTTAGATTCCGCTCGATTCGCCGGGTGGAATCTGACTGTATATGATTCTTTATGTGACTTGAAAGGAACGAATGACATGAGTATGACAACTTTACATATTATTATTGCAATCCTGTTTGGGTTGTATGGTATCGTGATTGGAAGCTTTGTGAATGTTCTGATCCTGCGGTTGCCGATTCATGAGAGCGTTACTTTGAAGAGGTCACATTGTATGACATGCGGGCATACTTTATCATGGTATGAACTCATTCCTTTATTTAGTTATTTATTTTTAGGTGGGAAGTGCAGGCATTGTAAGGCACATATCTCAGCACAGTATCCGATCGTCGAAGCGGCGAACGGAATTCTGTATGTAGTGATCTTCCTCGCAAAAGGCATCACGGTGGAGACATTCCTTTATTGCCTGTGTGCTTCTGCCTTGTTAGCACTTAGCGTCATAGACTGGCGCACACAGGAAATCCCCTTGGGATTCAATATTTTTATACTATTGTTGGGACTGGTTAGGCTTCTGACAGACCTTGGTCATTGGAGCCAATATGTAATCGGTTTGTTTGCTGTCAGCGTTTTTTTACTTCTCATTAATCTTGTTACGAAGGGGAGAGGCATAGGACACGGTGACATAAAGCTTATGGCGGCAACCGGCTTACTGATGGGCTGGAAACTTATTGTAGTAGCATTTATCATGGCATGTATCATCGGTACGGTGGTACATCTGATACGAATGGCTGTTAAGAAAGTCGGCAGGAAGCTGGCTTTTGGCCCATATTTATCTATGGGTATATTTATAGCAATGATATGGGGTGAACAGCTCGTGAGCTGGTACCTGTAAGTATATGGACGAAAGTCCTACATATAAAATCACTGATTAGCGAGGGAGGCTATAACGAATGGCAAAAAGCAATAAAGTGTTATCAATCGATATCACAAACGAAAGTATTACAATTATTGAGCTGACTGCTTCAGCGAAGAAGCAGACGATGATACACAATATCATCATATTCGAGACACCGGAAGACTCTTACGAGGACGGTGCGATTAAGGAGCCGGAGAAGATTGCAGAGGCAATCTCACAGCAGCTTGCGGCTCGCGGTATCAACAACAAGAACGCTATCTTTGTTCTGTCATCGACCAAGATTGTGAACAGAGAGGTTATGATACCATTTGTTCCAGAGAAAAAAATCAGAGGAATCATCAATTCAAACTCATCCGAGTATTTCCCTGTAAATATAGAAGATTATGTTGTGTCACACTCTGTACTTGAGACAGTGACCGACGAAGAAAATAACAAACAGCTTCGTGTCCTTGCAGTTGCAGCACCGGAGCATATGGTGAAGTCTTATTATGACTTAGGCCAGATGGCGGGCTTGAATGTCGTAGCGCTTGATTATATCGGTAACGCAATGCTTCAGCTCATCAAGACACAGACAAACCAGAACACAACAACGATGGTTATCCAGCTCGGCAGCGAGAGCACAGTTCTGAATATCGTACAGGGTGAAAACCTGCTGTTACAGAGAACGGTACCATATGGTACGAATTCAGTTGTGAATGTCGTGATGGATGATAAGGGTGTTGATGCAACAACAGCAATGACACTTCTCCAGAACGATCGTTTGATCACAGTTGATTTTGATGACAATGAAGTGACCGGTGCGTTCCGTTACCTGATCAATAATATTGGACGTGTCATGGATTTCTATGCATCGAAGAATCCGGACAAGCCAATCGAGGATGTGTTCCTGACCGGTGATGGCGCACTAATCCGTGGTATCGACGGATTGTTCAAGGTACAGCTGAATGTCAGCACACGTATCATGGATACATTATATAACATCAAGTTTGATCCAAGCATTGACCTGAAAGTATACAATCCGGTATATCTGGTAACACCGATTGGAGCAGCATTTGCTCCGATGGGATTTGCACTTGCAGATATCGGAGCACAGACAGCTTCGAAGAAGGATGGAAGCATCGCTCCGTTCGTAGCATTGGTAGCAATCGCTGCAATTGGCGCTGCTGGCATGGCGTTTTATTCCATCAATAAGAAGAATGAAGTGACAGAGAAGAAAGAACAGTTAGAGGCAGATATCGCTCGTGTCAGCGACATTGAGGAAATTATCAACCAGTACAATGAGGCAGAAGCAAAGTACAATGATATTGAGTCTATGTACTACTCAACTTATATCTTAAATGAGAATGCTAGACAGTTCATCTCAGAACTCGAGAAGAAGATGCCTTCGGAGATTACGATCAGCAGTTTCTCAACATCGGATTCCGGCGTGACACTTCCTTGTACTTCTACAAGCTATGATGCAATCGCAGACTTCATCATGCAGTTGAAGACAATCGATTGCGTGGATAATGCATATGTTGCATCTATATCAAAGGCTGTAGATGAAGCGGGACAGGAGACATTTACGTTCTCTGTATCAGTAGAATATGTACCAATGATGGAAGATCCTGCAGCGGCAACCGATGATGGTGCAGATGCAACGGCAGACACAGAAACTGTAGATGATACAACAGATGCAGAGTAAGGGAGGAAGGAAGATATGAAATTAAGCAAGAGCAATATTAAGATTTTATTATTTATCGCAGCTGTCGCCATCCTTGGCCTTACATATCTGTATGTATTTAAGGATAATATGAGCACAGCGGATTCCATCCAGTCAGAGGTGGATACATTACAGGCAAGATACGATGAGCTGATGGCAAAACAGCAGGATCGTGAGATGTATGAGACAAAGACAAAGGAATTTAACGAGAAGTTCAACGAGAGACTGGCATACTTCCCATCAAATCTCGATCAGGAAGTATCGGTTATGTTCGTAAAGGGCTTGACAAAGGACGAGGGAAATCTCCAGTTTGACGTCAATTCCGTAGGACTTGGACAGCCTCAGACATTCTACAGTCTGACAGCAGCAGCTGCTGCTGATGTTGCTTCAAATGATGAAACAGAGGGTACAACCGATGATACACAGATTGCAGGTGATTATCAGTGTATGTCAGCGGCTTTCCCACTCACATATACTGGATCTTATGAAGGCCTGAAGGATTTTATTGATTACATTATGAACTACAAGTACCGTATGAATATTTCTTCATTCAGTATTTCGTACAACTCAGCAGATGATACATATTCCGGTTCTATCGCTCTGAATGCTTATTGCATTACAGGTGGTGACAGAGAAGGCGGTTTAGTTGATGTTGATGTGGACGTACCGGAAGGCGTATCGAACATCTTCTTAGGTGGCGAGGGCGCTGCAAAGGTAACAACTTCTTCCCACGATGAGGATGCCGGTGAGAGCATCGTGAAGACACACGATATCCAGATTGCACTGAACAATGCGAACGGTGACAGCTCCGATGGTATCATCGTAAGCTCAGGCTCTGACAAGCTCAGCTCTACAGCAAACGATGTAGAGAAGGTAGACCTTTCTATCAAGGAAGAAGACGGAAAGAACATGGTAGAAGTAAAGCTTGGAGATGATTCATACTCCTTCGAGCTCACAGCAAAGGAATTAACAATCTATGTAGAGTCATCCGACAGAGTAGACAGCGATGACAAGAACGGTGTGAAGCTGAATGTGACAAACAGCTCTACAGTTCCTGTCTATGTGAAGGTGGCAGGTGATGATACAGACTCTCCTAGATTTGCTTTAGGCAGCAAGACAGGTACTGTAAAAGTATACTAAGAGAGGGTGAGCTTATGGCAAAAACAAATAACAAAGGTTTCAGTTTGATTGAAATCATCATAGCAGTTGCCATATTATCCATTCTTTTGACACCGATTATTCATCAGTTTGCAAACTCTCTGGAGACCAGCCGCAAGGCGAAGGCTCTCCAGGAGGCAAACGAGACAGCAGTATATGAGATGGAAGAGTTTCAGTCGTATTCCAAAGAAAAACTCGATGAAAAGTATGCTGCTGATGACCCGGGAAATGTAACACAGCATGAAGTGGAAGTAAAGTTGATTGATATGCAGGATGACACGGCGGACGTGGATCATCCTACAAAGACAATAAAGTATAATGTCTACAAATATAAACTTCCAGATTGTGAAATTGGTGCGAAAAAGGATAAATATACCAACGTTGTTACCTTGGATGACTTGGCGAGCAAGGTTCGTGCCTGTGGTGGAGAAGGTTCTGGAACAACAAATTACAAAGTAGCATATGACCTTACTGAGTCTACACGTGCAAAATATGGTGACGATTTTAAGCTCACAAACGAAGGCACGGTTGTACGATACAATGCTGAGGGATTCATTGATGCAGTAGTATGTACAAGCAGAAATCCAGGTGGAAGTGCCGTACAATATGTAGAAGATGCAAATGATACGAACCTTGGTTACATGCAGGACTTGAACAAAGATACAGATGCATTGGTATTAGGCGGCATTTCAAGCTATGATTCTGAAGCATATTCAGCTTTGTTTTCTAAGGCGATGGATCATCTTCGAGAGGTTGATGAGAGATCATGGAAGCAGGCATTGCTGAATAAAGATAATGAATCAATTCTGACAGCACAGAGTGATGCCAATACAGATCGTTTGATTAAAATCCACATGGATAAAGAGACGAAAGAGGATAAGGACATCTACTCGGTAAAGGTTGATGTATATTATTACTATAAGTACTCTTTACATCCATCTTCTTCGAACGAAGAAATTAAGGACACAAACGGCAATCAATTTGAGGATATAATTACATACACGATTTTCAGCCAGAAATTCTATACAGAGAAGGATTCCGGCAGGGTGCCAAATATTTATTTCGAATATCAGCCGTATTGTGTTTCTGGTCAGGATGCAAATGTCATATATAAAGAAAACGATTATATCTTGTTTGACAACAAGGTAGATGGATGCAAGTTATATCTGTACAAGCCATATCGTGATCAGATGAATGCGTCAGCGGATGAAACAGCATATGATACATATAACGATGCGAAAAAAGATGGATTTGTCTATTATACAGATTCCAACAAGAGGACACGTGTAAAGATTCATCTTGCAAGCACATCAGAGGATAATGTTCCAAGCTATGATAAAGATGGCAAATTAAAAGCAGGTTCGCTGGTTCCGGTTCGTACATATATCTATACGAATCTTGATATAGGCGGATATAAAGAGGGAGCCACATCTTATGAAATTCAATATGTGAAAGAGGATGGAGCTACGGCAAAAAAAGACATTCCGTCACAGTTTATTTCAGACGATTTCGGAGGAATGTTTACGTTCTCAGGAAAGAGCGTGAATCCGGTTTTGAATGATATTACACCGAGAAAGCGACTTGCGAATAAGTATGAGGAGAAAAAAGAGGACGCTGATGGAAATATTAGTACAGTAGAATCTGAAAGACAGGTTCTTAATACATTAGCGGATGATACGCGTAAAGCGGAACGATTGTACACGATAACAGTAGTAATGAGACCGAACAGTAACACATTGAATACCGTCCGGTTGTCTGGAGCAAAGGGGGCTAATTAGTTGAAAAAAATCAAAAAATTTCTCAGAAAACTAAAAAATGATGCCGGCTCTAGTATTGTTATGGTTGTAGTATCAATCGCATTCATCGGTATTATTGTTGGCGCACTTCTGGCTGCTGCGGTTCAGTCTTATCGTCTGAAACTGCAGGAGTTGAATGCAAGAGATAACTTCTATTATGTAGAACAGGCAATGAACGAGATTTATGCAGGTGTTGGTTCGCAGACAATGTCAGATCTTCGCGATGCATATGAGTATACACTTGAGAACATGGTGTATTATGATTTGGGAAAGCAGCGCTATGTGACACGTACACAGGAGCAGGCACAGAAGATGTTCTCTGCCAAGTTCTATGATAGATTACAGAAAAACCCATTTTTTACAAATGTTGGTTCAGGAAACAATACGGACGAACTGGCAAGTAAATTGGAAGCATTTATCTCCAATGATACAGTTCATTTAGATTCCAGCAGACTTTGTGTAGAAAATTATACGAAGAAAATCAAAAAGGGAGATAATATCGAGACAGAGACAGTCGGTAAGATTATTCGTAATGTTAAGCTTACCCGTACGCAGAACTATAATAAAAATAGTGGTAGCGGAACATATGTGCAGACTATAACAACGGACATCGTCGTTGGTGACCCGGATTTTTCTGTATTGTTTGATGCAATTGATGATCAGGATCCAAATATCTTCAAGTATGCTTTAGTTGCAGATATGGGTGTGGTAGTTGATCAGAAGACAACACCGCTTACGATTGCAGGTAATATTTACGCTGCTTCAGACTATTATAATAAGCAGTATAATGCAAGCACATGGGATGCGGATGCTGAAAATAATAAAAAGTATACAAATGCAAAGTATACAGATGCAAATAATACTCCTTATAACTATACAGATAAAGATGGTAAGACACAGAACTTATCAGAAGTTTATGTGCATAATTGTGTAACATCAAAAAGTGCACGGGGCGAAAAAACTGATTCAAGCTATACTTATTTTGATAATGATGGTAAAGGCAGTATTTCAACCAGAGATTATTATAATGGTGAAAACATTAAAAGTAAGTACTCTGGATTCTATGTAAATGGATCGCAGGTTTCTGTTGTTGCAGATACGGTGGTCGTACCGGGAACAATGGCAGTAATGGATGATGGATCATTATCTGTATATGGTAAATCCGGAGACCAGACAGCACAGGCAGAAGTCTGGACAGATAGCATTGTGATGGATGGTTATAGTACGATTACCAAGACAGAAAAAGATGGAAAAACTTCTATCTCTTATGCCGGTGCAAGTGCAATTATGAAGGCAAATCTCTTCGTTAAAGACGATACGGAGTTGAATGCTGTGGGATCTACATTTGATTTGTCTGGATCTTATTTCGGATATGGAGATAGTACAGAGAAGGATGATCGTAAATTTACAGGTGTAGTAAATACTGTGAATTTCCAGGAAGCAGCAACGGATGTGGATGGTAAGATCAAGAAGGATAAAGATGGTAAGGTTATTATGGAGAATCGTGGCCATTATAACAGTAGTGCCATCATTATCAATGGAGAACAATCGACGATTAATCTTTCACAGGCAAAAAGTCTCTTCCTTGCAGGACGTACTTACATCGAATTATCAAAGGATGTTGATCAGGTAAAGGGTGCCTGGGAAACAGATACTGAAAAAACAGATACCACTCAGACAGTTTCAAACCAGACGGTTTCGAACACCTACACCTATCACCCGGTAGATTATAATGTGGAGACTTCGGTTAATGATCAAAAACCGGAGAACTTGAATACAACCATTCAGGACTATAAGACAGGTGAGAGTATCTCTACGAAGAGTAATCAGCTTGCGTATATTCCGGTTACATATAAGGGCACTCCGACATTGGATACGGATAAGGCTAGTAAGACTTATGGCTATTATATGGCTGAACTGCCACCAGCATTACAGGGTGTATCGTTCTTCGAGACATACTTCCCGAAGGAAGTGTATGGAGGAAAGGTTCCGTGTGTTCTGCAGATGCTTTCCAAGAGAGATGCTGAGAATCCGGGAAGCTATGTAGCCGGTTCTGGCAAGAAGTATTATTTCTATGACTTTAATAAAGCATATAATGATGTAAAAACATACATTCATGATAACGTTTCAAATAAGTATGATGAATGGATTAAGAAGTATCCTTCCTCTCAGTATTTTGCAACAGGGTTCATCACAGATTATAATGCAGAACTTAAGAAGCATGCAGATTACTTAGATAAAAAAACTGTTGTGGACAGCGAAGTAGCTGAGTATTTAGTGGATATCAGTGCATATGAGGATTTCCAGACAGGCGATATTATTCTTCCTGATACCGATACACCATCCAAGGATAAGGACAAGAAGGATGTGCCGGTAGTTTATTCGAGTGGTGCACTTACAACAAAGAGTGGTACAACCTTTAGCATTATAACGAAGGATGATATTAATAAACAGTTTAACCAAGAAACGCTTATTAAGCAGTTGCTGACTTCTGCCGGATTACAGGATTTGGGACCGGGTAATGCGTGGTGTGCTGCTTCCGGTTCCGATGATAAAGATTATACTCTTGCGAATTCGCTTGGTGTAACATCAGAGGAGGCAAAACAGTATACAGATGCATACCAGCTCTCAAATGATCTGGAGATGGAATATAACATCATGAAGTGGAATCTGGGACATTTGGCTACAAAGTCTGCAGATGCGGATACGAAGAACAATGCACAAGCTGAATATAATTATATTAAGGATCTGGTAAATGACAAGGATTTCGGAACTGCAATGATTACGCCGATCAATAAGTTCGTGAATATGTCAGAGATTGTGGTAGGATCAACGGATGCAACTGGAAAGTGTTCTGGAACACATATCAGCCCGGATATCGAGGATACTGATGATGGTGCAGGCATTTTGAAACTTGCATCTGGTTATTCAGTATGGGTTAGTGATGATGATGTTGTTGTAAAAGCTAGAACAAAAGATAATGGCAAGGTTCGTGGAATTGTCGTAACAAAAGGAAATGTATATTTCAGCACAGATAAGGATAATGGTGTAACCGATTTTGAGGGCATGATTATCGCAGGTGGTAAAGTATATGTAAATGGTAATGTAAAGACAATTGCTGCGAATGCAGAAATCTGTCGTACAATCCTTCGTGAGTGTATGATGAACAGTGATGCTGATTCTAAGAAGGTTTGTAGCCTGTTCCGGGGATATGAGAAGAAATCAAATAAATCTGATCCGCCGGGGACAACAGAGACACCGGGAACAACAGAAACTTCTGGAACAACCGAAGCACCAAGTACAACTGAATCGCCAAGCACGGAAGAAGATTCAGACACAACTGCAAAGTCAATTGGAATGATTGATTATACAGATGTTGTAAGTTTCAGCAACTGGTCGAAGAATGTGGAATAGAGGTGGCCTATGAAGAAGAGAAGGATTTTGAAAAGAAATGAAGGCTACACATTGGTAGAGATGATTATTGTAATTGCCATAATTGCGATTTTATCAGCTGCGGCAATGGTAACAATTTCTATCATCCACAATGCAAAGGCAAAAGAAGCGGCTAGTACACTAGAAGATGCATTGTTTGATACACAGAATAATGCAAAAGGAAAAGTTTGTATGATTGGAACCACCGAATATCCGGATTACAAATTCGCATTGATGGTTTACAAGGATGGCTCTAAGTATTATGTAAAGAAATGCTACTATAAGGGTGGCGGATTATCCATGAGTTCTGCTGATAGTTATGTAACTGCCGATAATGAAAAGTCGGGTAGCGGAAAGGGTACTTCTTTTTCATCCTATGTTGATGTAAAGTACGTGAATCCAGATGGAAATGAAGTAGCAATCGGCTCTGGCAATGATGCAGTGTTTATTATTTACGATAGGCAGGGCAACTGTGTAAGAGGTAGTGGAAAATTCAAATTCTACCGTAGCAATAAGGATGTGTTGCTGTCAACACTTGTGCTGAACAAGAACGGCAGCCATACATCTGATTAAGGGGGGGCAATTAGAATGAAAAAAATAAAACAAAATAATGGCTTCTCTTTGATTGAATTAGTAATTGCAATTGCGGTACTTGCTTTCTTGATGTTGGCAGTATCCTCGTTCATGAGTTCAAGCGTAATTCAGAACAAGAAGGCGAAAGCGGATGTCCGGATGCAGGCACAGGCACAGGAGACCTATAGCCTGCTTACGGATTCTATCATGCAGGCAACCGATATTCTTATTATTGGATATGAGGCAAAGGATGATTCACTTATTGATCTGACGACAGCAGGTAAAGATGGCGAAGAGACAACAGCTATCATGACGAAGAAGTATTATGTCAAAGATAGTACGGCAGCTAAGAAGCTGACGGATCAATATGGAGAAGGAATAAAAGACAATATTGTTTATTTCAAGGATGCCAATCCGAAAAAGAAGGTATATATTTCAGAGATGCAGATAACCAGTTCGGTGCCGCTCGATTTGAATTATGTGCCGGGAGCAGATCCAAGCTTAGATTCGAAACAGTCAATTAAAAACGATATCACAGGAGAATACGATGAGATAACGTGTGTCAAAGCATCGCCGGCAAAGGTATATGACAAGAATGATACAGTGATTTCTACTTTCTATTTCAATGGAAGTAACATGTATTATGGAAAGAAATATACATATATGGTTGGCTCTGCAACGGAGACTGGATCGCCTGGCAGTGATCCAGAACCGGATCTGGATGATCCGATGGATATCACAGATAGTGATTCACTGGCAGAACATCTATACAACAAATATTTTTCTTATGTTGTAGCCAAGAATGGTGCATCGACAGTAGATATTTCGGGGTGTGTAGCAACAATTGATGGCAATGATGGAACGATTGGTATTGATCTTTACTACAACAAATCAAGTATGACATATACGACGATTGGTAGAGTGAATCCAAGAAATTCATATGTATTAGTACCAAAAAAGTAAGGAGGAGTTGAGAACATGAAACGCAAAACAAAGATTACAATATCAGCATTGGCAGTTATGTTCGTTGCAGCGGTTGCAGTTGCAATTGCTTCGTTCTCCTTTGCTGGGAATGGTAATGATCTGCTGGAAGATAGTGAACTTGTAGCAGATGCGTCTGGGTCGGTCAGTGAAAAAACGATGATTGACTACATTATTGAGAATTCGTACTCGCAGGATGATACGGAAGTGGATTCTGTATATCACATTGCTGAGATTACGTCTTCTACATTGAAGGATACGTCAGGCGTTTTAACACCGAACGCATCTACACTTAAGACCTATATTGAAAATAGTGGGTTTAAGGATTATGTAATCGATGGAAATAAAACAATCGAGCAGCTTATGGTTGCGGATAAGATTGAGTACAAGGTATTCAATAGCCGGATTTTGGAGGCAAACAAGTCAACAGAAAAAGGACTTGCAGAATACAATGAAGCATTGAAATATCTGTCAAATGCGGATTTTATCTATGTAAGTAATGATAAGGCGGAGCCGTTCTCTAAGAACAACGATATCAGTGAGGATATCTATGATGTTCTGCATTCTTATGCAGTTGGTGATTATAAGCCATTGGTGATCGATGGATTAGGATCAACGAGTGCGGATACGGATGCAAAGACAATGGCTGATCTTGCAAAGTCGGTATTTGGTCCAAATGAAATGTATTACTATACGTTCAGCTGGCCAAACGGTATTTCTGCACAGGAGTATTTGTCACATACAAATGGATCTCTGTATCTTGGTATTAATGGTAAGAAACAGTCTGACAATGGCATCTGGTCAAAGGTTTATCCTTCCGAAGTTCAGTTTGAAGAGGTGAAGCAGGAAGGAACAGATATTGTAACGGACAAGAAGATTCTTTCGCCTGAACCAGCGGGTGATATGGCGAAGGTATTAACAATCGGAACATCAGAGTCTGATAATGCAAAGACAAAAGCATTGCTTGGTATTGGTGATTCTACTCAATGTACAGAGGTTACTACACCATTATATGGTGTAAAGGGTACTGGACTTGAACAAAGCAGTGTACAGCTTGTTCCAAGTCCGGATACAAATCAAAAGTATTATAAGCTTGAAACTGGATCAACATTCAAGACTCTTGCCTATAATAAGCGATCAAAAACCTATCCGGATTACATTAGAAATGATTTTGTTCAGTTATCCGGTGATGAGAACGATTTATTAAGTAAAGATTTTGATGAGTATGATATGATTGTCATTGAAGATGGATGTATCGGTCAGTCAATCTCAAATGAATTGTACAGAAAGTTTGCTTCTGCTATGTATGGAAAGATTCATATCGTCTATGATGTATCTATGGGAACTGGACAGAAGCAGGTGGATGATGCAACAAATAGAAGAGAGACTAACTATTTGGATCTTTACTATATGGTTGCTGAAACAAATGGCGTTTCCAAGTATGATAATGTTATGATCACAACAAGAAGTGATTTCAGCATTATAACAACATCTGCGAGTGCCAAGACAGCAAAGGTAATTGCTGATCTGATTAACTCATCAAAGTATCGTGGTATGGGAGGTTCAGATTCGGCAGCATCCATGTTTACGGTATTGGAGCTACAGCCATGTTATCCAATTGATTTGGATTTGGCAAAATCTCGAGATAGATACATACGTACCGAGAAAAATCCGAAGGGTGATTATTATACATCACCACAAGATGTTGTGAATGGTAAAACAAAGGAACAACTGAAAGAAGGAACAGAGTATTATCAATGGGAACTCTCAAGGGCAAAACTTGCGGATGCGTTGAATATTCCGTATAACAAAATTAATCTTGTACAGATGTCCACAGAGGAATTTGCAGGTGATAAAACAGAGGTTCTTGGAACCTACGATCTGATATACATTGGCGGGAATACATCTGCATTGCACGATAATGCTGGGCAGTTTCAGTTTTTGCAGACACAGAATCTTATCGAAAACAAGAATGTATCTAATTTATTGGATAAGTTAGTATATTATCCAATATATAATATGTATTCGCATAATGGGGATTTGATGTATTCTGGAAGCCCTAACAACCAGAATTTTGGTGGCGGTAAGAATCTGGCATCTCTTGTATATAGAAATGGTTCAAGTGTAGCCAGCAATGAGTATGATCAGAAGACATTTACAGCTTTGAATGGTAATGATATTACATATAATCGCTATCTTGCATTAAAAGAATATATTGATGCGGGAATGCCGGTTGTATTGAGCAAGCAGGTATCCAATGCGTACAAGATGGTTGTGACAGCAAAGGATAGTGATGGAAGCTTAAACAGATATCTTCAGAATTCGATTGATCCGGACAGCAATATGTTTAAGGTATTGGATGCATGTAAAAAGCAGAGCGATAAAGCAAAAACGGCGACATCTGCATCGGTAGTTTGGAATTTTGATCAAGGAGCGGTAGTAGATGTATTCTGTGATGCGGATGGTTCACTCGGTGATTCGTTGACAGGATATGTGTCAGTATTTGCATCGTCAACCGGAACTGTAAGTGATAAGGTAACGGATGCAGCAGGAAATCTGGTTACTGTTAACGGAACAAAGGAGCTTCTGTCACAGGTGTATAGAAATGCTGCAAAACGACCGAAGCTTATGGTCAAGAGTATGCCAGCAACATACAATCGATTTGATAAAGACACGCTGCTATCATCCCATACGTTAAAGTTTAAGTATGAAGTTGTAAATAGTAGTAAGTACACAGCGACACTTTATTATGATGCGGATGGTAATGGTAAGTTTAATAAGAGTGAGGGAAGTAAGGAATACTTGACATCAAGTACAACCGGTGAACTTAGTTATGAGTGTCCAAGTTCCTTCTTTGGACCGCTTTATTGGATGCTTGAAATCGTCGATGAGAATGGTGTTGCTGTTAATCAGACAGGATTTTCCTATATTAAAAATAGTGAAAACAAGAAACAGGAAGTAAGTGTTCTGCAGATTATGCCGGAAAATGGCGGAGGACAGAAGGGAAATGATTCTCTGTATTTTTGTACGGTATGTCAGCGCTCATTACAGATTTTGAAGGATAATCCTTTATTTGATTCGACTGCAGACAGAGATAATGCTAATTCAACATATAATGGAACTTATAAAGATTCATCATCACAAGGTGGATGGATAAAAAATCAGAATGGTACTAACGTATGCTATATAGGTAAACATGAGCATGTATTTGGAGTTAATTCTTACGATAGCAATCTTAAGCTTGGAGAAAAAGTTGGTGTAGATAATTTCTATGTGAATCTGGCTGATGAAATTAGTGAATTATATGATTTCGACATTGACGTGATTCGCAGCCGTGATTTTGAAGCGTGGTCACAACAGGTAAGAGATGCTTATGAGTATACGGTTAAAGCTGATGGTACAATAGATAAATCAACGAAAATTACTGATTTGTCTGTCCCTGCAAACAAATCAAAGATTCAAAATATTGTATTACAGGGACCGGATGAGACTGCTTCCAATTATACAGATTATACAGATCTTAAATCCTCATTGATTAAGAAAGCTATTGAGCAGAAGAAAGCATCAGATGCTAACTTCAATTCTGACAATATGACGGATCTGCAATTAATCCAGCTTTTAAGTGACGATGCATTACTTGCCTTGTATGTACAGAGTCAGAAGTGTGAGTACACAGTACAGGCAGCTATGCATAAGAGCAATTATGAGACAAATAAAGAAACGGCTGACAAGAAGAAGGAAGAGGTTGATGCTGCTTTTAAGGAAATGTATAATAATTATGCGGGAATTCCTACTCAATTACAAAGCAATATTAATGAAACTAAATGGAAGGAAGAACTTCAGAAAATTATCCAGTCAGGATATTATTTCGATTATTATGCGGTCGCAAATAGCGGAGACAGGACTACAAAGAATTATGATGTTACTTTGAAGTCAGGAAAGAAAATTAGTGAAGTTATAACAGCATATTATCAGGCGAGTGATAAAGCGATTGATGAAAAGAATTTATATAAGTTCTATTCACGTATTGCAGCTGGTACAGGTGAGACTTCTATAGGTGCACCTGGAAAGGGCTGGGTAGAAGCTTGTTATAGCTCCGTGTTACTTGGGCCTGCAGAGAGTTTCAATGGTGATGATATTAAAACAGATAGTGCACTTGATGATTTGGAAATCTATGTTCAGCGTGGAAATCAGGTTGTATTATTCCATGATACTTTGACACCATATACAGAAGGAACAGCAGGTGCAGTAAAGTTAACGGCAAGACTTCGTTCCTATTTCGGTATGGATCGTAATCACATGCTAACGACAGTAGAAGCAGAACAGAAGAAGAATGCGGAGGATGCCGCAGCAACGAAGGCGGAACAGTACGCAGATGCGAATGGATTAACTCCGGCAGAAAAGGCTGATCTGATAGCGCAAGCCAAAACGTATGCATATAAGCATACGAATTCGCATCCGGAGATATCAAGTTCTGATTCAAATTATGTAAAATATGTTTCTTCTGATCCGGATAAATATTTTATGACCAATTTATCTTATATGACGGACAAAGATAAGGACGGAAATACATATGATAAGTATAAGAATTGGATTAGTGATTTATCCGCATCAGGAGTTAATTTTGAGACAGGTGCTTATCTAACAGATGTAGCATATACTGATTCCTTTAACGTGGGAACTCAGGATCCAAATGGACGGATTATGCCATATAAATACGCCGAGTTGGATTATTCGGATCAAACCGTCCATATTCAGGATTCGGATTTCGATTTTAATACTGTAGGTGGATATGGTACAAATAAGGCGAGTCAGAACAATGTGGGATTTGTTACGACGTTCCCATATACCATTGCTTCAGAAATCAATATTGGTCCAACGCATGGACAGGCATATGCGGTTGATTTGGAAGACGATGATATGACTGTTTGGTACTCACTTGCGCCGGGCGGAAATACAACGAATAATAACAGCAAGAAGGAAACTGCTTCAATATTTGCTGCATCACCAAGAGATGCGATGGACAATTATTTCTTATATTCATATAAGAATGTGTTCTATTGTGGAGCTGGTCATTCAGATATCCTAGGATATTTGAAGGATAATAATGATGAGCGTTACCTGTTTATCAATGTTATCTGTAACTCAGTTCGACAGACATTGGATCAGCCTAGAATTAATATCTACGATTATAATACAGACAAAAATGAGAAGATTAAGAAGGGTGACGATGGTTACTATGTAACGTCTGTTGATTCTGATACAACATATCCGGACTTCAGCATGAGAGTCACACTTGACAAGGAAGCAACAATCCAGAATGTTAAGATCTTCTATGATCTGGATTATAATACGAAGAAGACAAATGCGTATACAGCAGATGGTAAGCATGTATTGGTTGCAAATTGGAATGCTTCGAATGTTCCAACAGCAACAATCCGGGATGTGTTCCGGTATGATTCCGATCTGATCAAGAAAGCGAAACTGGATGGTGATGGAAATCCGATTCCGGTTAAGGATACATCCGGTAATCCGATGAAGGATGCAAATGGTAATGGTATCTATGAGTATGTTACAGAGAAAGAAATGAAGTTAGATGGTACAACTGGAACAGAGGATAAGGCAGTTACAATGTTAAAACTTGATCCTTCGTACTTTGAGCCATATAATAACGAGTATACGTATCTGGTTATTCAGGTAACGGATAATGCAAACAATGTAACATATCAGCGAATCAAGATTAAGTTAAAACCTCATCTGTTTGATTTGACTTAATTAAGAACAAGATCTAACTTGATTAGATTAGAGCATTTAAGAGTCATTGATATTTCTAAGAAGAGATATCAATGACTCTTTTCTTTTATATACAGGATGAGACGTGATTCTTTTTGTCAAATGCTGGAATTCGGGTTTGTCTATATAGGGAGATTGTGGTATCATATAATATATATTCGGAAGGGAAGAGACGAGGGATGTTAACTGCAAAAGAGATTGTGGCGACAATACAGGATACGATAGAAGACTGGCATGTAAACAACAGTGCCAGACCAGAGGATTATGTTATTGTCACAGATGAAATCAGGAAAATCAAACCATTGAATGTGCATCGGGATGATATGGAAACCGTTGTGCGCGAACTGGTCATCACGAATACGGAAATGTGGCATGAAGAAGATAAAGTGCGTAGTGATAAGGATGATGTTGTTCTGAAGGCAATTCGCAATATTAATCCATTGAATCAACATCGGAATGATCTGATAGAAGAAGTGGATGAGATTATCACAGAACAGGCAGGGGAGAGATAACAGATGGAGACAGTAGGAAGTCTGATAGATAAATTAAGCATCAATGAATTAAAGATATACCATATGACAGAGCAGAAGAATCGCGACGACATGGATGATGCATTCCGGGAGGATTGCGAGAATCGATTACAGATATTAACGACTCAGAGAGAAGACCTGACAGAGGAATTGCAGCAGCTGATGGATGATGTTATTGGCGGACGGAAGCAATTCAAGGTTTATCGACAGATGAAGATGTATAACGAGAAGAAATTTAAGGATTGAGAACATGAAGAAGACAATTATAGTTATGCCGGTTGCAAATGAAGGTGCAACGATGCAGCGTGTAATTGATGAGATAATGGCATTGCCATACGATAATTTATATTTGTATCCGGTGATTGATTCATTTTCGACAGATAATACAGAAGAGATCATCCGTGAGGCGGAGATGTTATATAATCACAGAGTGAAATGTCTGTATTATAAGAAGTCAACCGGTATGATCAGTTGTTATCTGTATGGATTTCATGTCGCATTAAAGGATGGAGCGAAACAGATTATAGAGATGGATGGTGGCGGCAGTCATGATCCGAAAGAACTGCCTTTATTTATCGATGCATTGGAAGAAGGATATGCCTGTGTATGGAGTTCCAGATTCATGCAGGGCGGAGAAGAAAAGCAGGTTCTATGGTATCGCAGGCTTCTAAGCAAAGGTGGAACATGGATTGCAAATTTGTTTTTGGGTACAAGATTATCTGATATGACAAGCGGTTATGAAGCATTTCAGGCAGATGTGCTTTCGGATTTTTATTTGTCGAGATTTTTATCGAAGGGGCATATGTATCAGACAGAGATGCGGTATTATTGCAGGAAATATTCGTACAAAGAAGTGCCGATTCATTATACCGGAGGCAAATCCAGCTTGAAGTTTAAATCTGTCATAGATGCGGTGTCAGTATTGTTCCGGTTGAAAAAGAACGAGAAGAGAGTCAGAAGATAAGAGGGTGTAGATAGCGGTGGAGTATATAATTGTTCAGGCGGGTGGAAAAGGAACCAGACTTGGGTATCTGACAGAGAACAAACCCAAAGCATTGGTACCGGTTGAGAATTTACCTATGATTTTTCATCTGTTCAGAAAATATCCGGATAAGAGATTTATTATAATAGCGGATTATAAGAAGGATGTTCTTAGAGAGTATCTTTCTGTTTTTGCTGATGTGAAATATCAGATTGTAGAAGCCGAAGGAAGTGGAACGTGTTCGGGACTTTCGGTGGCACTTCGGCTGATTCCGGGCGGACAGCCGTTTATGTTTATATGGTCGGATCTGATATTGCCGAAGACATTTGAGCTGCCTGCGGATTATCAGGTAGGACAGATTGCGAAGTACGACTATGTTGGATTGTCAGAGACATTCCCATGCCGTTGGAAGTATGAAGATCAGAAGTTTCAGGAAGAACGTTCGGAAAAGTATGGTGTTGCCGGGTTATTCTTATTCACGGCAAAGGAAAAACTGGACGAAGTTCCTGTAAGTGGAGAATTTGTACGTTTTTTGAAGGAACAGAAGAAGACATATCATACGATTGGAATCGGTGGAACCAGAGAGTTTGGCATTCTTGCAGAGTACGAGAAACTGGAACAGCAAAAATGCAGACCATTCAATAGGATTACGGTTCGGGAGGATGCGGAGCGTAATCGTACGATTCTGGTTAAGGAAGCAGTTGATGCACAGGGAGAGTCACTTGCAAGAAGAGAATGTGCATGGTATGACAAGGCGAAGAAACTGGCGATACCGGTATTACCGGAGATTTACAAGACAAACCCATTGGAGATGGAGTATATCGATGGGAACAATATATATGAACTGAATTTCTCGTATGAGCAAAAACACCATATATTGGAGCAGTTGATTTTATCGCTGAAGAAGCTGCATCAGGCCGAACAGGTTCCGGCAGATTCGTTCAGCATACATGAGGCATACTATAATAAAACGATGGATCGTCTGTCTAAGATACAGGATTTGATTCCATTTGCGAGGGAACGGGAGATCAGGATAAACGGAAAGTTATGCAGAAATGTATATTATTATAAGCGGGAATTAGAACGAAAATTGCAGAAGCTTGTGGATAATTGCAGTGAGTTCTCGTTCATTCATGGGGATTGTACATTCTCTAATATGATGATTCGTAAAAATGGTGAACCGGTATTGATTGATCCGAGAGGATATTTTGGCTTTACGCAGTTGTATGGTGATGTGCGCTACGATTGGGCGAAGCTGTATTATTCGGTTGTAGGAAATTATGATCAATTTAATTTGAAGAGATTCCGTTTATCTGTAGGACAAAGTGCAGATGACGGGGTGAAGTTAGAGGTACAATCCAATCATTGGGAAGATATGGAATCTGATTTCTTTGCTCTTACAGGGTGCAATCCGGAAGAGATTAAGCTGCTGCATGCGGTTATCTGGTTATCACTGACCACGTATGCGTGGCAGGATTATGATTCTGTGTGTGGAGCTTTCTATAATGGATTGTTATATCTCGAAGATGTATTGTAGACAGGGGCGGTAAAGATGACAACGTATTTTGAGAGACAATTAAAGGAATTCGAACATTCGATTCATTCGATGGATATGCAGCTATTCGAACGATGGGTAGCGGAAGGCGTGAAAGTTTTGAGAAACGGGCATAAAATTATAGTTTCCGGACTTGGCAAAAATGTTCCTGTATGCGAGAAGTTCGTGGGATCCATGCAGTCATTAGGGTTAGAGGCGTATTTTCTGAATACGAATTCGGCAGTCCATGGTGATATGGGAGTTGTAAAAGATGGAGATATGGTTATAATCCTGACCAAGAGTGGAGAGACAGCAGAGTCTATCTATCTGGAACGGTTGCTGCAGGAGCGGAAGGTTAATATGTGGCTGCTCACCTTCTCAAAGGAGAGTACATTGACTAAGGAAATTCCGAACAGTGTTGTCTTGGATTTGATGCATGAGGGCGATATGTGGAACATCATGCCGAATAATTCCACGACGATTAACTTAATTGTACTGCAGGGCTTGGCGATGAAGATTGCATCTACGCTTGGCCTTACGTTGGAAGATTTTAAGCGGAATCATCCCGGCGGTGCGATTGGGCAGATATTGAAAGATACGAAAGATTAAAGGCAGGAGACTGGCTATGGCACATGATATGGTTTTATCGACACTTGCGAAGACATGGATATTTGATCTGGATGGAACAATCTGTAAGCATAATGGATATAAGACGGACGGAAAAGACACTTTGCTTGATGGTGTGAAAGAATATCTGAATCGTATACCTGTTGGAGACCGGATTATAATTCTTACATCAAGAACCGATGAATATAAGCAGATAACACTGGAATTTCTGAGGGAAAATGATATACGTTTTGATGATATATTATTTAATTTGCCGTTCGGAGAGCGGATTGTTGTGAATGATAGAAAACCTTCCGGTATCGATATGGCAATCTCGGTAAATGTGAACAGAAATTGCTTTAATATGCCGGATATAATCAGAAGAACCTGAATATTTGTCCGCCAGATTGGGGAGTTAATATGGTACAAAACATTAAAAAAACGGTCAATTGCATGATTACCAGATTGAAAAATTATCATGTAAGTGAAAAACACAATAAGCTTTTAAACAGGATTCTGGATGTTTTTACATCTCCGTTCATAGGAGTGGTGATATTTGCTGAGCTATGTATATGTTTTGGCATGATCACACTTCTTGAATCCATTTCCTTGATGAATATTATAATCAGTGTGTGCTGTTTTGCTACTATTTCGGCACTTACGACCTATGCTTTGATGAAAAAGCTGAGCAGGAACAGACGCGCTGTTGTAGAGTTTATTATTCTTGCAGGGGGGATATTTTTCTTTGTTGAAACATATGTGCCGGAGACATACAATGTCCGGGCCGTACTCATGCTCACCTTGTTCGTAATATCATTTTTTATGATATATGTCAGGAAAACATGGGCATGGATGGTTTATGCCCTGACATTGGCAGGCGGACTTATGGATCTCCGGTATTTTTTCATGTCACTTATCCCGATTATACTTTTTGAGTATGTTGTCCGGAATACGAATCATCATTATATTTTGTCAAACCGGGATATCCTTATAAATGCGGTACTGGCATTCCTTATGGGAGCAGTAAGAATATTCGGTTTTCATGATGGGATTGCAGATATTTTATTTCAGGTGGATGTGTATTCGGTATATCCATTCCGATTCCTGGGAATGCTCGGGATGGCCTATATGACCGTCGTTTTGCTATGGAATGATTCTGTTCAGAAATTAACGAAAACAGTGATTCCGATAGTATGTATAAGTGTTCTTTTGATTCTGCAGGGATTTACAGATAGCGGATATCTGTATGGTGTCATGCTGACAATATCTTTGTTGTTGGCAATGGTGCAGAAAATAGGGCATAAGAAAAAAATAGAATGGAACGATTTCTATTGCAACCGGAAGGTATTGCTGATCGTATGGGCGCTACTGATATGGTTTAAGTACATAATGGAACTGCATCTTGATAGCCCTTTGTGGTTTGGGCGGTATGCAATCGCACACTATTATGTGGATTATGTGCATTATGGTTTTGTACAAAGAGGACTGATTGGGACTTTATTTTATTTTATCCTTGGATACTATGTACCACCTGAACAAATGGTGATTGTTGTAGATGTGGTATATTTTGTTGTATTGGGAATTGCCATGTATCTGTTGTATCGTTTATATAGAAAGGGAAACAGTCAGAATAAAAGGGTTGTATGGCTCCTGTTTATGCTGCTGTTTATTTCTCCGGCTCTTGGCGGATATATGGATGATTGGATTGTGCAGTCTATTGATGTTTATAATCTGTTGTGCAGTGTGATTTGCATCAGTTTGATTGTGTGGAACCGGTTTCTGTTTTTTGTTCCTCTTTTATGTACGGTTGGAATGCTGACACATCAGATTTTTGTGTTTACATGCTTCCCTATGATTTTTTCAGCCTTATTATATCGGGCATACATTGAGGATAACGGCAAGAGCAGATACAATCGATGTATATTTTATGGTACCTGTGCAATTGTGTTCGGATTATTTATATTTATACAGTTTTATTCTCAACAGTTTTTGAAGATTGATATGGACACCGCGATTCATATGATAAGACAGCGGTCAGGAGGAAAGAAACTGGAGAATCTGACGTTGCTGGATTCGGTTATTTTTACCGGAATGTCCGAGCATCTGACGAAGTTCCATACTATGATATCCGGAACTTCCGTGAGAAATATCATTCTGACTGTGCTTTATGCGAGTCCTTTGTTTGTACTATATGGACGAGTCTTTTATGAATCTGCATATCAGGAAGAAAAAAAGGGGAAAAAAGTGGCGTATTTTATTATTGGCATATCGATGCTTGCCATACTGCCATGTTACATTTTGGAGACAGATTATAACCGGTGGACAACGGCTCTTTTCCTTACAGCATTGATGAATATACTGACGGTAACGCTTCTTCAGAAGGAAGAGAAACAATGGTTCCGCAATATGGATGCCGGTAAGCTTGAAACATGGATGTTTATTGCCATGCTCCTGTTGGGAATATACAGAGATATGAGATTTAGCTTATATTGATATAAGAGGGAAAAATGTGAAAAAAAACAAAACAAAAACAGGTTTGATAATTTTATTCAGCATGATATTGAGTGCGGCATGCATCCTGTTGTATTCTACGCATTCGCCATTGTACACGTTTATGGAGAATAACGATGTACATTGTTTTATAACGACTGCACGGTGCATGCTGCGTGGAGATGTTTTATACAGAGATATCTATGAGCAGAAGGGACCAATTCTTTATTTTATTTATATGCTTGGGCTTATGATAGATTCGAAGAGCTTTTTGGG
>ERZ1026868.385-NODE-385-length-30057-cov-3.759149_pt1 | contig 30057 bp, 15 predicted proteins | sample MGYA00380164_ERZ1026868 | MGnify/ENA primary metagenome ERZ1026868 (study PRJEB33269, sample SAMEA4719800) | human gut metagenome | biome: human-associated habitat; feature: organic feature; material: feces | place: Cameroon | collected 2013-10 ...
CCCATCTTCAGCGCGAACAGCGCACCCGCCGCGACAAGCGCCAGCACGCCGAGAAGCGTGACGAGCCAGTCCCAATGCGCCGCAAGGAAACTCTGCCTGGAGACGCTCATTTTCCATCCCCCTTCTTCTCCGCCGTCGGCTTCGCGGCCTCGGGCTCGGGCTTTGCCTCGGTCGCCGCGTCCTCGGCGGACGGCGCCACCGCCCCCCGGCCGAAGTCGCGGACCTCAAGCGTGAAATTCACCTGGATCGGCGCGTCCAGTTCCGGATCGACCACCAGCGGGTTGACCGCCGCCTCCGCGTCGCCCTGCGCGGCGCTCTCCGCCGCAGCCGCGCTCCGGCGACCGCGCCGGCCGGCGGCACCCCGCCTGGACGCCTTCTGGTTCTTCGCGTTCTCCACGGCGTTCAGGTGTTCCACGATCACGTCGGCCGTCTCGCGGAAGGAGAGGTTCTTCACCGTCATGAAGCGCGGGCAGGACGTGAGCCGGTTCAGCACGGCCACGAGCGCCGCCGGACGGGCCGTGAACTCGAACGCATAGGCGAGGCAGGTCTCCTGCGGGGCGTCGGCCTCCTTGCCGGCGCCCTTCTTCGCCTTGGCCGGACGGCGCGCCCCGTCGTCCTCCTCCTCGGAGGCGGCCTTCTTCTCGATGCGCCGGATGGCCTTGACCTCCAGCACGCCCACCTCCGCGAACATGTCGACGACCTGGGTGATCGTGTCGAGCTGCACCGTGAGGCGCGGCACGTCCTGCTCCTGGGGCAGCACGCCCCCCTCGCCCAGATACTGCTCGAAGCCGAAGAGGAAGGCCGGGGCCGCGATCTTCCCTTCCACGCCGCCCGCGAGCGCGGCCATGCGGCGCACCTCCCGCTGGAGGCGCTGCTTGAAGATCGGCGGCAGCTCGACGGGGAATTTCCTGTCGCCCCGCGCGGCGAGCGCAAGCGCCGACTCATGCCAGTCCGTGTAGCTCACCTTGTTCGACACGACGGAGTCGAGCGAGCGCTTCGACGGGAACACCGCCGCCTCGTAGTGGCTCCGGAAACCGCCTACGGCGGCCTCCAGCTCCTCCTCGGCCTCGCACCGGCCGCTCCAGGCCAGGTACGCGCCAAAGCCCAGGCCGCCCGCGCACAGCACGAACACGCCCGCGCCGATCACGCCCAGCTTCTGCTGCTTCGAAAGACTCATTTCCCCTTACCCGCCTTTCCCTTGCGTCCGGCGGCCTTCCCCGCAGGCGCAGCCGACGGAGCCGACGCCAGGTCCATCTGGATCGAGAACTCCGAAAGGCATTCCTTGACTTCCTTCTGCGCGACGATCTTCACGGAATCCGGCACGAACGCCGCGCTCTTCTTCAATGCGTCCTCCACGATCTTCGACGCGGTCGTCGCCTCGCCGCCGTGTTTGGCGGACCAGTCCTTCTCGACCTTGCCCATCGCGTCGCGCCAGCCGCGCACGGTCACGCGCACGCCCTCGCGTCCCTCCGGGTTGTCCTTCGGGGCGGGGATGGCCGTCCATTCCGTGATCCACATGCCGGGCACCAGGCTCCCGCGCACGGCGCGCACGCGCTGGAGCGCGGCCGAGCGCTCCCACAGGAGGCGCTGGAACGCCTCGCACGTCCCGCGTTCGTCGGCGACGGCCTGCTGCTCCTTCGCGATCCGCTGCTTGAACTCGTTCAGCCTCTTGCCGGACATGAGCTGGTTGACGCGCTCCACCTTCTCCTGCACGACGGCCTCGCCGTGGCGTTCCGCCAGCCACAGGCAGCCGAGCGCGGCCAGGAAAGCGACGCCGCCCACGGCGAGGAACGGCACGCGCTTCAGCGCGCGCGCCTCCTCCACGAGTTCCGGCGGCATCAGGTTGATCGAGATCCACGCGGCGTCCGTGCCGCGCAGCGCAAGGCCCACGCTCTCGGTGAGCGAGAACGCATCGCCCTCCAGCGCGGCGCGGTTGACCTTCGGCCCGAAGCCGACCTTCCCGAACGGATTCAGGAACGCGACCTCGACCTGCAGGGACTCCATGAAGAACTGGTCCAGCTGCGGAAGGCGCGCGCAGCCGCCCGTGAGGAAGAGGCGGCTCGGGGCGCTGCCGCCCTGCTGCGAGCGGTAGAAGTTGATCGAGCGCGAAATCTCGGCGTGGAGGCGCGTGAGGACCGTGCGGATCACCTTCGAGACGCGGTCGGAGACCTCGTCCTCGTCCTCCGTCACGCCGCCGAGCGAGACGTAGCCGCGCTCGAGCTTGAGCTGTTCGGCCTCCTCGAAGGAACAGCCGAACGTCTGCGCGATGTCCTTCGTGATGAGGTTGCCGGCGACGGGGATCGAGCGGTTGTAGATCTTCTCGTCCTCGAGGATGATCAGGTTCGTCGTCTTCGAGCCGATGTCGAGGATGACCGAGCAGCCCGTCAGGCCGGGGTGGGCGAACTTGAGCGCGTTGCAGATCGCCATCGGCGAAACGTCGACGACCAGGGGCTTGAGGCCCGCGCCGCGCACGGCGTCCGTGACGGCGCGCACGGCCTCCAGCTTCGCCGCGACGATGATCGCCGCCTTCTCGCCGTCCGCCGTCGTGCCGAGGAACTGGTGGTCGCTCACGATCTCGTCGATCGGGAACGGCACGTTCTGCTCGATCTCGTAGCGCACGAGCTGTTCGAGCTTCGCCGCGTCGCCGATGGCCGGGAACTTCGCGAAGCGCGGGAACACCGTCTGCCCGCCCAGCGACACGATGAGCGGAGCGGGGCGGATGCCCGTCTCGCGCATGATCTGGTGGAGGACGGACGGCAGGGCCGCCGCGATCGAGCCGGGGTCGTTGACGTCGACGGCCTGGAGTTCGCCGCTGCCGTAGGCGGTGAGCGTCAGGCTCCGCTTTCCGCCCAGCGTGTACTCGGCGAGCAGCGCCTTGGACGCCCCGATGTTGAGAGTGAGGATCTTTGCCATGTTGGACCTTCCACTAGGCTGCGAGGAGGCGACTTACTGGACGAGTTCGTAGTCCGCGTTGTTCACGAGCCAGAACGGCGTCTTGGAGCGATCGACGAGGCCCTGGCGGCGTTCGAGCATGGGCTTCATCTCGCCCTTGATCTTCTTCTGCCAGTTCATGAACTTGTCGTTCTCCCACCACTTCTCGCCGGCCTGGTTGACGTCGCTGCTCATGTTCTCGGTGTGGAACGCGAGCTCGTCGCCCTCCTTGTTCGTGATGATGAGGCTGATCGTGCAGGGTTCGCCGAAGCGCTCCAGGACGGACGGCGGCAGGCACACGCTCGCCATGTGGCTGCCCTTCTTGATGTCCACGTAGCGCACCTGCGTGTTGTAGTAGGAGTACTGCGCGGGGAGGTTCTTGGGATCCTTCTCCTTCGCCTTGGAGGCGTCGAGGAGGACGTGCCAGTTGAACGTGAGTTCGTCCTGCCACTTCGCCATCGTCGTGTACTTCGTCTCAAGGACGATCCACTGGCGCGGACGCCCGCCGAGCGGCGGCATGAGCTTGCCGTTCGCGTTGAGGTTCGGCGCGCTCGCGAGGCACGTGCCGCCCGGGCGGGCGGGCGCGTCGATGGTGACGTAGGCGTCACGGCCCTTCGCGACGGCCGCGCCGCCGTCGGCACCGACCGGTCCGCGCCGACGCGACTGGGCGGAAAGGGAACACGCGCACGCAACCGCGAGGGTGAAGCAAATCATTGTCTTGAACTGCATGTCTGGCCTCCTTGCTTTTATCGTTCGTCAACAGTGTATCACAAAACCTTCATCTTGGGCAAATCCTGAATGTCCACGACGCCCAGCAGCCGTCCGTCCGCCGCGCAGACGGGCAGATCGTCGATCTGCCGCGACTCGAAGACGCGCAGCAGGTCGACGGCGTAGGCGTCGCCGCCGATCGTCAGCGGGTGGCGCGTCATGTGCCGCGAGACCGCGTCGCCCAGCACCTCGCGGCCTTCGCTCACGTGGCGGCGGAAGTCGCCGTCCGTGAAGATCCCCTCCAGCTTCCCCTCCGCGTCGACGACGACCGCGCTGCCGGCCTGGGCCTTCGTCATCGCGAGCAGCGTGTCGAGCACCGTCGTCGCGGGCGCGACGGCCGCGACGCGCGCGCCCGTGCGCATGACGTCCGTCACCTTGAGGACGAGCGCGCGGCCGATCGCGCCAGCCGGGTGGTTGAGCGCGTAGCTCGCCTTGTCGAAGCGCCGCGCGTCGAGCATCACCATCGCGAGCGCGTCGCCCATCGCCATCGTCGCCGTGGTGGAGGTGGTGGGCGCCATGCCGAAGGGACACGCCTCGGCGCCGCAGGGGATCTCCAGCACCACGTCCGAAAGCCGCGCGAGCGTGGAGTCCGTCCGCCCCGTGAGCGCGACGACCTTCAGCCCGTGGCGGCGGATGGCGGGCACGAGGCGCACAAGCTCCTCGCTCTCGCCCGAAAAGCTCAGCGCGAGCAGCAGGTCCTTCGGGCCCGTCATGCCGAGGTCGCCGTGCATCGCCTGCACGGGGTTGAGGACGACCGAGCAGGTGCCGGTGGAGGCGAGGATCGCACTCGTCTTCTCCGCGACGTGGAGACTCTTCCCCACGCCCGTCACGACGACCTTGCCGCCCGCCTCCACGCACGCGAGCATCAGCGCGACCGTGCGCGTGAAGGCGTCGCCCAGCGCGGCGCGCGTGCGCCGCAGGCCCTCGATCTCGACGTCGAAGACCTCCTGCGCCCGGCGGATCTGTTCAGTCGGTGTCACGGGAGCCTACTTCTTCGCGGCGCTCTGGAGGAGCGTGACGCAGATCGTGCCGACGATGTCCTCGGCGCTGCAGCCGCGGCTCAGGTCGTTCATGGCCTTCGCGAGGCCCTGGAGGTTGGGTCCGATCGCCGCCGCGCCGCCGAGGCGCTGCGCGATCTTGTAGCCGATGTTGCCGGCCTGGAGATCCGGGAAGATGAAGACGTTCGCGTTGCCCTGGATCGCGCCGCCGGGGTTCTTGAGCCGGCCAACCGCCGGGGCGATGGCCGCGTCGAACTGCAGCTCGCCGTCCATCGCGATGCCCTTCTCGGCGAAGACCGGCTTCGCGAGCGCAACGGCCTTCTGCACCTTCTCGACGAGGTCGCCGGCGGCGGACCCCTTGGTGGAGAAGCTGAGATACGCGACGCGCGGCTCGTTGCCCGTGAGATCGCGGTAGGTCTGCGCCGTCGCAAGCCCGATGTCGACGAGCTGTTCCGCCGTGGGGTTGGGGATGACGGCGCAGTCGCCGAACGCAAGCACCGCGTCGCCGCTCGGCGTCGGCTCGCGCAGGTCGAGGATGAAGCAGCTGGACGCCGTCTTGACGCCCTTCTCGGTGCCGAGCGTGTGGAACGCCGCGCGCAGCATGTCGCCCGTCGAGGCAATCGAGCCGGCGACAAGGCCGTCCACCCGCCCGAGCTTCACCATCATGCCGCCGAAGTAGATGCGCTTCGTGCGGAGCGTCTTCTGCGCCCCGGCGAGATCGATGATCTTCTGCTTCTCGGCCGGCTTGCGGCTTTCCTTCGCGTTCCACGCCTCCAGGTAGGCGGCCTCCAGCTCGGCGTCGCCCTGCGTGTAGTCGATCGTCCTGATGCCGCGCTCGGCGAGCGACAGCCCGGCCTTCGCCTCGGCGTCGGCGATCTCCTGCGGCGTGCCGAGCACGATGGGGGTGCAGATCTTGCGGTCCACGCAACTGCACGCCGCCGTGATCACGCGCGCGTCCATGCCCTCCGGCAACACAATCGTCCCGTTGAGGGTGGAGGCTTTCTCGATGATTTTCTTGATGGCGTTCATGGAAGATTATGGGGGATTAAGTGGTTAAGTGGTTAAGTAGTTAAGTAGTTAAGTAGTTAAGTTCAAGCAGTTAAGTTTAAGTGGGTAAGTGGTTAAGTAATTAAGTGGTTAAGCGGTTAAGCGGTTAAGTTTATCAGGGAATCCTTTTTAAGCGAGCAAACCTCTTGGAAGCGCGAAGCACAACTTAACTACTTAACTACTTAACCACTTAATCACTTCTTCAGCACGGCGACGGTTTCGCGGGCGATCATCAGTTCCTCGTTCGTGGGGATGACGACGACGGGGATCTTGGAGTCCTTCGTGGAGATGACGCCCGATGCGCCGAAGCGCACCTTCCGGTTGGCCTTTTTGTCGAGCTTGACGCCGAGGGCACCGAGGCGCTTGACGATCTGCTCGCGCAGTTCGGAGGCGTTCTCGCCGATGCCGCCGGCCATGACGATCGCGTCCGCGCCGCCCACGAGCGTGTTGTAACCGCCCACGTAGAGCGCCGTGCGGTGGCCGAACGCCTCAAGGGCCTCCAGCGCGTCGAGGTCGCCTGCCTCGGCCTTCGCGACGACATCGCGCGAGTCGCCGCCCTTCACGCCGGCAAGGCCCTGGAAGCCCGACTCCTTGTTGAGGAGCGTGTCGATCTCGTCGATCGTGTAGCCGTGCTTCGCGAGGAAGAAGATGACGCCCGGGTCGACGCGCCCGCAGCGCGTGCCCATGATGAGACCGTCGAGCGGCGTGAGCCCCATCGTCGTGTCGAGGCATTCGCCGTTCTTCACGGCCGCGAGCGAGGAGCCGTTGCCGAGGTGGCAGGTGACGAGGTTGACCTTCTTCAGAGGCTTCTTCAGCCACGCGGCGGCGGCCTGGGTGAGGAACTTGTGCGACGTGCCGTGGAAGCCGTACTTCCGCAGACCGTACTTCTTCGTGAGCGGACGCGGCAGCGCGTACTCGTAGGCGCAGCCCGGCATCGTCTGGTGGAAGGCCGTGTCGAAGACGCCGACGTTCGGGACGCCCTTCGCCGCCTTCTCGCACGCCTCGATGCCCTGGAGGTTCGCGGGGTTGTGGAGCGGCGCGAGGGGGATGCACTTCGCGATGAGCTTCTTCGCGGCGGCCGTGAGCTTCGCCGGCGCCGAGAACTTGTCGCCGCCGTGGACGACGCGGTGGCCGATTGCGTCGAGCTCTGAGAGGGAGGCGATGACGCCGACCTCCGCATCGGTCAGGACGGCCATGACCTGGCCGATGGCCGCCACGTGGTCCTTCATCGGCACCTCGCGCACGACCTTGTCGCACCCGGTCTTCGTGTAGACGAGACGCGAGCCGTCCAGGCCGATGCGCTCCACGAGCCCCTTGCAGAGCATCTTCTCGCCCTTCATGTCGAAGAGCTGGAACTTAAGCGACGACGAGCCGCAGTTGACGACGAGAACTTTCTGGATCTGTTTCATAAATGAACCTTCATTCTTCAGAAGTAAAGGACGCAAAGACAATCGAAGTGCTTGCCCCCCGGCCGCGACACGCGCGGCCCTCCCGCTTTCCGATGTTTCTTGGCCGCAAAGAACGCAAAGCACGCAAAGAGCGTTGTCAACGCCGTTTACGCCTTTGTGTTCCTTTGCGTTCTTTGCGTCTTTATTCCTTTGCGCTCTTTGCGTTCCTTGCGGCTTTCCTTACCGAGCCTCCTTGACCAGGCGAACCTTGAAGAAGGCCTTGCCGCCGAGGTCCTTCGCCCGGATCGCGGCGTCGAGCGTCTCCGCGTCGATGACCACCGTCTCGGGCGCGTTCGCGCGCAGTGTGATCTTCTTCACCGTCACGTCCGCCGCGTTCGCGAAGTCGGCCGCATCCGCCGCGACGAGATGCACGGCCACCGTCGCCGCGTCGCCCACGGTGATGAACGAGGAGCCGCCGGTCGTCACCTTGGAGGAGATGCCGAGCGTGATGCCGTCCGTCAGGGAGAAGCCGTCGATCGAGACGTAGATCTCCTCCTTCGCCGCCGGGGCGTCGCCGTTCGAGCCGCTCAGCAGGTTCGCCGCCGCGAGCGTCGCCTCCGTCGCCTCGCCCGAGGCGAACGAGAGCATCGTCACCATCGGGGCGGACGCCAGGTTGGCGCGCAGCAGGTTCGCGTACTCGTTGAGGCTCGTCTGGAGCTTCGGGTTGACGCGCGTGAAGTACGTCGCGCCAGAGGCCGGGCCGAGCGCCGTGAGGTTCTTCTTCGTGTCGTACTCGTAGGCGTCCGGGAAGCCGTCGTTGTCGGTGTCCATGTCCTCGATGTAGACCGTGACGAACGGACGCTCCGTGCTGCCGCGCACCACGGCGACGCCCTTCGGCGTGTAGGGCGTCTTCGACCCCGTGCCGACGCCGTTCGCGTAGCCCCAGCTCTCCCACGGGTCGAACGCGCCGTTCGCGTTCGAGTCGATGTAGGCGCGCACGTAGTACGTGCCGGTCGGCAGGCCCTTGAGGACGCAGTTCGCGCCCTCGTCCGTCGTGGACGTCAGCACCGTGCCGTCCGCCAGGAACGCCTCGGCGGCGGGCATGCCGCTGAAGTCGGGCGTCGCGAACGCCTGCACGCGGACGAGGCCCGCGAGCGCGGACGCCTTGAACGAGCATGCGGCCGGGCCGAAGTACTTGACGCACGCCTTGACGGAACCGTAGTCGCCCACCGCGCCGCCCGCACCCGCGCATTCGAGGCGGAAGTCGCTCTGCGTCTCGGACGTATTGGGCGTCGTGAACTTCGCGTCGAGCATCGAGACGGCCCACTTGTAGTTGTTCGTCGTCGCGAACACGACGCCCTCGGCGGTCGCCATGTCGGCGTAGAGCGGCGGCGTCCAGCTGTACACGCCGTTCTCGTCGCGCGCCGGGGCCTTCTGCACGCCGGAGTCGTAGACGAGCGTCGTGCCGTTCGCCTTCCACACGCGGAGGCGGAACGCCGGGTAGTCCTTGCCGATCGTGTTCGGATGCGTCCAGGAGAACGTCGGCTGCGCCGCGTAGACGACCGACTCCACGTTCGCGGGCACGCACCGCGACTGGCCACCCAGCCCACCGAATTCGTAGCGGTTCACGAACATCGTCGCGAGGCTGTTGATGTTCGACGGGGCGGAGGTATCTACCGTGCCGTCACCCAGCACCACGCGGTAGGTGGCGCTCGTCACATTCGCGATGTTGTAGCCAAGCCCGGTCGCCTGGGACGGGAGGAGCGTCGCCCCAAGATCCGGCACACCCGTCTGGAGCAGATCACGCTCGGACAGGAGCGGATTCGCCACCAGATCCTTCGTGACGTCCAGCGCCACGCCGCCGACGACATAGGAGAACGACCCGACCGGAACGGATGCCGCCGTGCCGTTCACCTCGCTCAGCACAAGGCGGACGCGCGTGGACTTCTCCTTTTCACCTGGCATTTGCGTGCCAACCCGGTCACCGGAGAGTTCCTTGTTCGAGTTGAATGCAATCGAACTCCAAACACCACGGTCGTTGAGTTCCTTCTGCGCCTGGAAGTCGTTCGCCTGCGTCGCCTTCGCGAGGTCAATGCGGAACATCTGCGGCGCCGTGTCGGTCAGCTCGACCGAGAGGACCGCGCGGCTCCAGTTGACGTCCACGCCCGTCGCGACGCCGTAGGGCTCGCCGGCCGTCCAGGCACCGTCGCCGTTGAGGTCGAGGAACGCCTCGAACGTGTTCGCGCCGCTGCGGAGGTGGCCCGTGTCGGCCTTCGCGAGGTTGAAGCTCCAGCACTTGTCGGAGGAGACCACCTGACCGCGCCATTCGATCTTCACGAACGAACGCGCGACCGCCAGGCGCTCGTAGGCCTTGCCGGTCGGCGTCGACCAGCTGTAGAGGTAGGCGCTCTGCTGCCCGGCGGCGGACGACTGGATGATCCTGTAGAGGTAGTCGCCCAGCTTCGTGAAGTCAATCGTGACGTCGCCCGTCTCGTGGTTGACGGAACCGACGACGGTGCTGTCGCTCGACCCCAGCACGAGGTTCGCCGTCTTGGTCTCGACGCCCGTGAAGGCCTCGCGCAGACCCCCGCACCAGCTCGTGCCGTCGGCCGCCAGCCAGACGCCGCTCTTTCCGTCCTCCGCCATCTGGAAGGCGTTGAGATCGCGGAAGGAGACCTGCACCGTGCCCGGCACGACGGCGCCGCTGCCGAGGTTGTAGGTCATCTTCGCGCCCGGGTTCATGCCGAGCTGGCGCGAGTAGGCGATGCCCACGGCGTCGTCCGCCGTCGTCGTGGACGACGAAGAGGATCCGCCCTCCGACGCGGTCTGCCCGCCAAGGGCCACCGTCCACGTGGCGTCGGGCGCACCCGCCTCGGCGGTGGACTGGTAGGCCTTCACGACGAGGTTGCCGCCCACCGTCTGGCTGCCGTTGTAGCGGGCGTTCACTTCCACGGTCGGGATCGGATACTCCACGAAGTCACCCGACACGAAGGAGACCGACTTCTCGCGCGTCGGGTCCGTCCCGGCGCGGCATTCCGCGTAGTTGCTCCAGCCGTCGCCGTCGTAGTCGGCCCAGAGGTCGCTCACGAAGCGCGAGGCGAAGAGGCGCTCGGTCGCGCTGTTGACGCGCGTCGCGTAGAGGTCTTCCCAGTCGTCCTCGCAGAAGTCGTGGTCGGAGAACATCTCGCCCAGGTAGAGGCTGCCCACCCGGAGGAAGTAGTCCGGCACGATCGTGCCGTCGGCGGCGAACGAGTACGCCGTGAGCGGCGAGATCTTCATGCCCTTGAAGACGTCGCTCTTCGCGGCGAAGACCTCGGAAATGAGGTACTCGGCCATGTTGGAGAGGCCGTCGTGGTCGCTGTCCGCGCGGCCGTCCTCGCCGAGGATGCCGTAGAGGGTTTCCCACCAGTCGGGCAGGCCGTCGCCGTCGCGGTCGACGAGCGCCTTGAAGGCGTCGTCCACCGTGCCGTTGGGCAGCATGCCCGCCGCGAGGTCGCGGATGTAGGCTTCGCGGGCCGTCATCCACTGGCCGTTGTAGTTGACGAGCGTGTCCCAGCCGAGCGTGTTCCAGTCGAACGTCTCGTCGCTCGCCGGGTAGTTGGCCTTCGCGACCTTCTCCCACCAGTCGGGGATGCCGTTGCTGTTGAGGTCGTCGCCCGCGTAGGTCCAGGCGTCGGCGGCGCCGAGGCCGTCCCACATCTCGGTGCAGCGCTTCGCGAACGCACCGCCGAGCGGCACGATGTCCGTCGTGCCGAGCGACGCGCGGATCCGCTGGAACCTGTTCATGCTCGCCACCGCCGTGAACTGGCTGTCGAGATCGGCGAGCGCCACGAGGCGGTTTCCGTAGTAGATCACGTCGTTGCCGCCGTTGTCGTGGTAGAACGAGTAGGGGTTCATCGCGTTCGGGAAGACGAACGTCTCGGTGTTCACCGACTCCTGCGGCGCGCAGACGCCCGCCACGCGCTCGGCCCAGTACTTGGAATCGACCGTCGAGCCGTCCAGCGCCGGGAGGTGCGCCACCATGTTCTGCACCCACGGCACCCAGCGGTAGTTGGCGTAGACCGTGCTGTGGACCGGCAGGGCCTTCCACCAGCCGCAGTAGAGGTCTCCGGGCACGTCCTTGCCGCCCACGCGCACGTTGTCGAGCACGTTCTTCGTGAAGCCCGAGGGCTCCCACATCACGTCCGCCGCGTCAACCGCGCCCGGCAGGGTCTGGAAGTTGTAGTGGAACACGAGCTCGACCGGCAGCGTCAGCTTCCCGTCGTTGTCGTTCCGCGTCGCCCCGTCGGCCCAGGCCGTGTAGACGGCCGCGCGCAGGGTCTTCACGTCCTCCGCCGAAAGGCGCAGCTTGTAGCCGTCGAGGATCTCCTCGGCGGACTTCGCGCCGTCCCACACGCGGACCTCGTCGATGTAGCCCGCGTAGAAGGAGTCGTAGCTCGCCCACGTCGTCGCCGCCGAGAGCGCCACGCCGGCCGCGTCGCGCGCACGGGCGCCGAGCACCATCGCGCTCTTCGACAGCACGGCGTAGCCGGTCCCCTCCATCGGGAAGAGGTTGGCGTCGGGGACAGGCTGCTGCGTCACGCCGATCGCGCCGTTCGCCGGCACGAGGGCCGTCGGCTGGGTGTTGACCTGCTTGCCGTTCGCGTAGAGCGTGAGGCTCCGCCCGTCGAAGGTGAGGGCCACGTGCGTCCAGGCACCCTGGGCGATCTCCGCGCCCACCACCGTCACGCTGCTGCCCGGCGTGCCCGTCTCAACGGCGTCCGAACTGTCGAAGAGGCCGTAGAGGCGACCGTCGGCCATGATGCCGATGCGGAAGTTCGCGCGCAGCTTGCTCACGTTGTTCGAGAGCGTGTTCGCGTAGTAGTTGACCGCACGCTCCAGCACGACCTGGTCGCGCGCGACGTCCTCGGGATTGATCCACGCCTCAACCGTGAACTGGCGGAAAGCGTCGAAGTTGATCTTCGAGAGGTTGCCCGGCGCGCAGGCGTACGAGACGGCGGCGGCGTCCGCGCCCGGCAGCCACAGCGCCTGGCGGCGGTCCGGATCCGTGAAGTCGAGCGGATCGGTGATCGCCGTCGCGGTCATCTTCTTCTCCTCCGCGTCGTTGAGGCCGTCGTGGTCCGTGTCGTAGCCCTCGTTCTCCTCGAAGGCGAACATGAAGCCGTCGGCGTCGGCAGCCGTCCACGGGTAGAACGCGATGTCGGGAATCAGCGCACCGCCGTCCGTCTTGTAGTACTGCGCGGTGAAGCTCTTCTCGGACGAGGAGTCCGTCATCCAGAGCGGCGTCGGGTCCGTATGCGTCGGCTGCGGGCTCGTGATGTTCGCGTAGAGCGTCTCCTCGTAGTTGTTGAGGCCGTCGCCGTCCGCATCGCAGCCCGGCGTGCCGATCATCCACGGGAAGCGCATCGCGTCGTAGACGGGATCCGCCGGGGCCGCCATGGGCCAGCCCGTCCAGGCGTTGTACCAGCTGCACACCCAGCCGCCGTAGGCCTGCGCGATCACGTCGTTCGCGAGCGAACCGTCCGAAACGTCGCCGAGGAGCGGGTTGAGGCCGTGGAAGAGCTCGTAGTAGTCGTCCATGCCGTCGCCGTCCGTATCCCACTTGCGCGGATCGGTCGTGCAGTAGCCGCCGGCCTGCGCGCCGCCGGAAACGGCCTGCGGACGCAGCATCACGCGGTAGCCCTTCTCGTCGTAGTTGACGCGGCCCGTCGTCGCCGTGTTGAGCGCGGCCTTGTCCCACGCCTTCGGCGGCGCGGCGAAGTAGCCGAGCTTGCGGAAGTCCCAGGCGCCCGTGGCGGGATAGCCCGCCTCCTTCACGCTCGCGTAGTACGTCTCGCCGTCCATGACGTTCATCGGCAGGAAGCCGAAGAACTGGAGCGACGACGGCGCGCCGGACGGCATCCACTGGCCCATGAGCGGCGTGGAGCTGTCGTCGTAGCGGAGGTGGCGGAGTGCCTGCACGAGGTACTCCTGGTAGTTCTGGAGGCCGTCGTGGTCGAAGTCGAAGTCGCGGCTCGTGCCCGTGGCGGGGTCGGTGAAGCGCGGGTTCGTCCAGGCGTCGCCCGTGAACGTCGCGTCGCCCGGGCGGTAGCCGAACGTACCGTCCATGCCGGCCGTGATGTAGTAGTTGCTCGCCACCGCGCCGTCGGCGAGGCCGTCGCCGCGGCGGATGAGCTTGAGGACCCCGTCGCCCAGATTCAGCGCGCCGTCCGGCTTCCCGGCGGGCGTGAAGACCACGCCGGCGAACTCGCGTTCCCACGGGTCGGGCAGACAGTCGCCGTCCGTATCGACCGTGCAGGGGTTGAGGCCGCCGCCGCGGATGCAGGTGGAACCGTCGTCCTCGGGCGTGCCGTAGATGAAGGTGTAGGTGTGGAGGACGCTGCCGACTTCCGACTCGTCGCTGCTGACGGTCTTGCCCCAGACGAACGCCGCCTCCCAGGTGCCGCCTTCCTCGCCGTCGAGGAGGCCGTCGCCGTCGGTGTCCGCATCCCACGGGTCGGTCGGGAAGAACTTGTTGTACCAGCCCGAGACGACGCCGGGGTGGTTCGTGACGATGGTCGGGCAGGATGCATAGGCGTTGCAGGAATCCGTACCCGCATACTCAAGGGGGTACGCGAGCTTGTCGGCGTCCTCGTCGAGTTCCGCGTCGTCCTTGGCGTTCGGGTTGTGCTTGACGTAGAGTTCCCAGCCGTCCGGCACGCCGTCGCCGTCCGTGTCGGCGCCGTGGATCTCGCTCGCGAATGTCATGCCGTTCAACTGGGCGGACGCCACCCACTCCGGATTGGAGAACGGGAGGTTGGGCGCCGTCGTGCCCTCCAGGAAGACATCGGCGCACTGGCGGTCAATTCCATTCCACCGCCCTTCGTCGGTCTCGATCGAGAACTCGCCCTTGTCGCCGTTCACCAGCTTCGGCGTCGTCTCGTAGCGGTACTTGAGGAGCAGGTACTCGTCGAGCGCCGTGTACGCGACCGTGTTGACCGCCAGGCCGGACTCGCCCTCGAAGTGGACGCCCGTCTTCGCCGGCTCCCAGCGCGCGGCGACGTAGCCCGCGTCGTTCTTGTTCCACGCCGTGCGCGGATCGAAGCCGAACTGCGCGTACACCTCGTCGTGGAGGAGCGTGACGGCCTGGTCGCGCACCACGGCAATCGTCGCGTTCGTCGCCTCCCCGAGATCCCACACGCGCGCGTCGAGCGGCAGCGCGTCGACCTCCTCGCCCACGTGGTCGACCGCGTGCTTCACCTTGCCGCCCCGGAAGGACGAGACCCAGACGCCCGTCTCGTCCGTCGCGCGGTTGTAGCGGAAGACCTTGATGGCGACGAAGTTCGTCAGGACGGATTCCGCCAGCGTGTACGCGCCGTCGGTGCCCTCCACGAGGGTCCGCTCGCCGTTGGCCGGGAGGGCGAAGACGCCCGCCCCCGGAATCGTGACGATCGCGTAGGTCTTCTCGGAATCCCAGCGGGCCATGAAGTCGCCGTCCGCGTTCATCTCGCCGTTCTCGCCCTTCTTGGCGCTGACCGGGTTCATGCCGTTCATGATTTCCCAGTAGTCGCTCAGGCCGTCGCCGTCCGTATCCCAGTTGATGGGGTTCGTGCCCATGGCGAGCTCTTCGAGGTCCGTGAGGCCGTCGTTGTCCGTGTCGCGCGTCTCGAACGCATCGGCGGACGCGACGGTGGGGTTGAACGCGGCCGCAACCGCTTCGGGCGAGATGCGCTCGCCGGTCGCGATGTCCTTGAGCGTGAAGCGCGAACCTTCCAGGCGCTCCCACTCGCCCTTCTCGTTGATCCGGCCGACCGTGGCGCTATACCAGTAGAAATACTCGTAGCCGTCCGGGAAGCCGTCCTTGTCCGTGTCGTCGACGGTCGGGTCGGTACGGTTCTCGGGAATCCAGCTGTTGGCGTTGGCCTTGAGGTAGCCGGTCAGCGTCGCGATGTCGGCGTCCCACGCCGCGCGGTCCTCCGCCCGCTTCGCCAGCAGATCCGCCGCCGTGACGCCGGCCCCCGGGTTATGTTCGGCGATCGCCAGCCACTCGGCGTCCGAGAACGCGGGGTCGGACACCCATGTGCCGCGCACGTTGCGGTTGAGGCCGTTGTGCGACACGCGGTAGTTGAGGTGTTCGTCGAAGCCGCGCAGTTCCGTGAACGCCGTGAAAGCCCCGCCCGCCGTCGCCCAGTTGACGACGTTCGGGATGAGGGAGGTGCCGGCCGCAGAGGTCGAGGGCAGGAAGTCGCCCGCGTCCTTGCCGCTCTTGGTCGTGACCGCATCGTTGTTCCAGTCCCTGAGGCTCTGGACGGCGCCCGGCTTCGACTCGTCGTCCAGCTCGAAGCCGGCGGCCTCGTAGAGCTTCTGGCCGCTTCCCCACGTCGTCTGCACCGCGTAGACGTCGGGGATGCCGTCCTGGTTCAGGTCGCCCACGTTGTCCGCCGTGAGGTATTCGAGGGAGAAGATCGCCTCCAGCAGCGTCGTCTCGTAGGTCGTGGCGGAGTCGTCGAACTCGGGCAGCGTGACCACCTGCCCGCCCATCGACAGCGGACCGAGTTCCGGCAGCACCGTGCCGTTCAGGTGCTGGCCCGTGTAGCCCGACTCGCCGCCCGAGGTGTTGAGGATCCAGCAGAAGAAGAAGCTGTCCTTCCCGTCGAGGTCCACATAGTTGTAGTACGGTCCGGTCGTCGTGGCCGCGCCCGTCGCGTCGATCGCGAAGTCCTTGCCCGGCGTCAGCGAGCCGTCGTCCACGTCGCCGATCTTGTAGCCGCGTGCGTAGACCGTGGTATTGAGGTCTTCGGGGGAATAGGTCCACTTGTGGACGAAGCCCGAGATCTCGGTCGGCGCCGTCGCGCCGTCCGCCCACACGCGGCCGTCACCGAGGCCCACGGCGGTGGTGTAGTGCTGGGAGAGCTTCGAGATGCCGCCGCCCATGCCGTCCAGGCGGCCCGGCTGGCGGGGATAGATCTGGACGAGCTTGGACGGCGCCACGTAGAAGTACCATTCGCGCGTGGCGGTCGCACCGTCCTTGTCCTCGACCAGGAGGCTCACGGTCTTCGAACCCGCGCTCGTGAAGGAGACGTCCTTCGTCATCGTTCCCACGCTCACGTCCATCGTCTGCTTTTCGGACCCCCCGTTGTAGGTCCACGTCACCTTCATCGTCTTCTGGTCGATGTTGATGTCGGTCACGTTCCAGGTAATCGTGTAGGGCACGTTGATCGCGACGGGAATCTCGTTCGTCATGGCGATGCCGGGACCGATCTTCGGCGCCTCGTTGATGACGTAGACCCCCAGCTCACCCTCCTGGTAGTACTCGTCCCAGGTCTTGGACGCATCGGGCGACGGCGTGTCCGTCACGACGCGCGCCGTGATCTTGAAGCCCTGCCTTTCGCTCTGCGGCGTACCGTCGAGTTCGGTGAAGAAGACGCTCTGCCGCGTAACGCCGTTCCGGAACTGCAGATCGTAGGTGTTCAGGACGGGCAGCGCGTAGTTGCCGTCGTCCGCACCGTTGCGCTCCACGTCGAGGTGGACGACGATGTGGCCCGTCCCCAGTCCCGACGGCGGCACGGTGAGGTCCACGTGGATGAGCCCCAGCGTGCTGCCCGTCTCGGACTCCTTGAAGACCGTGCTGCCGTTGTAGGGCGAGAGGGAGATGGCCGGCGCATCCAGCGTCTCGATGAAGACCGTGAAGGGGTTCTTCTCCGCCGCGCGCCGCTCGTTGACCGACATGTCCTTGTCGTACACATAGACGGTCACCTTGTTCTTGCCGGGCTGGGAGAACGTGTAGAAGATGTCCTCAGCCTCATAGGGGTCGCCCTCCAGTACCTTCTCATACGCAACCGACTTTCCGCCGCCGTCCCAGATCTGGACGACCGTGCGGAAACGGGGATCCGCAAGGTCGATCTCGCTTAGGTCCGAAGCCTCGAACCGGAAGGTGTTCTGCACGCCCACGGCGGTCTGCACGGACATCGTCCCGCCGCTCGTATATTCGGGCGTTCCGTTCATCTTCACGTAGGCGACCTGCGGAATCGCGTTGGTGGGCAGGAGGGTGATGCCGTCCGACCCCCAGACGTTGATGACGGAGGCTTCGTCGTTGGTGCTGTTCTCGCTCCGCACCAGGATCTTGTAGTTGAGGGCGCAGCTCTGGTAGCCGTCCTTGAACGTGAGGTAGATGGGATCCGCCGCCACCGAAGAGCCACGGGAGATCAGGACCCCCTGCTCGAACACGTCGTCTTCGACCAGATTGCGCGCATTCGCGTCCGACGGCACGAGGAACACATAACCGTAGTCGGCCTGGTTGAAGGGCTCGGAGAACGTAAAGGAAAGCTCGGCCGTTTCGCCTTCGCAGTACTTCCGCGTGGCATGGTCGGGCGTAATCGTGACCTTCTTGGGGGCGTTCACATGCGCCTTGAACGTGCGCGGCTCCGATTTCCAGCCGTCCTGGTTCTCGACGTAGATGGATGTATCGAATTTCCCGCCCGCCCCGTCATAACGGCAGGAGAACGTGATCTCACCGCTCGCATTCGCGGTCAGGTTCTCGATCTTCTTGTAGTCGGCCTGGATTCCGGTGCCCTCATAATTGATGTAGACCGTGTACGTGCCGCTCAGCTGCCACATTGCATCGGCCACCGTGATCGTGAAGTCGGTCGGCGTGTTGGCCGGGATGTTGGAGTACTCGTGCCCCTCCTCCGGCGACGTGATGACGGGTGCGTTATGGTTGATCTGGAGCGTGGCCGGCGTCATCGTACCCGTGAAGAACGCCTGCGCGGCGGCCGCGTTGGGGGAGGCGGGATCGACGGAGGGCCAGAAGCGGATGCCCTTCGCCGTGTCGTCGTTCGCGCGGTTCGCGAAGAGATGCAGGACCGATCCGGATGCGGATGCCTTGGTCTCGCCCTTCCTGACCGTCAGGCGAACCTCCTTCCCGTCATAGTTCTCGGGGCTGTTCGCCGAGGAGAGCCCGATGTAGGTGAAGGGATCCGTTCCGCTTCCCGAACGCATCTCGGGCCTCAGGAGGACCGTCACGTCGTCGGCGTTCCAGGGCTGGGAAAGCTCCACGTCGATCGTGGCAAGGGACATGTTGTTCGTGGAAGAGGTGATGACGCCGCTCACGGGGTCGAGGACGACGGAAATGGACGGCGGCGGCGGCTCGATCACCGTCAGGGCGCGCACCGTGAAGTTCGTGACGAGCGTCCCCGCACGGTTGTAGATGTTCGTGGGCGTGTCGGACATGTAGACTTCCGTGGACTTGCCCACCTGGCCGGCCTTCGCGCGGATCGCGAAATGCGCGACGTCATCGCCCTGGACCACCGAGACCTTCGCGACCTTGCGCTTCACACCGTCCCGGAACGTATACTCGTCACCGTTCTCGACCTCGGCCACCGCCGGATCCTGCGTCCACACGTAGTACGTATAGGCGCCCGAGGCGCCGCCGGGAATCGAGAGGCGCGGCACGGCCGGGGTCGCCGTGGTGGTGCCGGCGGCGATGTTGCGCCACACGCCGCTGGCCTCGTCCGCGTAGGTGGAGTCGAAGTCGACGGCCTTGATCTGGATGTTCGCGCCCGCGAGGTTGTAGTCGCGCACTTCCGACGCCTTGAATTCGTTCGCGTTCGGGTAGGGGAGGGTTTCCGGGCCGAAGTAGAACTCAAGCTGGTTGGAGGTCACGTTGTCGATCGGATTCTGCGGGAAGAAACCCCAGAGGTGCTTCTCCGTAAGGAAGTAGTTGCTCGCCTCGGGCGTCGTGTACGGATCGGCGGGGTCGGCCTCCATCGCGGCACCCGTACCGCGCGCATTCGCGAGCTTGAGGGGCAGCGCGAAGTCGCCGGCCTGCACCGTATAGCGGCAGATGAGGTCGGTGTGGTAGAGGCCCGCCTCGCCTTCGGGGCGCTCCCACGACACGATGTCCGCATAGCGCAGACCGCCGCTCACGCGCAGGCCGACCTTCGGGAGGCGCTGCTCGATCGTGCCCGAACCGAAGAGCGGACGCAGCACCCACGGGTTCACGTAGGTGGAATCGGCATACGTCTTCTCCCACTCGCGGTTCGCGAGACGGATCTTGAACTGCACCTTGTCGCCCGCCACGAGCGGCTTCGAAAGGTCGTTTACCACGCCGACTTCGCCCAGCGGGTTCCCGTAGAATTCGATCGACCGTACGTCACCGGCCGCCGTCGCCATGCGCGGGAGGGCACACGCGAGCGCCGTCAGCGTCGCCGCGAAAAGTCCAAGCGTTCTTCTGTTCTTCATACCGCTTCCTTCCGTTGAATCACGTCGTCTCAAATCGTCATTTCTTCGCTGCGGCGGACGACTTGTCCGTCGCGCGTCCCTCGGCAACGGCCCTGCGGTCCGCCGCCTCCTTCAGAATCCGCGCCCGCACGGTCGCCCGCGCACGCGCCATTTCCTGTTCCAAATTCGCGTTCGCCTTCGCGAGGGCGTCGGAAAGCGCCTTCCAGCCCGGATACCTCTCGGGGGGCGCCTCCAGCTCGGCCCGCACCTGCTCGTCCGTCGCGTCCTTCGGCAACGCGGCGCGCGCACGCGCGACAAGCTCCTTCAGCTGGGGTTCAATGCGCGCACGCACGGCGGCCTGTTCGTTCTGCCGCGTGCGCGTTTCGTGGAGCGTCTTCCGGTACACGGGATCCTCCCCCCGCACCGTGTAGACCTCCGGCTTCTTCTCGCAGCCGCAAAAGGCCGCGATACCAACTACCACCGCCACCGTCGCGAACGGTGCGAGGCTCTGTACCAACCAATGTTTCATGTTTTCAGGTGGCCACGGGAGGGTGCACGCCTCCGAAAGCCGTTTTCATTTTACCATTCTTTTGCGCTGTGAGGCAAGGGGGAAAATTGCGGGGCCGCAGGGAGCTAGGGCTTGACATCCGTGACGACGAGCTTGTAGAACTTCTTCGCGTCCGTCGGCGAAAGGGTGATCGACGGGCTTGCCGGGGCGTCGTCCACCTTCGCCTGGAGGGACGGCTCGCCCGCGATTCCCGCGCCTGCGGCGACCGGCGACCACGCGCCGCCCAGCTCGTCCGCCGCGTACAGCGTGTACCAGAATCCGCGCACGCCGTTCGCGACGTCGGCCTTCACCGTCAATGTACCGTCGCCGTTCGAGAGGATCGTGAGCGGCGAACTCACGCCGTCCGCCGCAAGCGGGCGCAGCACGTCCTCGTCCAGTTCGAGCGTCGCGACGACGTTGCCCGCCGCATCCGCCGCGACCTTCGCCCTGAAGCCCTTCGGCGCCGTCACCGTGAGGTCCGAGAGCGCGAGGCCGTGCGCCTCCAGCGCCGCCACCGTGGTGAGGTTCGTCGCGTAGCCCTGCGCGTTGAGCGTCGAGAGCGCGTCGTCCCACTCGATCGCGAACGCCGTCTCGGGATCGCCGCCGGGATCGCCGCCGACGGGCATCCACAGCCAGTTGACGCATGCGTTGGTGAGCGCCGGATAGAGGCTCCGCAGCGTAAACGCCGGGCCCGGATGGATCTGCCCGAGCAGCGCCGCCGGGCTCTCCGTCCCGTCGAGCGTCCCGTCGACGAAGCCGAGGAGCCGCCACGTGGTCCCCGCCCCGTCGACGAACGTGCGCGCGCCCGCCTGGACGACCGCATCCCCCCCGTTCGTCACCACGACGACCTCCGCCGTGTCGCCCGACGCAAGCGCCAGGGGACCCGTCGCGCTGAGGACCGTCGTCGTGGGCGCCAGTTCGGCGGCGGCGCGCGCGAGGGACGAAAAGTCGTCGCCCACGAGCCACGAGGTCGCCGTGACCAGAACATTGCTCACCGGCTCAGCGGCCATCGTCCCGCCCTTGCGGAAAGTCACCTGCAGCGTCCCCGGCGCGTCCACGAAGAGGGCGTAGGCCCAGGGACTCAGGGGGACAAGGCGGGCGCCGGCGAATTGCCAGTTGCTCACCATGTACCCCTCGTCGCACGCCGCCATGAACAGGGCCGCCTCGCCCCAGGCGTACCAGCCCGAGCCCGGTATGACGTCGCAGCCGCCAAGCGGCGCGTTCTGACACGTGGTCTCGACCGTCACGTAGACGGCGTTCGTCTGCGAGAAGTCCCAGGTGAGCGCAACCGCGTCGTTCGCGGCGAGGTCCAGCGTCGCCGCGCGGCCCGCGCCGGAGAGGACGGCACCCGTCGTCGCGTTCGTCGCCGTCCACCCCCGCACGCCAGCACCACGCCCGCGTCCCGATTCGTGACCACCGCGTCGCAGGTGAAGGTGTAGGGGCCGTTCGTGTAGCAGTTCGCGTGGACGCCGCACGCCTGCGCGGGGTCCGCCGTCGCGTTGATCGCCGCCTCGGCCGCCTTCGACGTCGCCCCAATCGTCACGGTGATGCCGGACGTACATTCCGCGAAGCGCGCCGCCCCCACGTCCAGCACGCGCGCCAGGCTCGCGATGACGTCCGCCCGGATCGCGTCGGTCTCCTCCGCGTCCTGCGTCACCAGCTCCGGCGTCCCGTCGATCGGCGCAAACGTGTAGGTGAGCACGCGCGTCGTCTCCACCGCGTCGAGGCCGTTCGTCTCGGCCGCGTGGCTCGCGTCGTGCGTGACGTTCGTCAGCGTCGTCAGCGTGGTCGAGTAGCCGTAGGCGAGCGCGCCGTTCTTCGCCTGCCAGCGGTCGGCAGGATCAACGGCGGACGGCAGGTAGACGCCGTAGGAGAGGTCGGCGCCGTCGCCCGCGGCCGAGCCCGCCTTCGACTGGTAGAAGACGAACCGATTGGTAAAGTCGTTCACGTTCCCCTCGTCGAGCGCGTAGATGTAGTCCAGCGCGGCCGTCGTGCTCGCGGCGCCCGTCGTACCGCTCACGTGCAGGATCGCCTTGCCCTCCCTGAGGGCGTACAGCTTCGCGCGCTCCAGGGAATACGCCGTCGTGCAGTTCAGCAGCACGAACTCGAACGCGCCGGGCAGCACGCCGTCGGCGCACAGCTTGGCCGCCTCGGTCGCGTCCTGTGCCGCCGCGCCGATGTCGAGCTGGGCGGTGGTGCCAAGGCACGTCACTTCGCACGTGCCCATGTCCGCCGGCACGCGCGTGCCGAAATAGCCGTTCTCGTCCGATTCGACGACGCGCTCCAGTGCGGCGATCTCCAGCTGGGCGCCCGGCATCGACACGCGGCCGACCACCGGCACGATGTCGTCGTCGTCATACGAGATCATCGTGATGATGTCGTCGACGGTCTCGGAAAGATAGCTGCTGCCGCCCTCCGTCGCCGTCGTGTCGATCTTCGGCAGGGCATACCATCCGTCGCCCGAACCGGCCCAGCCCATGAAGACGCGCACGCGCTCGACGCCGTCCGCGTCCAGGCCGTAGCCGGCCGCGACCACCGCATGCCCCTCGATGCCCATCCCCACGGGCACGCCCGCGCGGCACTGGTTGTAGACGAGCTTTTCCAGTTCGCTCTGCGACGGCCTCTCCGTATTGCTCAGGCGCACGCACCGCGCGTTCCGGAATCCAAAGACGTCCTTCAGGGCCGTCACGATGCCGCCCATCGTCGCGCCCGACTCGTCGTCGCTCCACATCATGCCCACGCCCACGCCCGCGTCGAAGGCGACGCGCCCGATCAGCTCCCGCTGTTCGTCCGTCAGCGTCGGGGAGGCCGTCTCCTCGCCCCCCCAGTTCTCCGGCAGGATCGACCAGTCGAGGTCGCCGCCGATGGTCTTCGCGTCCGCCCCGAACACGTCCCGGTACGCCTGGTTCTGGTAGGTGCAGGACGGATTCGCATACCCCTTCACCGCGCTCTTCGTGCCGTAGAACTGCGCGAGCGCCGCGCAGGCCGTCGCCACGCAGCCGCACACCGCATGGTTCGGCGTGTAGTAGTCGTAGAGGAAGGCTCCGTTGTAGGAGGACTGGGCCCAGTGCGTGAGCGAGCCGCCCTTCTCGAAGCCCTTGACGACGCGCACCTCCACGGCGACCGTCTCCACCCCGACGCCCTTCGCCCCGGTGCCCTTCGCCCGGCGGGGCCCACCTCCCGTCAGGCGCGCCCACTTCGCCTCGCACGCCGCAGCCCACGCCTTCGCCACGTCTTCTTCGTCCGCTTCGTCGTCCGTGGAGGAGACAACCGCCGCCGCTGCGCCCCGGCGCGCCTTCACGGCCATGCGGCCCTGAGGCAGGAGGCCGAGGAACCGAAGGCGCCGCCGCATGTCGCCCGTGAGGATGCCCCTCAGCGGATGCGCCTTCGGGAGGACGCCGGGATCGTTGTCGAGCGCCACCACCACGGGCTCGATCTCGGTGACCGGCGCGACGACGAGCATGCCGCCGCCCGCCATCGAGACCTGGTGCCACAGGACAACGCCGGTTGCGGCATCGCATTCGGTGACGACGTTGGTCGCCCCCTGCCCCGCGCCGAACGCCCCGTTCCGCGCAGCCCATGCATTCGCCGCCGCCATCGCCCGTTCGGGCGACACCGACTCCGCGCTGGCGCCAAGCGCCAACGCCATCGCGAAGAGCATCAAAACGATCTTTTTCATGCTTTCTCCACCGTTACCAACGAGACGGTTCCCGGAGAAGTGTACACTTCCCCATGAAAATCGTTCGGCATTATACACGATTTTTAGACTTCGGTCTATAGCCTTTTAGCCTCAATGGGCACCGCGCCTCAATGGGCACCGCATGGACATAGAACAGAAATTACAAAATCGGGGGAAGACACGTTTCCGCGCGCCCGCGCACACGGGGACACCATCGGGGACGCCCACGGGCACGCGGGCCGCCGGGGACGTCGGCCCCTACCATGCCCCACGCCCTGTCCGCGCCTGTGGTAGGGGCCGACGTCCCCGGCGCGCCGCGCACACGGGAACGACCACGGGAACGCACACGGGCACGCGGGCCGCCGGGGACGTCGGCCCCTACCATGCCCCACGCCCTGTCCGCGCCCGTGGTAGGGGCCGACGTCCCCGGCGCGCCGCGCACACGGGAACGACCACGGGGACGCACACGGGCACGCGGGCCGCCGGGGACGTCGGCCCCTACCATGCCCATGGTAGGGGCCGACGTCCCCGGCGGCCCGTCCCCGGCGCGGGTCCTTCGCGCGCCACCTGCCTTTAGTGCAACATGCAACTTCAAGCCGCGAAGCCTAGAACCTAAAACCTAGAACCTAGAACCTACTTTAAACGTCACCGCGCTCGACGTCCCGCTTCAGCGCCTTCTTCTTCAGCGCGTCGCGCTTGTCGTGCAGCTGGCGGCCTCGGCAGATGCCGAGTTCGAGCTTGATGCGGCCCTTCGAGAGGTAAAGGCGCAGGGGGATGAGCGTGAGACCCTTCGCCTCGGTCTTGAGGCGCAGATCCTCGATCTGCTTTTTGTGGACGAGAAGCCGCCGATTGCCCTGCGGCGCGTGGTTGAAGCGGTTCCCGAAGGCGTAGACCGGGATGTTCATCCCCACGACATAGAGCTGGCCGCCCAGCACGGCGCCGTATGCGCCGGAGAGGGAAGCCTCGCCGTGCCGGACCACCTTGACCTCGGTGCCGCGCAGTTCAAGGCCGCACTCGATCTTGTCGAGTACGACGTAGTCGTGCCACGCCCGACGGTTGACGGCGAAGTCGCCGGGGGCCTTGGACTTCTGTTTCTTCCCGTCCGCCACGAATGACCCGAATTAGGCGAAGATGGACTTCGACGCCGCGTGTTTCTGCCAGCGGGTCTTCGCGTCCTCGGCCTTCGCGATCGCGTCGAAGTCGATTTCGCTGATGAGCTTGCCCTCCGCGACCTCGCGGAGCGCCGTGTCAACCTTGTCCTCGTCCGGAGCGTGCGGCTTCACCAGGGGCTTCTCACCGGCAATGAGCTGCTTCTCCCGCTTCGAAATCAGGTTCACGAGAACCGGAATCGAGGGGACGCGTTCATGGGCTTTCTTCAGAAGTTCGGTGTTCATGGGCTCTCCGTAGGTTTTTCTGCACTCTTCTCCACTGAAAAGAGTTCATTAGTATACACTTTCATCCCCCGCTCCGCAAGTGGATGATTAAGTCGCCGCTACGCGGCTTTAAGTGGTTAAGTCGCCGCTACGCGGCTTTAAGTCCATTCGGGTTCTTTTCGTTCGTGTCGTTTTCGCGGCATTGTCGTACCGGTTGGAAGAGAGAAGGGAGACGAAACGGGAGGGACGCGCTTGTCGCGTCCGTCTACGGGACGTAACAGCGCACAGAGGTGTTCATTTCAGCGCCACGCGCCGAGGGCGGCGCAGGTACAGCGCGCGCCGGGCCGTCCGTGGGTGCGTGCCGGGCCATCCGTGGGCGCGTGCGGAGCCCGGTCGCGACAAGCGCGACCCTCCCGTCCCTGCACCGCCGCGCAGCACAATCTAAAGCCGCGAAGCGGCGACTTAAAGGCCGGAGGCCGACTTAGCCACTTAAGGCCGCGAAGCGGCTTCCAGCCGCCGGACGCGGGATTCCTCGTCCTTGTTCAGCACCTCCACGAGATAGGGCGCATGGCCGCCCCGGCAGAAGAGGCCGTGGACGGCGCCGGGGCCGTCGGAGGCGATCACGTCGAGGATGAGGCGAATCATCGCCTTCGAGATGCGCAGCCCCGGAATGAACACGGGGATTCCCGGCGGGTAGGGCACGAGGAACTGCGAGGCGATGCGCCCCTCGCTCTCCTCGATCGGCACGAGCTCGCCGTCGCACAGGGCCGCGTCGTGCGGCAGGGCGACGGCCTGGCCCGAGACGGCCTCCAGCACGCTCCGTCCCGCGCCATCGGCCTTCGCCCCCCTCGACGGCACGGGGCGCCCGATGAGCCCCCGGTACTGACGGCAGACGCGGAACAGATACTCGAAGTGCTCCTCCACCGTGCCCGTCGTCACGAGGAAGAGGATCGTCGTGGCGCTCGCCTTCTCCCACTGGATGTGCGCCTTGAGAAGCGCCTTGCGGAAGTCTGCGCAGGCCTTGGCGGAGCGCAGCATGAGGACGATCTTGAGCGGGTCCTTCATGTACCCCGCCGCGCGCCAGTCCACGCCCGTTCCCGCGATCTCCTCCAACCCCGCGAAGCACGCGCCCTCCGGCTTGCCGCACTCGTCCGCCACGCGCTTGCGGAACGCGGCCGCCCACCGGATGCGCTCGTCGATGAGCTTCATCCCCTCCAGGCGCATCTGCACGCCCGCCACGTCGAGCGCCGCGAGGAACGGGTAGTGCGGCGACGTGGAGTGCCAGTAGCGCAGGATCTCGTGGAGGTCGTGCGAGAACTTCTCGTAGCTGCCGTGCCCGTGGAGCGCGAAGCGCCGCCGCAGCCAGCGGAACTGCGGCGAGGCGTCCTCCTCCAGCAGCTGCTTGAAGCGCGTGGAGACGTGGACCATCGACGCCTGCGAAAACGCCGCGAGCGTCTTGTGCGTGGACTGCACGGCGAAGTGCGCCCCGCACGTCTCGTTCACCGCGTTGTAGCGCACGGCGTCGCCACCGCCGCGCCCGAAGGTGTAGAACGGGTGGAAGTTGAGGTACGCCGCCCACGCCTCGTCCGCATAGAAGAGCACGCCCGCCCGCTCGCACATCCGCGCGATCTCCCACACGGGGTAGAGCACGCCCTCGTAGGTGCAGGTGGTGAGAACGAGGAGACGGGGCTTCCGCGCGGCCGGGGTTTCCGCTTCGAGGACGCGGCGGATGTCGTCAAGCGCGACGGGCCCCCACACGCCGAGGCGGGCGTTCCAGCGCGCCGGCAGATAGCGCGGCACGGCGCCGGACGTGACGACCGCGTGGTGGACGCTCTTGTGGCAGTTGCGGTCGATGAGCACCGTCTCACCCGGACGCAGCAGCGTCATGAGCATCGCCTTGTTCGAGGTGGACGTGCCGTTCGTCACGTAGCGGCTCTGCGCCGTGCCGAAGATCTCGCTCGTCAGCTTCTGCGCCTCGGAGAGCGGCGTGTGCCCCTCGGGGCTCGACAAATCCCCCAGCGACTCCACCGACACCGAGAGGTCCGTGCGGAAGAGCGTGCCACCGAACGCCTGGTGGAACCCGTGCAGGAAGGGCGAGTTCGAGAACGCCCGCCCGCCGTTGTGCCCCGGCGTGTGCCAGTTCGTGCCGGCCTTCACGTTCACGTACTGCCGCAGCGCCGTGGAGAAGCGCGGCATCCAGAAGCTCTTGAAGAGGTGGACGAGGCGTTCGTGGTGCTTCGTGGGCGACTCGAAGACCTGCGCCGCCTTCTTCGTCCAGCGCCGCGCCGGCAGCGTCACCTCCGCGTGGCCGGAGCGCGTGAGGATGACCTTCGGGATCGCGGGGAAGAAGAGCTTGAGCCAGTTGCGCAGGGTGAGGCCGTCCATGGACGACTCCAGCAGGTCGTCGTCGATCAGGAAGAGGCAGCACGCGCGCCCCGCCTCGGTCAGCACGCCCCGGGGGCCGCCGCTCGTGAAGAGCGCCTTCGCAAGCGCCTCCGTCGTGTTTGCGGTGACGAGCCGCAGCGGCGGGTAGTCGAGCGCCGCCACCGTGTCGAACGTCTCGCGGCAGAAGTCGCGGAAGGCGTCCGTGAGCCCGTATTCGACGACCGGCAGACGCCGTGCGTCCAACCGGTTCGCCCGGTGCAGATAGAAGACCGTGAGGGACCGAACCATGTGCTTCACCCCTTTCTGCGTTCGCCGGCGGCGGACTCCGCGGCGCGTTTCACCGCGCCCGCGATCGCCGCCCCGACCCCTGCGGCGGCGGCGATCTCCTCTTCGCCCGCCCGCGCAATGCCGTAGACCGAATGGAAACGCCGCAGCAGCGCCATCTTCTTCGCCGGGCCGATCCCCGGCACCTCGTCGAGCACCGACTCGCGGATCGTCCGCTCCCGCAGGCTGCGGTGGTAGGTGATCGCAAAGCGGTGCGCCTCGTCGCGGAGACGCGTGACGACCATGAACGCCTGCGAATCGCGCGGCAGGAACACGTCGCCGCGCGCGTCGTCCGTCACCAGGATCTCCTGCTGCTTTGCGAGCCCGACGGTCGGCATGTCCGCAAGGCCGATCTCCGCGAAGCGCGCCCGCGCGGCGCGGAGCTGCGTGATGCCGCCGTCGCAGATGTAGAGGTCGGCCTTCGGGGACTTCGCGGTGAGCGTGGAGCCGGGGCCGTAGCGGCGCAGCACGACCTCGCCCATCGCGCGCGGGTCGTCCGCCCCCTCGAAGGACTCGATCCGGAAGTGGCGGTAGTAGCGTCCGTCCGGCACCCCGTCCACCGCCACCACGAGCGACGCCACGTTGTGCGTGCCGAAGAGGTTCGAGATGTCCACGCACTCGATCACGTGCGGCGGCGCGGCGAGGCCGAGCGCCGCCGCGAGCTCGGCGAGGCCCTGCCGCGCGTCCTCGCGCCGCATCTCGGGGCTCTTGCGCACGAAGTGGTTCTTCGTCATCTCCCGAAGCGCGCCGATCGTGTCGCGCAGGCGCGCGGCCTTCGTGAAGTCCTCCCGCGCGGCGGCGGCCTTCATCTCCGCCACCAGTTCGGCGATGATCTCCGGACGCTCCCCGTGCAGAAACGCGCAGGCCTCCGCGAAGCGCGCCCGGTAGTCCGCCACGGAGATGCGCCCCTCGCAGGGCGCCGTGCAGAACCGCACCACGTCCGCATGGCAGTGCCGGTGCGTCTCCTCATCCGGCGCGAGCGCCGTGCAGCCGCGCAGACCGAACCGCTTCTCCACAAAATCCTTCGCCGCCCGCACGATGGGCGCGGAGGGGAACGGCCCCACGTAGACCGCCCCGTCGTCCCGCACGATCCGGCAGGTGCGGAACGCGGGGAACGGTTCCTCGGGATCCGCCCGCAGCGCGAGGTAGCGCTTGTCGTCCCGCATCAGGATGTTGAAGTGCGGCTTGTACTTCTTGATGAGGTTCGCCTCGGTGAGCAACGCCTCGGCGTCGTTCCGCACCGTCATGAACTCGAGGTCCGCGACCGTGTTCACCATCGAGCGGACCTTCGGCGCGTGCTTCGCGCCGGGACGGAAATACGACCGCACGCGGTTGCGGAGGTTCTTCGCCTTCCCCACGTAGATGATGACGCCCCGACGGTCCCTCATCAGGTAACAGCCGGGGCGTGTCGGAACGGTCTTCAGCCGTTCTCGCAGAACATCGTTCACGACGGGTGTCGGTTAGGCGTCCGCCTTCTTCTCGGTCTTCTTTTCCTTCTTCTCCTCGTCCTCTTCCCGAAGAAGGCGCTCGCCCTCCTCGGTGCCCTTCTTGAATTCGCCCTTCGCCTTGCCGAGCGAGCGCGCAAGCTCCGGCAGCTTCTTGCTGCCGAAGAGCAGGACGATGAGTGCGACGACGAGAATGATTTGCCAGGGGCCCCAAGCCATGATTTTTCTCCTTCTTCCTTCTTTGGTAAAGATGGTGATAATGTACCGAAAACAGACGGCGGAATCAAGCCCGAATTATGGTATACTGGTGACAGGCCGAGGATTGCCGGGCGGTTGCCAGATGGCTGGTGGCTGGTCCACGACGACGCGGCGGGTGCCGCGGAGCTTGGATCCCGCGCCTCGGGCCGCCTCAAACAAAAGGAGAGAAGACATGAAGAAACTGATGGCGATTGCCGTTCTCGCGCTCTGCGCGTCCGGGTGCGTGATGACGCCGCGCAACGATGCGATCCAGTCCATCTTGACGTTGAACGTGAAGAGCCCCGACGCGAACTTCATCGACAACAACGTGAAGCCCGCGAAGATGGGCGTCGCGAAGGCGACGGGCCTCCTCTGCTTCTGCGAGGGCGATGCGTCGCTCAAGGCCGCGATGGCCAACGGCGGCATCACGAAGGTCCACCACGTCGACCGCGAGGTCCGCAACATCCTCGGTATCGTCGCCGAATACTCGACGATCGTCTGGGGCGAGTAGGGATCAGGCGCATAGCGCCGTCCTGGACGGGCCGCAGGAGGACTTCCCCCTGCGGCCCGTTTCATCCATACGACGACGACATCCAGATGCAGGGCCGCTCGGCGTCAACAGAGACACAGAACGGCGAGGCCGACGACGACGCAGTAGGGGCCGAAGAGCCAGAACCAACGTCCCTTCAGCGCCCGGACGAGCAACGCAAGGGAAACGTAGCCCACCACCGCCGCAA
>ERZ1026868.386-NODE-386-length-30033-cov-4.354493_pt1 | contig 30033 bp, 36 predicted proteins | sample MGYA00380164_ERZ1026868 | MGnify/ENA primary metagenome ERZ1026868 (study PRJEB33269, sample SAMEA4719800) | human gut metagenome | biome: human-associated habitat; feature: organic feature; material: feces | place: Cameroon | collected 2013-10 ...
TATTTATACCGACTATTTCGACAGCGACCGCGCCACCCTCACGCCCGCGCACCCGCTTTATAAGTACGCCCGCGCCGCCGCCATCAAAGCCGACCTGCGCGACTCCGTGCCCTACCTCGATAAGCTGGAGCGCACGCTGAACAGCGGCAAGCTTGCCCCCTGGCAGAACGCCGACACCCTGAAAAACGACGTGGAAAGCCGCCGCGCGAAGGTCGAGCAATACCGCGCCGAGCTGGAACAGCTCCCAAAGACTCACCCCACCGCCGGCGACCTCGCCGAGATCGACACCATGAAGACCGCCGCCGAAAATGCCCGCCGCGCCCGTGAACAGGCTGAACAGCTCGAAGCGCGCGAAAAGATGCTGCGCCAGCGCGCCGAGGGCCGCGCCTATATTGAGGGCATCGCCCAGCAGCACCCCATCACCAAGGGCGCGCCCTATGTGGAAATCCCATTTTCTGAAAATCCCGCCTTTTATTCCTTCAACGACCAGACCGACAAAACCGGCGAACCCCTGCGCCTTTCCGTCGCCGCCGCGGAAATCGTCCTGAAGCATTTTGATGAACAGGCCGCCGCCGAGAATCGCGGCTATGACAAGACCGATTTTGTCATTCATTACATCGACGACGGCGAGCCGTCCACTTATAATGGCCGCTACGATCTCGGCGACAACGACGGCGGCATGATCGCCCATATCCGCAGCTTTGGCGAGTTCCTGCGCGACAAGGGGAACTTTGGGAACGGAAACCCCAGCGACGAAGATAAAGAAGCCGGAGCCGCTATTGTCGAGTTCGCCGACATGCTCGAGAGCTACACCGCCGGCGGGCACGTCGTCTCTGTTGATTTCGCCCCGTGGCTGGATGAATACGCCCGCCGCAAGGCAGAACAGCGAGCCGCAGAAGATCAGGCAGCCCGCGAAAGCTTCGAAGAGACGCTCGAAATGCTCGAAATGCTCACAGACGAGCAGCTGGAAGCCGCCATTTTCAGCATCGATCCAAACGACACCGAGAACGCCGACATCGCCCGCTTTTTCTTTCAGCAGCTCGCCAAGCGCGACAAGTCCCACGCCGTCGAGGTGCTGCGCCGCTGGTCCTCGCAAAGCTGAACAGCGGCAAAAACTCCCTTTGCCCCCCCCTGCTACAATGAAATTAAAGACGAACAGCCGCACAGAAAGGAGCGCAATTATGAAAACCGCCGGATATTGGGAGTGCAGAAACGAGATCATCGCCGCGCGTCTCCCCACCCCGCACAAATACGAACCGTTTACCGAGCTTTTCAACGTGGACAAGCTCGACGCCATCCGCGACAAATACGGCGTTGACCTTTACCGCGAGTGCTACGCAGACGCGCTGCACGAGGTCACGGAGGCCGCCAACGTCACAACCCATCTTCGCGCCCTTGGCGTAGAGTGCAAGCCGATCTTCACTCCGGATGACTGCCACGTGAACTATATCGCCGTGTTTTCTCTTGGCAACACAACCGCCCAGCGCATCAACGAGATCGCCCGCAAGGCTGATCTTTGCGTCCTGTTCCAGTGTCCCACCCATTGACCCCGCAAATCAAAAATCAGGAGGTACAACCCATGCTGACCACTGAACAGACCCTCGAGCGCGTCCTGCGCATCGCCCGCAGTCTCCCGGAAACGGAACGGCAGTATTTTGATTTTGCCCAGAAACACCCTGTTGATTGCGGTAAGAATTCCTCGGCAATCGGTGTCCAGTTGTCCGCCCTCGTCATCGACCTGCGCGAAACCATCGCCACCGAGGAAGAGCACAAACGTGGGCGCGCCGCCCCGTATGCCGCTGCCAAACGCATCTGCAAGCGCACCGTCGACCACAATGGGCGCCGGCCCAGCACGCAGGGCGCGTGGATCGACGCAGACGGCAAGCAATGCCTCTGCGACGGCATGACCGGTGTTCGCCTGAACAGCCCCTTCAAATTGACCGTGGCTCCCGAACCTGAATGCGGCGAGCGATTCGACCTCGACGCCGTGATCCGTCCCATTCGTCTGAACAGCATCGCCATGAAATCGCCGTCCGCCGCTCTGCGCGCCAAAAACAAATCCGACCGCGCCGAATACAAGGCGAGCGGTCGGTCTAAATACGAGTCATTCGTTTCAACGTATGACTTTGGCGTGGGTCTTCCGTTGGTCAATGCGGAATATCTCCTTGATCTGCTCGAGCTTTTCCCTGATTGTGAAATCTACGCGCACGATAATCCGCTTTACCCCATTTACTTCAAAAGCGCCTCCGGCGAAGCCGTCCTTTGCCCCATCCGTAAAAGCGAAAAAAGCTGAACAGAACAGGAGTGCGTCATGACCTACGACATTTTTGATGCGGGCTATTCCCCGCCCGATCCGCGAAACCCCGGCCGCTATCTTGGCAGCGTTGAGATCCCCGCCGCCCGTGATGGAGTCCCGAACCGCGCCGCACTCCGCTTTCTCGACCACCTCGACCGGACGCGCCGCAATGCCTACAGCGCCCGTTTCAATCTCGTGTCCCCCGCCGAGCGGAAAATCTACAAAAACTTTTTCGTGTGAACAGGGCGGCAAAAATTCGTTTGGAGCACCTGCGTATAATAATATTTGAGGGCGGGAGATCAAACCCTCCCATGAGTGCGCGGCAGACATACGGGTGCGCCGGGTCTGCGCCGTGCAATAGTCCCGACGCCGCGCCGCCCTCGCTCCATGGCCTCCTTTCTGTTATATAAGCGGTCAGCCCCCGGTAAGCGACCGCTCGCCGCGTAAAATCTTCTCATACGGATTCGCGGCGCCCTGGTGCAATTCCAGAGGGGGCACATTATGTGCGGCGGTAGCTCAGCTGGTAGAGCATCAGACTTCCAATCTGAGGGTCGCGGGTTCGAGACCCGTCCGCCGCTCCACGCGCCGCTTGGGAGGCGCGTCGTAGTTTTCCTCACTTTTATAAAGGCTCCAGCGGGCGGCAAATCGCTGGATCGGATGAAAAGCCCCGACGGCGGGAGGAAATGCCCGCCACATATGGAGACGTGACAGAACGGCAATGTAAGATCCGCTCCGGGCAGTTAGGTGGAACATCTCCCGAAGCGAAACCACCGTGCGGGGTTCGAGTCCCCGCCGTCTCCACAAAAGCGCCCCTTGCGGAGTTGGTGGCGCTATACAAGTAAAGGAAACCGACGCCAGATCGCCCGCCATGGCGTAAACAAGGCGGGGATTTGCATCCGTAGCTCAGATGGCCAGAGCGTCGAGGAATTTCACGCCTCTAAATGTCGCCGGTTCGAGTCCGGCCGGATGCACTATCCAAATTTTCACGAAAGGAGGCCCATCCCAATGACCAAACCCGAGTTGATCGACAAGCTTGCTGAGGAAGCCGGCACCACCAAGGCGCAGGCCGAGCGCGATCTCACCGCCCTGTATTCCATCATCACTGCCGCGCTGGTTGGCGGCGATAGCGTCGCCATCCCCGGTATCGGCAAGTTCGAAGTCAAGGAGCGCGCCGAGCGCAAGGGGCGCAACCCCTCGACCGGCGAAAGCGTCATCATCCCCGCGAGCAAGGCCGTCACCTTCAAGGCGACCAAAACGCTCAAGGACGCCGTTCGCGGCTGATCTCTAAACGGAAATGCCCCGAGCGTGCACAAAGCCGCTCGGGGCTTGCCCTTAATATCGAAATTTTTAGTCTGAAGGAGTCTGACCAAATGATCTACCTTGACGCCGCCTCCCACGAAATGCCGCTGCCCGCCGCAGTCGATGCCTTCCTGAAAATGCAGGATCTTGCAAACCCTTCCAGCCTGCATAGTGAAGGCCGCGCCGCAAAATCGGCGCTCGAAGCTGCCCGCGCAACCGTCGCCCGATGCCTTAACTGCGAACCGAGCGAGGTCTGTTTCACCAGCGGTGCCACCGAGTCCTGCAACTGGATGATTCACTGTCTCAATGCCTTTTCTGATGGCGTTTCGGAAATCCCTCCCTATGAACACCATGCCGTTCTGGAATACCCCGCTATCGTGCCGGGTGTTTTCAGTGATTTGAAACCCGGCCACACCCACATGCTCGCCAACAATGAGACCGGCGAAATTTACAATATCGGCGCCATGCGCTCCCGTTTCAATGGTCTTTTCGGCTGTGATGCCAGCGCCGCCGTCGGCCATATCCCCGTGGATTTCCACGCCCTCGGCGTCGATTACATGGCCTTTGGTGCGCACAAGTTCGGCGGTCTTCCCGGTATCGGCGCTCTGATCGTCCGCGAAGGCTCGCCCGTCGCCCCCATGATCTGCGGCGGCGGTCAGGAGCGCGGAATGCGCGGCGGAACCGAGAGCGTCGCCCTCGCCTGCGCTATGGCAGCCGCCCTTGAAAAGCGCTGTGAAACCATGTATGATGACATCGCCCGCATTACGGAGCTGCGCGATGAGTTTATCGACACAATTCTCCGTCTCGTGCCGGATGCCTACATCAACGGCCCTTGGGTCATCTGCGACGCATCGCGCCGCCTGCCCAATAACGCCAACATCAGTTTTCTCGGCGTAGAATCGCAGTCCCTCGTGCTCGCCCTGTCCCGTAATGGGCTGTGCGCCTCCAGCGGCAGCGCCTGCACCAGCGGCAGTCTAAACGGCAGTTATGTCCTCCACGCCATGGGGCTTTCTGATGAGCGCGCCCGCTCCGCCGTCCGCTTCTCCCTCCCGTACCGCATTACGCAAGGCGAGCTGAAGCAGTCGGTCGAGATCGTCGTGAGCACCGTTTCCGAGCTGCGCGCCCTCTCGCCCGCTCGCCCCTGATATCGAAATTTTTAAAGGAGTTTTTTGCCATGAAAATTCTTGACCCCGGCGCTGTTCTGCGCTATAAAGCCCTCAAGGAATCCGCCAAGCATCTCGCGGTCACCCCCTTTATCAAGATCATCCCGTTCGACCCGTGCGAGGAACGCGAGACCGCTGGAATCGGCCTTGAGTTCCCCAACAACTGCGCAATGATGAACCCAGGCGTTCGCAACGCCGTTTCGTTCCTTTTCGCCCAATGCGACACCGTGCAGATGAACCGCACCGACGCAGGTATTTCCCTCGTCTTCACCATTTTCAATGTCTGGAAGGAGGAACCGTAATGCCGAACCTGAAAGCCAACGTGATCCCCCGCCTTTATATCGTCCGCGCCGCCAACGCCAAAAATAACGCCCTCGTCTATATGGATATGGTCGAGGCGGAATCGCCGCAGAAGGCGAAAATGCTCTCCAAATTCTATGGCGATCCCAAACTCACCATTCTGAGCGCCGACCCCGCGCCGGCAGAAAGCGAATCTGGTGCTCCCCATGCAGAGTGAAGTTGAGCAGATGAAGCGCCTTGCAGACATTATCTGGAAGTACATCGAGCCGAAGGTCGATAAGAAGATCGAGCCGTATTTCAAGGTCATCCGCGCCACCGTCACCTCCACCGCATCCGGCGGACAGATGGGCGTGCAGTTCCCCTTCGATGAATCCCCGATCTCCATTCCCTATGTCACCTCCATGGCGTCCGCCAGAGTGGGCGACAGCGTGTGGGTCGCCATCCCCTATTCGAAGATGCAGAACGCCTTCGTTATCGCCTCCGCCCTGTTCAAAAATCTGTGAAATCGAGAAGACCATTTCCCCCGACTCGGGAAAATGGCCTTCTTCTTGACTTTATCTGCCGAAGCATCCTATAATTGCCATATCATCTACAGGAGGGAAACCAACATGGCTCTGATTCAATGTACCGAATGTGGCCACACCGTCAGTGACCGCGCGGAAATCTGCCCCGGCTGTGGCTGCCCGGTCAAGCTCATCTTGCAGGATATCGAGCAGCAAAAAGCCGAAGCCGCCGCAAGCCTTGAGGAAAAGCGTTCCGCCGCCGAAGAGAAACGCGAGCGCGATGGTTGCATCTTTGACATCGTGGACGTGTATGCCCCCGGCGGTGTCAAACTAAGCTGCCACTTCTGCGGCGGATCTACCACCGTCCCAAAGTCAGACTTTTACTCGGCGACTTCCAATTGCTGCACGCCGAAATGCGAGATCAAATGCCCCTCCTGCCGCCGCACGCATCGCCGCGGTGTCCCCATCTATACCGCGTCCATGCAGGAAGTCCGCGCCCCCGAGGAGGAAAAGCCGATTCTCTGCCCGCATTGCGGCTCGGGAGATTTTGACATCGTTAAAGAAGGCTTTGCCGCCGGCAAGGCTGCCGTCGGCGGCTTTCTTCTCGGCCCGCTCGGCGTTCTTGCAGGCGCGTCCGGCAGCAACAATATCCAGCGCATCTGCCGCCGCTGCGGTACGCGCTTCTGATAATCAAAAAGCCGCCCAAAACGGGCGGCTTTTTATAATGCAGTTTTCGCTACAATTACGCATAGAATAAAAACAAACGCAATTATTCCAAGAAACACGGTATAATCATTTGGCTTATATTCACCTCTCGGGTTATATGGCCTTGTCGGTCTCTTCATTTCGAAACAATTCTGGTGGTTTCCGTGCCTGTTTCTCTGGCAAAAACTATTTTTCGCGCAATCTGCGCATCGTCTTGCGCCGTTAGGTGCGGGCGGGTGAGTCTTCTGCGCCCAATATCGGTTGAACTCTCTTCGTGCGTTATTCCGAAATCGTTGCCCGTATGCCATAGTTTAACCCTTTCATTATAAGAAGATTTCTCCGAGGAATTTGAGCGCTTGGTGTTTGATGTTCGTAAATTTCTCTTGACTTTTTGGTAAGCGTAATATATACTGGTAATCAGAAAGTGAGGTGAACTTGTGAGTAAGCCAATGGGACGTCCAAAATCCGAAAATCCGAAGGTAACGCAATTAGGCGTTCGACTGGATGCCGAAGCTCTGCGGAAACTGGATGAAAACGCCGCGTTCTATAACGAAACAAGGACGGAATCTTTGCGGCGAGGGATTGAGGCAGTCAACAAAGAATTAAAAAAATAAGAACAGGGCGCCCGTTCCTGCTAAAGATAAGCGCCCTGCTCTACAGCCAAAACCGCGAGGGCTTTGTCTAAATCATTATAGGCGAAAGCTCCGCGTGTGTCAAGCCGTTTCGGGGTATTTTTATCCCCCGATGGCGGCAAAAAATCAATTTGGATGCGGTCTATATAATAGAAGTATCTACAAGAAAAGGAACTTTTCAGATGAACGAATTGACTATCATTAACAACACGCAGGTTCTCGTCAAGGAATTCTCCGGTCAGCGCGTCGTCACCTTTAAGGATATCGACGCCGTGCATGGCAGACCGGACGGAACCGCAAAGCGAAACTTCCGTTCTAACCGCGAACACTTTATCGAAGGCGAAGATTTCTTCATGCTTGACCAGCCGGACGAAATTCGTTCCCTTGGTATTCAGCGTCCGCAAGGCGGCACACCGGAGAGCGTCACCCTCATCACGGAATCCGGGTATCTCATGCTGGTAAAATCCTTTACCGATGACCTCGCGTGGAAAGTCCAGCGCGAACTTGTCAACAGCTATTTCCGAGCCAAGGCGGTCAACTCTCAGTTCTCTTCCCTCTCTCCCCAGCTTCAGGCGCTTATCAGTATTGAGATGCGCCAGCAGGAGCAGGAGCGCCGCATGGACGAGCTTTCCGTTCAGTTTGAGCAGAACGCAAAGCGCATGGATAACCTCGCTGCCGCGTGGTCAGCCCCGTTCGCGTCGGGAGATAACTGGCAGGAATCAGCCAACCACTCGATCAACGCCGTGGTGCAGCATTTCGGCCTCAACCATCAGAAATTCCGCCACGATCTGTACGAGGAATTGGAACGCACCGCAGGCGTAGACCTTCAGCAGCGTCTCACGCGCCTGCAAAATCGCATGGCGTCCTCCGGAGCCACCGCCACACAGCGCAAAGGTGTCAACAAGCTCACCATCGTTGCGCAGGATCGAAAACTGCGTGCCATCTTTGAAAGCATCCTGCGCTGCCGCGTCACTGAGCTGAACGCCGCACGCGTCGACTGAATTTGAGTTTATAAGGAGAAAATACTATGTTTACGGTAAAGAGTCTTGCAAATAGCATTGAGTTTGGCGGCGGTGTTGCCGAAAAAGTTTACCTTGCCAGCGGCGGCGCTGCGAGCGAGCTGAATACGCTCGACCCTCTGGCAATGGCCGCGTATGGTGATTTTGTCGTCGATTACATCCATGTTTCCGAATGCGGCGTTGAGCTGGTACTGAAACAGGATTTTGTCAAGGCTGGGGCATAACGGAGTATCCCAACTTTAGTGTGTGGTCTATGCAAGGAGAATGAATAACTTCACAGGAAGGAGTGTGAGCGTTGGAAATCTATAGGGCTTACAAGCTGCGCATCAAGCCTACGGAAGCTCAGGTAGCGGCGATTGAGAACACCTTTCGGTGCTGCCGATTCGTTTGGAACTACTTCCTTGAACGGAAGTCCAAGGCCTACCAGCGCCGAGGTGAAAACCTTTCGTACTACGGTATGAAGAAACTCCTGACAGAGATGAAGTCGTATCATCCTTGGCTCGGTAGCTGTAACCGTCATGCTTTGAATTATACGATACAACATCTTTGCGATGCCTACGACGGCTTCTTCCGTCGCTGCAAAAAAGGCAAGGGCAAGGTGGGGTATCCACGGTTCAAAGGGCGAAAGAACCCTAAGCAGAGCTTCACCACAGACGGCTTAGTCATCGTGACTGAGAAGTTCGTTCAAATTCCCTCTATTGGGAAGGTAAAGCTCGGTAAGGACAAACGCGCCTTTACCGGTGTTCCGGTAAATGTCACGGTGTCCCGCAGCGCCACCGGCAAGTATTGGGCTTCCGTCCTCTGTAAAGAGGAGGTTGAACCTCTGCCGATTCTGAACACGGAGGTCGGTATCGACGTTGGGCTTCATGTATTTGCTGCTGATAATAACGGCAATATCTATGAGAACCCTCATTGCTTGATACACTCCGAAAAGCGCCTGAAGCGTGAGCAGCGCAAGCTGTCCCGTATGCGGAAGGGCTCTTCCAATTACGAGAAGCAGCGGCTCAAAGTAGCTACCATCCACGAACGTGTTGTAAACCAGCGTCGAGACTATACCCATAAGTTAAGTCGGAAGCTCGTTGACGAGAACCAAGTCATCGCAGTGGAAGACCTCAACATTAAGGGAATGGTCAAGAACCACAAGAAGGCAAAGGCTGTCTCTGATGTCTCTTGGGCCGAGTTCTTCCGGATGCTGGAGTACAAGGCATTGTGGGCAGGACGCACATTCATCCAAATCGACCGATTCTTTCCCAGCAGCCAAACTTGCAGCTCTTGTGGTTTTAAGAACGCCGCTGTGAAAGATGAAAAGGTTCGTGATTGGACGTGCCCCCAATGCGGCGCATACCACGACCGCGATGTCAACGCCGCCATCAATATCTTACGCAGGGCAAAGGAGCTTTGCACCGCAGCGTAACCGGCAAACCCTACTACGGCAGGATGAGCCGAAAGTTACGCCTGTGGAGACTGGTAAGACCTCCCACCTCCCGGCGAGAGGCACGGTCTGTGAATCAGGAATCGACCGGACGTGTGTACCTGAGAATTACCAATGCGAATGGTATATTCTTTCATGCTATGCATATGGAGCACACAAAAGGTTGAATATCCGCATAACGCCCCGGCCGATCCAGCCCGTCCCCACCGCTTGAAAGGAGCCGAACATGCCTGTTACCTCTGCCGCCGAGCGGCGTTTTCTCCGGAGCTCAGACCTCTGGCTGCGCAACTGCCAGTCTACCGGCATCGCGCCCAAAACGCTGACCGACTACTCCCATATCATTACCTCGTTCTACGAATTTTTTGTGTCCTCTGATCTCTTTCGTGACGACCCGACCTTTACCACCATTCAGGCGTATCGGGACGCGCTGTTAGACCGCGGCTGTGCCGTCCGCACGGTGCATCAGCATCTGGTCGTCCTGCGCGCGTTCTTTACCTTTGCCAGCTCTCCCGACCTTGGCGACGAGCAGTTTTATTCGTCAAATCCCGTCTCCCTCATGCTCTTCCCCGCCATGCGGAAGATCGATGCCCGCCCCTATGACCTCCTGCTTACCGATGAGCAGGTCATGCACCTCTGGCGCAATACCCCCGTCGTTACCACGCATCCGGAGAACTGGCCGCGCAATTACGCCATCGTCGTTTTGCTTCTCTCCACCGAGCTGCGCAATTCCGAGCTGCGTACCCTCTCGCTTTCTGACCTCGATTTTCAGTCCGAGCAGATCACCGTCGATCACGGCAAGGGCGACAAATTCCGCACGGTCGATTTCCCCCTCATCGCGCAGACCGCCGTCCGCGCCTATCTCGCCTCCGGTATCCGCCCGCAGGATGCGCCCGCGTCCGCTCCCCTTTTCGGCACCATGCGTTCCGGCGTGTGGAAGGTCGGCACGCAGCAGTGGCTTTCCGGCGTGGTTGAGCGCCATGTCTTCGCCGTCACCGGCGTTCACAATATCCGCTCGCATGATCTGCGCCATGTCGGCGCTCGCATCGATCTCAACTCCGGCATGGACCATTACGCCCTGCAAGCAAAGCTTGGGCACGCAAACCCGCAGACCACGCAGATTTATTCCGGCAAGCTCATGGCGCGCGCCGGGCGCGGCAGCGCCCGAAGAGTCATCGCCGAGCGCGACTATCAGGCGCAGCGCAATCTCGACCGTCTCGCCGCCGCAAATTGATAAAAATGCAAACGAAACGCACGGAGGATGACCTTCCGTGCGTTTCTTGCTTAAATCGGCGGGCTGTTCTCGCTGATGTCGTCCGCTTCGGAAAATCCGCAGGCTTTGGCGGCGGCGTATACAATGCCCTCTCCGTCCGCGCCGGTGTTTTCCTCCATGTTCTTTTTCACCACGCGCCCCAGCACCGCGCCCAGCGCCGTGCCGATCGGCGTAAAAACCACCGTGTAGCACGCCAGCGCCCCCGTGTATCTCGCCTCGATGCTCCACTTGGCGAGCAGGAACCCTCCTGCAAGCCCTGCGGTGAGCAGTGCGACGAGATAGAGGGCGAGCCTATTGGTAAACCCGAGCGACTTAAAGTGCGCTCTCAGCGCGTCTGAGCGGCTTTTGCGGCGGTTCCTTCTTTTGCCCCTCATATCGCCCTGCATGGCTTACGCCTTCCCCATCAGCTTGACAAAGCGATACAGCAGCGTCGCCATCTGCTCGCGCGTCAGCAGGTCTTCCCACATGTAGTTGGGCTGCCCGTCAGGCAGCGGCGTACCGCCCGTGACGATTCCGTTCTTCACGGCCCACTCGCGCGCCTCCTTGCTCCACTTGGAGCTGTCGTTGTCTTGCAGCTCCGCGCGGTATTCGCGCATCAGCTCCCTGAACTTCTGAATGTCCATCTCGTCATCCTCCTCGTATCGCGGCATCGTGGGCGGCAGCTTGCCCGCGCGCACCATCGTGCCGCTGTATTTTTTGTGCTCGTCCCATTGGAAGTGTGGCCGGTCGGGGAAACTCTTCCAGTCTCCGCCCCATGTAAAGCCCATTTGCTTGCCGATCTTCGCGCACTGGGCAAAGAAATCGAGATCGTCGTATTCGTGCCCGCGCACATTCTTGCAGATGTCGAACGCAAGCCCCTGCCCGTGGAACGTTGTATACGGCGTTTTGGCGTAGCCTTTCTGGTAGAGCGTCTTCTGGTAGGCGTCGTCGCGCATCGTCTGCGTGATCTTCACATTCAGTCCTTCCGCCCTGCACAGCGCAACAAAGATCGTCGCGTTTTGCGCCACATCCGGCCGCAGGTCGCTGATTTTGCTCGAGTTAACCATTTTCCTCACCCTTCGCGCTGCCTGCCGCGTTCTGCGTTCCGAAATAGAACGCGATCACCATGAGATATACGGTGTTGAATTCCTGCGTCACCTTCGTCTGCACCGTCAGCACGCAGAAGGTCGCCGTCAGCGCAATGGTGACAAGGCTCTTCACGCTCAAAAGGTTCGCCAGTCTTTTCGTCAATACTTCGATCATTTTGTATCTCTCCTTTTATTGCAAAGATTTTTAAACTTCTGCAACCACAATGTAATAATATGGGATCATGTCGAAGCGACTCCAAGCGGTTTCCCATCCAGCCTGTATAGCGCCAGAAATCGGCATGATTTTTTGCCCTTGGGCGGCTGTTGAAATTACGTTGCTATTATCATTAAAGAAATGAACTTCGGATGTACTAACGAATGCGGCATAAATCCAAAGAAGCGTAATCGGCAATGAGGTCTGCCCAGAGGTGGCGTGTACGCTCCACATGACGATTGCTTTTAATTTATTGGGTGCTATATAATCACCGGGGGTTGGAAGCGTTAAATATGTGGAAAGACTATTATTGGGGACCGTTCCGGAGAATAACTTGTAGTTCCCATCTCCCGTGAAATTTCCTGCTACGTCAAAAATGCTCACGCCATTTCGAATATTATCCGGGTTCAGGTTTCTGTCACCACGCACAAACACCTCTCCTGTGGTAAAGTAACCCTTCGGCACTACGGACTGGTCGAGAGACGTAGGTGTGACGAGTTTCCCCGCCTGTGTGCTCAGACGGAGCGTTCGATTGTCTCCCGTGTTCAGGTAGCCGCCCTTTTCAATTTTCGATGTGATGACACCGCTCTCGCTGATGGTGGGCGCGGCCAGCGTGCCGCCTGGCATGGCGTTCACCGTCACCTTGCTCAGTCCGTCCATGCCGCTGTCCGGCGTCACGATCTGCTGCTCCGTGCTCGGCGTTACGATCTTGCTTTGCAGTTTCAGCGATGCGCCACCCCCGCCATAAACTTCAACGCTCATTTTCTCACCGCCTTTACAATGAGCGGAATGTTGACCAACGGCTGATCCCCGAGCGCCGTTACAACGTTGCTGGTCGGGCTTCCGCAAATCTTCGCCGCCGCAAATGCGTCGTATTGCGCCGAGGTTGCGGTCGGCGCCACGCTGATGACGATATCCCACGAATCGCTCGGGTAGGCGGCTTCAAAACTGTACGTTTTCGTTCTCCACCCAGCGGCAGTCATCGTCACGTTATCATAGCGCGTGCTGTCCGCCTTTTCCAGTGTGCTGCTCATGGCGTTCAGCTCGTTCGCGTCAATGTCCGGCGCGCTGCCGTTCTGCCATCCCGGATTCTTGTACTTTCCTTCCACAATAGGCATTTTCATTCCCCCTTTTCTCATGTCGGCCACTTGGTCAGCGTGGCAATTGGAAAGTCGTTCGTGCTCACTGCGTTGATGGTCATTTGACCCGTCGCGCCCAGCGGACGGGAGAAGCCCATGATAAGATGCCGCTCCACCGGCGACCCCGGCTTGTCGCTTCTTACGATCGCCACCAGCTCGTTTTCGTTCAGGTGGAATATTTGGCTGCACTGGATGCTCACGCTCTTTTGCAGCACCGTCGCGCGCTTGAGCTTCCATGCCGCGAGGTCTTGGCATTGCTGCACGGTGTAGTATCCGCTCGCGCTCTCTCGTTTGGTCTTCCGCCCGATGCTCGAGTAAATGTTCGTGTCGCTCTGCGGGTCCATGTTTGTCGCCCGCCCCGCAATCTGCGCGCCGCTGTCCAGCGCTTCTCCGATGATGATATAGTCGTTGTAGACCTCGGTGTTTTTTACCGTGTAGGTCGCGCCCAGCAGTTGAGTTTCTTCCTGCGAGAATTGCCATTGTACCGGCTTGTTCGTATCCACAATGTCATCCTGCGATGGGTCGAGCCGCAGTGCCCCAACCTGATCGTATCCAACCCATGCGTTCACCATGCCCGCGCAGCCCAGCACCACGTCCGCCATCGTTCCGCTCTCGCTGTCGATGCGCAGAGTATATGGCGCGTTTGTGAGCAGTGCCGTGCCGCCGCCCGGCAGCGCCTGTGATTTGCCGTTATAGTATTCGGTGAACACGGGCGGCACGGGGTCGATCTGGTATCCGTTCCCGCGGTCGAGCTTCAGCAGCGCCGAGATCGGCGCATAGATGTTCGTCCCGGCCTTCACCTCGTAAATGCTTTCCAGATTCCCGAAAAGCGTCCCGTCCAGATTTGCCCACTTGTCCACAAGGTTGTAGTGCGCCGTCCGGCTCTTTGGCATCAGCTCTTCGTCCGGCGTTTCGATCAGGAAAACGCCCTGCTGGATGTAATACTCCGAGCCGTCCGAAAGGATCAGCCCCTCGTCGATGGCGATTTGTGTCCCGAACCACACGCCGTTTACGTTGTAGTCAAATGCGTGATCCAGATTCGAGAGCGTCACGTCTGCTGACCTGCGCCGCCCGTTCTGAAGGTTTACCGTGATGCTCCCCTCTTGCAGAAAAGCGCCGTTCCTGCGCCCCAAGGGGTTGTTGTCGATGGCAAACGCCGTCGAGCCGTCCGGCTGCAAAAACCGCAGCCGCGCAAGCTTGATGTAAGGGCGCCGCAGCATTTTCATGTAGTCATTCAGCCGTTCCGCGTGCGTCGTTAGCTGTGTAGGCATTTTCCTTTCCACCTCCTGTCATACCGTCGGCATCAGGGGGTCGCCTGGCAGAAGAATGATGCGCGCCGACTCTGCGTCCGCCGTTTCTACCCACGGCAGCGACACGACCTGCGCCTGCTCTCTCGTCCCGTCCGCTGTGCTCATGCTCACCGCGTCGCTTGTGCGGATCTTCCAGATGTCGCCCTTTCGGTTTTTGAGAAACAGCGTTCGCTGCGTTACGCTCAGCGCATAAATGCGGTCGCGCAGCTCCGTCGTGTCGCTGTAATTACCCTCTCGGTCGATACTTCCGATCAGGCTTGTCAGCGTTCCGCTTCGGTAGTTCGCGGGCGACGGCTGCACCGTCGGGTACGGTGTGAAATTTTGCAGCACTCCCGGTTGGTTGTTGTTTCCAATCGCCCCGCTCGTCAGGTTCTTTCCAAAGCGGAAAATCCCGCTCGGTCGGTATGTCCCCTCCGCGTCCTCCGCGCATTCCAGCACCGTCCAGTCCCAGAATACCGGCGTGATCTCCTCGCTGATGATCGGCGCGGTCGTGTAGGTGTCCGTGCCGATGCCGAACATGTAGTATCGCACCGGGACTTGTGATTTTGCCCCACAGTCCACGATTGCCAGCTTGTCGAGCGTCACGTCTGCGATGCGTTTGAGCGTCTGCGCACCCGTTTCGTATCTGTAAATGGAAAATCCTTTCAACCCGCTGCCAAATACGCCATTCAGGTTCCCTGCCTGCAACCCGTCTTTGAAGTTTGCCAGCAGCAGCGTGTTTTCGTCAAAGATGGGGGTAAACTCTCCGTCTCCGAAAAGGCGCTCCATCTGCTGCGCCGTCAGGCTTTGTTCGCTCACCCACAAATATTTCGTTACCTGCTCCCCTGTTACAACCAGCCCTGTGATCGTCACGTCGCCAATGAGGGAGGGTTCCGCCCACTGCGTCACTTCCTCGCCCGTCGACTCGCGCGGATAAAGACCGGCTCTCGGATAAAGCCCCACGTTTGGATAAAGGCCGTTCGCTCGGTTTGCCTGTCGGAAATAGACGGTTTCCGGTGTCAACGCTACAAGGAATTCTGTTCCAAATCGCAGCGTGTCGTTGTTCTGATAAATCACGGTGTTCCCGCTCCTGATCGTCAGGGAGTCTTCTGCCGCGTCGAACGAAATGTCGAACGAAAAATCTCCCTGATCCATTTTCACCGTCAGGAACGTCGCCGCCTGTGCAATTTTCCCCCTCCATACCACCATCCATGGCGTCTCGTAGTGCATCGCCTGTCCGGTCACGTTATCCCACGTGACCGTGCTTCCGGCTGGGAGCTTCAGCTTCTCGCCGCTTATTTCGTAATTCCCGTCCGCTCTTCCCATAATGCTTGCAAGGCGCGGCCATGTAATATAAACGCCGCTCACGCCTTTTGCGCAGCATACCTGCACCGCCGCCGTTGAGGATGCCGTGGCATAACTCACCGCGAAATAGACCCACCCGGTATCAGCCTGAACGCCGTTTTCGGTTTGTGCTTGCAGCCGTACACCATAGGTCGTTCCGCTGAAAAGTCCGTCATATTTGAATTGCAGTTCGCCCGTTCCGTAGATGCGTTCCGTGTCGTAGAGAGGATCGTCTTCTGACCCCTTCGCGCACAGTTTCCATCTCACCCAGTTCAGCGTATCACCCTGTTCCTGTGAATACTTGCCTGTAAAGGTGTACTCCTTTGCAGAAAGCGGAGCGGGAATAGCCGTGATCGATAGTGTCGGGTCGGCTCGCGTGACAAATGCGCTTGCGCTCATTTGCGTCACGCTGTCGCTTACGCCCCAATACTGCGTGATGACGAGCTTGTAGTTTTCTCCGTTCTTGATGCCCGCGCCCGAAAGCGCGCTTGCAGGAATCGTGTAACTGAAAAGCTGCGTCTCTCCCGCAAAATTCGTCCCGTAAAACGGGCACCCGTCGGTGCGCTTTCCTGTCGTATAGAGCTGTGTGCTTGCCTCATTGTTCCGATAGATCGTGATAGAAAATGCCGTCAGTGCGCTCGTTCCGTTCACCTGCCACGTCACCGTCAGCGCCTTCGTCACGTCCACCACGCCGTTGCCCAGCTCGCCCCACAGCGAAGGGGAAATGTTCGTCGGCTGATAGATCGCCATGCTTTCTTCCTCCCTCACATATTGTTGTAGTTTCCAAGGCTTCCGCCCAGCTGCGTCATACGGAGCAGCACTTCTTCAAACGAAAGCGACCTTGCGTCATGCGCGCTGATGCGCACTCCGTTTACGGTATAATTGGTGTTCGTCACGTTCGAGTTCGTCACCGTTCCCCCCGCCGTCACCGGCGTTCTGTCCGTAGCTCCGTATAGGAATCCAAGTTCGCTCATGCGTTTCTTAAATGTCGCATCTGCCGCCGGGGAAAGGAGTTTTTCCGTCAGGCTCGGCGGCAGCACCGTCTCCGGCCTGTCGGTCGCCTTGATGCCGCCCGTGCCGTTGAGCCATCCGCCCTGGTCGTATACGTCGTATCTCCCCGTGTAGCTCTCTGTGGTCATGCTTTGGTCGATCAGCGCCGACTGGTACGACCCGTCAGGGTTTACCGCCGTGATTTGATACGTTCCCGCCGCCGTCACTACCCAGTCGCCCACATTAAGTCCCGGAGGGGCGCTGCCGTTGCTTCGCACTTTGGCGATCCTGCGGGACGGGCTTGGTGTCCCGTAATTGTACTCGCCGTTGTAATTGCCGGTCGTCTGGTTTTTGTCTACAAGCTTGGATTCGTAGCTTCCGTCCGGTCGTACCCCCGTGATCTCGTAGGTTCCGCCGCCCGTTACCACGCGGTCTCCGACTCCCAGTCCTCCGGGCGCGCTGCCGTTGGCGAGCACCTTCACAAGTCGATTCGCCGTTTGCTCCACGCGGTCGCCGAACATGCTCAGGTCGATGCCCAGTGCTTCGAAGAGGTCGCGGTTTTTGAGGATCTGTTCTCTCAGCGCCGGCGTCGCGTTCTCGGCAATGTCCTTGAGAATGTCGTTGATCTCGCGCACTGGGTCGTTGAGCGAATCCATGATGCGATTCCACGCATTTTCCAGCGCATCATAGTGGGCGTTGATCTGCTTCTTTTTTTCTTCCAGCGCCGCGATCTCCGCGTCCCTGTCCAACTTCTTGTTATAGTCTGCAAGATCGTCCTTTGCCTTCTCCAGCGCGTCCTGCGCGCTTTTGAGGGCGTCCTCGGCGCTTTTTACATTTTTCTCATCTGCGATCCATTCCCACTGGTTGGTCTTTGCGTTGTAGGTTCTCACGGTTCGCTCGTTGCGGGCCTCAAGCAGCGCCTTCTGCTTTTCAAGCAGCTCGTTCTGCCTTTCCGTGATGGCCGCGCGCTTTTCCTCAATGGCAAGCGCCGTGTCCTCGGCTTCGTTCTTCTCCTTCAGCGCGTCGATCTGCGCTTGGATCGCGTCCAGCTCTGCGTCTCGGTTCGCTTTCGCTTCGTCCAGTTTCTTTTGCACCGCGCTGTCCAGCTCGGAAAGAAGGCTCTTTTGCAGCTCTGCGATCTTCTCCTGCCAGTCATACCATTCGGCGGAAAGGGCGTTGATCTCGTCCTGACTTGCGCCGATGGAGCGCATGTATTCCGCCTGTCGGTGCAGCGCGTTCTGGATGGCCTTGATCTTCTCCACCTGCTCGCCCACGCTTTTGCCCTGCTTTTCCATCAGGGTAAGCTCGCTCTTGAGCAGTGAAACATTTTCCTTGTGCGCCTCAAGCTGCTTGTCCGTCTGGCTCTTGGTGCTGCTGGAGGAAGGTTTTCCTCCGCTCGGTTGCCCTGCGCTGTGGCTTCCGCTGGATTCGGGTGTGTAGAAATTGGTCAGGCTGCCCCACAGGGCGTTCATGTAGTTCTGCTTCGCCATGCGCATGGCGTCCTGACTCGTCTTAGCCTTTCCTGCCATCATCAGGCCGTTTGCCGCCGCGCGAATCTGATTGCTCATGCTGTTCTCGTCCATGCCGAAAACAGCGGCGACCGCGCTGGCCGCATAGCCCGCCTGCGTTGCCAGTGTCCGCAGCGCCGCGATCTGCTGTGAGAAGTTCAGGTTCTGGTTGTTTGCCGCGATCTCGGCTTGAACAAGGTTGTAAAGCTCGCTTCCGGTTTTCCCGGCCTGCGTCTTTTCGCTTATCAGCGCCTGAACGTAGGAAGTTGTCGACGTCTCCGCATTTTCAGTCGCCGTCTCTACCTCGGGAACGATTCCCAGCAGGTCTTCGAGGCCTTCCATTACGCCGCGCATGGATTCGCTCAATACTCCTGCTTTATCCTGCGCTTTCAGCGTTTCATAAAGTTTTTTCGCCTTTTCTTCCGTTTCGCCCAGTCTATTTTGCAGTTTTTCGAGCCTTCGCGTCTGTTTTTCCGTCGCAGCGCCGCCACCGTTTTCGATCTCTTCGTTCAGCGCTTTGATTTCCTGACGATAGGTGTTGATGTTCCCTGTATAAACACCCGCATTTCGCCGCAGTTTGTTGTCGCTGTCTCCTTTCAGCAGTCCGTTGAGTTTGTCAACGACCCAAATGATGCCGTCAAGCGCGCCCTTTATTGCGCTCGTATCAACAATGCCGCTCACGAATTCAGACCAGCTGTTTTTCAGGATGTTGGTCTTGCGCGTCCAGCTGTCCAGCGCGTTCTCAACTTCTTTGTCTGCGCTTCCGATGGCATTGCCGTAGTCAGCCAGCATGGACTCGTACATATCCCAGTTCTGGATCAGCGCGAGCAGCTGCGAGGTGCGCAGCTTGCCGCCGATGTCGCTGACCATTTCCATCAGCTTCTGCTCGGTCAGCAGCCCGTCCTTCATGCTCTGCGCAAGACCGCCGATGGCCTTCATCGGGTCGATGACTTGGCCGGTCGCCTGCGCCGCATCATAGGCATCCTTTGCGTAAATCTTGATGACATCGCGCAAGCCCGCAATCTCGCCGGTCGTCCACGTCACGCCCTCGTCGATCTCCGTCTTGGTGTCACCCACGATGTTGAGAACCAAAGCGCGGAACGCGCGGGCGGCTTCCGTGCCGCTTCTCTGCGTTACCGCCGTGATCGTGCCGATGGCGGCGGTCAGCTCGTCGATGCCGACGTGCGCCTGTGCCGCGATGGGCGCCACCGTGCCAAGTCCTTCCGCAATCTTGGATAATGAGGTGGCGTACCTGTTATCAATCTGGTTTGAGCCGTCCAGCACCTTGCTCAGTGCTTCGATGTTGCCCTTGTACTGGTACGCCGCATCAACGGAAAGGAGGAACTGCTGCGCCGTTTCTGCATTGGTGTCGCCAACGAGCTTTGTCTTCGTCGCCAGTTCGGCAAGGTCTGCCGCCTGACTTCCGTAGCCCGCGCGGGCAAAGGCCGAAACGGAGCTAAGATATTCATCCGCGGCTTCTCCGTAAGCGGAAGCGACCTTATAAGCCTTCTCGCTCAGTGCGTCCAGCTCCGCCGCCGTCGCCCCCGTGACCTTGCGCACGGTCACAAGCTCGTCGTCGACCTTCTTCATCATGTCCAGCGCATCGCGGAACGCGCCCAGCGTCTTGCTGACCATCGTTCCCATGATCTGCCAGACGAGCATCTTCTTATAGATGTTGCCGAAACTGTCTCCCAACAGGTCGTTTGCCACAGTCACCTTTTTTGTGGATACCGCCGCCTTTTCAGCCGCCGTGCTGACCTCTTTCAGTTCCCTTGCGGCATTCCCCGCACCCATCTTCACGGGTGTTGCGCTGATTCCGGCAACCTCGCGTTTGACTTTCTCTACCTCGATGTGTACCTGTGAAAAATCAGGAACGCCCTTAAAAAGTACCTGTGCCATTCATCCACCGCCTATCGTCAGTCTGATAATCCCTCGTCGCCGTCTCTTGTCGTGCTAAATAGATCCGCCATAACCTCAAGCGTTCCGTCCGCCGTGTTGATACCGTCCACCAGTGCCCGCTCCGCGCGCCCTTCCTCGATCATTTCACCGAGGAAATTGGTAAAGAACGGTCTCTTGGGCGGCTTCCTGCGCCAGTCGTAATCGGGTCTTTTGTTCTCAATGCGCCAGATCAGCGCGTCGCCGTCCACCTGTGCCCCCGGCTCTACCTGCTCGCTTTCTCCGCTCGGAAGGTAGATCATCCGCACGCCGTTATCTCTCATGTCAAAGCGCGCATTTGCATCAATGTCCGCGAGTCCGCCATATTCGCCGCGCCTCACATACTCTTTTGGCGTAAATTTTTCGTATACGTCCCCTTGCACGTGCTCGGCAAGGCACGCTGACATTTCTTCCTTGAGCACCGGCATCGCGTTTTTCATTGCCGCACGGAATTTGCCCTCGATCTGGGCGATGTCCTCGTCCAGGCCCGTCACGCTCGCTGAAAGGGAAATATTCATGCGTCTTCGCCTCCTGCCGTTTCGGCGTTTTGCAAGCGCCAAGGCGCGATCTCCCTCGTGCCCTCGCGCTCGCCCCCTCTTGCGAGGGGGCTTTTTTTTAGTCGCTCGTTACCACGAGATTCGCCGTGCAGGAGAACTGCGCAGCTCCCTTTGCGGGATAGGTAACGGTGATCTTTCCGGTGCTTCCAGCGGTCGCGCCCGCCGTAATCACGCCGTCCGGCGAAACGCTCGTGCCGCTCGGACCGCCCGTCAGCTCGTACTTCACCTGATTGGCGGGAACGATGTCGACGAGCTGTCCGTTTGCCATCACGAACTTGGCGTTTACCTTTGCCGTGCCGCTCGTAGGAACCGTCACCACGCCGCCCACGATGGCAAGACCCTTGATGTCGGCTCCCGCCTCATCAGGAACGTAGAGGTAGTGCGCCAGAACGCTCTCGCCGCAGTTGTCGCAGGTGCCGGAAACCACGTCCTCGTCCGCGGTCAGGGCCTGTCCAGTGTAGCTCGTGGTGTCAGGCGTCGTCTGGTCGCCAACAATGCCGCCGCCGTCTCCGTTGAGCTTCAGCGTCGGCACAATGGCGTACAGCCAACCGACGCGCGTGCCGCCATTGCTCTCGCTGTTCGCGTTGGCGTAAACAGCCATTTGCAGCGTAAAGTGCAGCACCTTCGGGTTCATCATCGAGGTGATGGTGCCGAGCTGTGCGCTCGCCTTGTTGACGAAGTACCACACCTTGTACTGCTCGCCGCTCTTCGCGGTGAATCCGGTCACAGTGCCGTCCGCAGTAATGGGATAGGGGATGCCATCCTGCGCGATCAGCGAGCTTTCTCCCACGGTCTGCACGTAGCACAGCACCTTGCTCATGCCCACCTGTGCGACCGGTGCGCCGGAGGCAACGTCCACCTTCAGTACCGTTCCCTCAGCAGTCACCACCTGGCAGACGGGCGCGGGCGCGTTATAGCGCAGCGTACCGCCCACCTGCGCCATCTTCATGGCGAGGTTGAATGCAGCGGAGATGCCGTTCACGGTCACGGCGCTGTCGCTGCCCAGCATCGTGGCGATGGCGTTGCCCAGTCCCGCGCGGATCTCGCCCATCGTCAGGCTCGTCTGGAAGTTCGCGGTCTGGAACTTGTTGTCATAGAAAAGGATCTGTCCGGTCTTCGGGTCTGCGCCAATGCCGAGGCACGTTCCCTTGAGGTAAAGTTTCGGATCGGTAAACTGGATCATACTCTCAACTCCTTTGAAATTTGTCGTCTGTTGTTATCCTTGCGCCTGCTGCTCGGCAACGGCTTTCGCGCCCGCGCCGCCTGCAAAGCGGTCGAGTGCGATCAGGGCGCCGCTGCCATGCTGCATTCTGCTGAAAAACGGGCTGGGATACGGGTTTCCGCCCGTCCACTTCGCGCCGTTCGCTTCGCTCGCGCCGCACAGAAGGTATCCCAGCACACGCGCGTAAGCATCCTTGCGGTCCATCAGTTTCTTAATGGGCCATTTCATAATGGTTTTCTCGTCCTCGTGGCTCAGTGCCGCCACGGTGCTGAAAAGCTCTCCGAAATCGCCGCTCAGCTTCGCGCTCTTCTGTTCTGCAATGTCGCGCTCCGCCTCCACAAGCTCCGGATTCGCGTCTGTGCTCACCAGCTCCACGCCGTTTTGCGCCGCAATGATCTCCCGCAGTCTCGAAAACTGCACCGGCGTGATGCTCTGCATTGTTTCTCCGTCCTGCGAGAACTCCACCGCCAGCAGCGTCGACGGGTCTCTTTCATCCACCCGCAGCCGGAACCGTTTCAGCGCCTGTTCCGCGTCCTCGTCCGCCCGCCCAAGCCGCAGGGCGAGTGACAGGAGCAGGAGCGAGCGCGCAAACAGCCCCGTCGGCAGGCCGTCGTCGTCTTTTGTTACGGCCTCGTAGTCCATTGCGTAGTACGCGCTGAGCAGCGGCACGGAGAGATACCTTACAGGGAGCGTCTGCTGCATCAGCTCGAGCGCCGGCCGCGCCAGCATAAATTCATCCCATCTGGATACGGGGATCGGGTACAGTGTCATGCCGTCCGTTTCGATCTTGCTGTACGTCCGCACGGCTTTTTTGATAGCAAGAGAAAGTTCCACTTTTTTATTCTCTCCTTCCTCGCATATCCGTAATTTTTATAAGGCGATTCCCGCCTGTGCAAAAAGGGCGATGATCGCAGCGCCCGCCAAAAGCCAGACGATCTTATCCACCAGATTGTCCCAGCGCTCGGCAGGTCTCCTCTCAGCGGTCGTCATCTTTTTGTCAATCTTGTCGACTTTTTCCGAAATGTTTTTCTGTTCCTCCGCCATCAACTTCACGCTCGTGGCCAGCTCGTTCATCGCCTTTTGTCCCTCTTCCACCGCATCCATGCGGTGCTTGAGCGACTTGATCTCGTGCTCGTGCCCTTCCAGCGCAACGGCTACATCCTGCAATTCCATGCTCATGTGGCTGTCCTCCGTGATCGTATTTCTTCTATCTCAAAAAGCGGTCACGGCATTTCCGTCTGCATCGTCGCTCTCCGCCCATTGGATGCTCATTCTGACCTCGCGTCCCACCAGTGTGCCCGTCTGGTCGTAAATTGACCTGCTCCCATTGTCTCCATGCGCCATGCGCGAAAAATCGCATACGCCGATGCCCGTCATGTTTACGCCGTGCAATGCCTCGATGATGCACTGCTCGATGTCGTATGCGCGGGAATATGCGTCCGTCCTCGTCGTCGTCTCCTGATTCGCGTTGCAGGTAATGATGAATGTCACGCCGATGCGCGCTTTGTAGGGGTTCTCCGCAAAAACGCGCCCCAGAAAGCATCGGATCGTCGTCTGCGCCTCGGTCTGCGCCTGCCCGTCAAAGCGCTGGGCATAGAGTCGGTAGCCCTTCGGGTGCTTTTTCCTCATCTCTGCGCTGTCCACCACGGGCTGTTCTCCGTCAAAAAGCATACTGCGCTTTTCTGCCGCCGTTGGCAGCGAGTTTGCGAGCGGTCTCGCCCCGTCATACCACAGGTACTTGGAAAGCCGCACGCGCGGTCTTGCGTTGTCATCCTGCGGCATATATCCTGCCGCATCGGGCAGATCGAGCAGGTAAAGAAGCAGTTTCTTCGGCAGCTCCTCCGCCCCCTTGAATGTCAGGTACGAAGGGTGTACGCGCTCGTATGGGTAGGTCGCGCTTTCAAAGTTCGCGCTCATTTTCCTTCACGCTTCTTTCGAAACGCTTCCAGCTCATCCCTGATCTCGCCGGTCTGCTCGGCAAGCTTCTGCACCGCCTCTGGCGTCATGCTCTGCATTGCCATCTGCTGCATCCTCGAAACAGGGTCGTTCATTCCCTGAAGCATCGCGTACACCTCTGCGTTGAATCGCTTTTCCAGCTCCTTGTAGTCGGCGATCAGATTGTTTGCCTTTTCGCTGGTCTGGGCGCCGCGCGCCTTCATCGCTTTCAGCTGTCCGAGGATGTGTCCGCCCGCCCAGCGGTCGTAGTCATCCGCCGCCAGCAGGAACTTTGTTCCCTCCGCCGGTTCGATCTCCTGCATCAGATACAGCTTTACCAGCGCGCCCATCATGTAGCGGCTCTTGCGCTCTCCGTTTTCCTTGAAGAACGGAAGAACGGTGTCATCCGTCAGCCGGATCTCCATGCGTTCAAAGCAGTCCGACGCGCAGGCGCGCAGAAATGCCATCTTTTCCATCAGCGGCACATAGTCGCGCGCCGCCGCCATCATTTCATCTGTCAGCTTTTTGAATTCCATAATTTAAGTTCCTTTCAGATCGTTATGGATTTTTGCGTTCTCTCAGCGGGCATCGCGCCCCGTCGGGCGATACCTCGCACCGCCCCGTGTCGGGGCAGAAAAACTGATGCGCGCACCAATCACTTTCGCTGTTGTGCTCGTCCGCGCAGCAATGCAGACTCACATCTCCGATCTTTCGGTAAGCGTATGGGCAGTGCTCCATTTTAGATCCCCTCCAGTCGGATGCTTACGCTCGCGCTTGCATTGCCGCATTTTACCGTCACCGTCAGCGGCGTTTCGCTGCCGCCCCAGTTCTGTATCGTCACCTGATTTCCGAGCACTGCGGCGGTATAAGCGTCCTCGCTCGCACCGGAAATTTCCCATGTCACGGCGTCGTCTTTCTTTTCTCCGCCCTCGTAGTAGGCCGCCCGCAGCGTTGCCGCGTCGTAAGCGCCGATCATTTCGGGCGGCTCGGTGATGAATCTGACCTCTGCGCCGCTCTTTTCGTCTGCAACACTTAGTGTGATCCTGCTTTCGATCTCCTGGTTCTGTGCCAGCCGCGCCGTGATCGTGCAGCTGCCAGCGCCCACAGCGGTCACAAGTCCTCCTGCATCCACGCGCGCCACCGTTTCGTCGCTCGTCTCCCAGAAATACGAGACCGGATGCTTTTCTTCTCCGCCTGCCACCGCTTCGCCGCAGCGGATGGATTCTGCCGCCATCTGCGCGGTTCCCCCCGCGCGCAGCACCGTCGCGCCGGAGATTCGGATTTCCCACGAAAAGGTTTTCCCGCCCGCAACTCTGCGTGCAAGGTCGTCTATCGTTTCGTCCGGTTCCTGGATTCGCGCCGCAAAGTACAAAAGGTGCGTGCTCTCGTCTTCGCCGGTGAATTCCTGCGTCACGTCGCTGTATCCTGTGATCTGGAACGCCCTTCGCCCTAAAATCAATCGGCTGTTCTGATCCAGCTCGTCCGTCTCGGGGTTTTTCTGGCAGATGATGTTGAAGTATCCCTGCATGATGAGCGAAACGCCCTGAAAGTCGTTTGCCGTCGCCATCGCCTGCTGTTTTTCCACAAGGATGGGTTCCTTGCGCACCCTGCCGTACCAGTCCAGATGGTTCCATGTTGCGTTGCATCGGCGCATGATGCCGCTTCCTGCCACGCTTGAAAGGTTAGATGGGTTCGTCGCAAGCCACGTTGACCCCATCGTTTCGATCTTTGCGCCCTCGGGGATGTAGTCGACGCCGCGGTCTGCCAGCAGGTATTCCTTCTGGTCATCCGTCTTTCTTGTCAGGCTTGCACCCTGCTTGATTGTGTCGCTGATGCGCATTTTCTGCCCGCGCCATGCGTAAAAGTCACCCGGCACCAGCCCCTGCACCCGCGCGTCCACAAAATCTGTCGCGTACTTTGCGCGCTCTGCGTAAAAGAGCGCCGCCGCGTCGCCGCCGTATTGCTTTTGCCGGCCGCTGTATTGCTTCGGCGCATTTGTGCGGCGCGCCGCCGTGCCGCCGAGCAGCGTCACGTTTCGGATGGCGTCGTTCGTGCTCATACGAATCCCTCCCTGCGGTTTCCTGCGCGGAAGGCGTTGTAATACGCGCAGTCCTGCTCGTATTTGCGCAGCTCTTCATTGAGAAGACTTCGGTTTGCCATCTTTTTCTTCACGCTTTTTTCCATGTATTGCGATTCGTTCGGCGCTTCAAAGCTTCGGTCATGCGCCTTGGCAACGTCAGCCAGCCAGTCGCGGAAGAAATGCTCGTCCCACGTGCTCGCCACGCACAGTCCGAGGATGCGCTTTTGCGTCGCCGTCAGGTCCTTTGCAAATGCGCCGTCGTGGTAGAAGTCCATCGAATATTCCACGCCCGCCGCATCCTGCGCTGCAAATGTCACGATCCCCGTTTCCGCGTCGTAGCTCGCGCCGTGATACGTTGTTTCTACAGCCTCGCCGTTGTCGAGCCATTCAACCTTCATGCAGGAAAAAACGCTGTAGCCGGTCTTCCCGGTCGCCACCTGCGTTTCCTCCATCGTGCTTTCGCCGGTCGATACCCAACTTGCTTCATCCCACGAAGGGAGCGTCATATCCAGCTCCAACCACTGCCGGATCTCTGGTGGGCGGTTGAAGATGGGGATTGCATTTTTCATGTAAAGAGCCATTTTTCGGAAAAACCGCGCAGGGTTTTCCTGCGCCAGCTCGATCAGCCGCACATCGTTAATATCCGTCATTGCGTTTTCGCTGATGATCTCGCTCCACTTCGTTCCCATTGCGTTATCCTTTCTTGCTGTGCCCCTTTTCGCAGCCCCAGCAGATCATCCGTCCCTCCGGTATGATCTCTCCGCAGCAGACGCAGCGGTTATCCGCTTCCGGAATCCCGCGTGCCTCCGTGCCGCAGTTCATATCCCGCTCGCTCATAGCGCTCACTCCTTCTTCCCCGCCGCGTCCGTCTCCACCCCATACCGCGCAAACATTGCGCGGATGGCAGGATTGCGCAGCAGCTTTTTCCGCTGTCCTTGGTTGAGGTCGTTGTAGACCGCTTGCAGTGCGGCCTTGACCTCCGTGTTGTACGCGATAACGCGCTCTCTTAGCTTGTTCATGCCGTCACCCCCGTCAGCAGCGCCTCCATTGCCTCGCGCAGCTCAGCGTTGTCCTTTTCCAGCGCGGCGATGCGTTCCTCGGGAGAGGGTTCGGGCGCGGGCATTTCTGCCGCCAGTTTTTCCAGCTCCGCGATTTCTTCGGCGGTCATGTCGCGGATTATACCGTTTTCACAAATTTTCATCATTTTGCCCCCCATATCTCTACAACAACTCCAGCCGTCAAACCATAATCGGTATCGTAGCTTGAAAATCCAATAGATGTGACAGGCTCGGAAACAGGCGAATTCGATTGGTACGTGTTGGATGATTGTGGCGGCACCAAAACCGGTACGCTAATGTTTTTGGGATTATAGTAGGTTCCCGATATCCAAACCCCAAAGAGCCTATTGGCGGTAATTACATATTGCGACGCTGCTGCCTGTGAAGTTCCACAAATGTTGCCCATTAACATATTATTTATTTTGAGTCTTACCCACTTACTAAATGTTATTTGTACCCCGTCAGGGCGTGATATCGAGAGGACAAAAACATTAAAATCGTTTAAGTTCGGGATTTGAGCAGTTCCCCATACAAACGCTATCGGGGAAGACTCAAGTTCATCTTGGGTTATCGTGTGCGTAAGAAGCTTCGTGAACTTTGGAAATTTTTCCGCATCCATCTCCACCGGCTCCCACGCTGTCGGCTTGCCGTCGGTGTCCACCGCCGTGATTTTGGCGATTTGACCGGGCGTCGCACCCGTGATGCCGAGGGAGAGGTCGGAGCCGATGTACGTTCCCTCGATCTGCTCTCCTGCCGCATTATGTGCGGTAGCGCCAGCAAGAAGCGTCTGCGGTGTCACGCTGTCTTTTGTCAGGTCAAGCCTCGTAACGCCGTCAACAACGACCTTATTAACAGGTTTCATTCCGCCTGCCATTCCGTTCCCGCCCTTCCTTTAATATTGAATCAAAAATCCGCATCTTCTTGTCACGCCGCTGTGCCAATAGTCAGCGTCACTCCACCAGCATCATTGTCAGTCTCCGTCATGGGGATTGGGGTAACCGTCACCTGCGACAAGCAGTTGTAGTTGGCATCCGGCAGAACCTCCTGCTTTTCAAAGGTTGGAGTCACAGTCTTTGCTTGTGGCTTCATCCCCTCTGAACCGCTCATCGCCCCCTCAACACCGAGCACCGTCACGCCTTCGCGGATGTTGGCGGGGATCAGCTTCGCAGCCTCTGCCGCCGCGATCTGCGCTTTGCCGCTGCCATCGTTGTAGCCCATCGGAATCGAAACCGGAGCGTTGACATCCAAGATATTCAGTTCCGAGCCCCCGTTGTTCGGCATCGTACCGGTCAGCTTCTTGCCGCCAACATAGGCTACCTTGCCGTTCAGGATCTCCGCCGCAGTCGCGGTACCGTCGCTGGTATCGGCGTCAAAGGTGTTCGTACCGACAATAGGTGCGCCGGACTTGTCGTGCGCCTTGATTCCCTTTGCCAGTTTGTCGGGAGTGATATCGTCCTGTGTCAGATCAAATTTCGTCGCACCACCGACGATCAGTTTGTTTACATACTGATTAGCCATCTTGCATCTCTCCTAATATAAACGTGGTTCCCCCCGCAGTGTTAGACACTTCGTAAGTGGGGATTTTGGATACCGTTACATCATCCGACATGAGTTTATTCTTTGTTTGTATCACCACAGCGTTTTCCAGCTGAGGCTTCACATTGTATGGGCCTTTGTATTCCTCTCCGCTTCCCGCTCGAACGCTTGCGGCTTCTACAATTACCATGACTGTAGTTATATTCCGCGCGCCTGTTTCCTGTGCTTTGCTGTCTTTGCCCTTTTCGCTCATCCCGCTTTGCGGCAGGATGGCGCGGCTCAGGCTCGCGCTGAGCCTGACCGCTTCGCCTTTTCCGCCGATTACCTTCCCGTCGCGGAAGGAAACGCGCGCCTGCACCTCCTGCGGTCTGCTTGCCATCGAAAAGGTCTGCTTCTGCGTCAATGGCATATACCAGTACCCATCCTGATACTGTACGCCGCCATCCGGCCATGTTCTTATGATCTTGCCGATGGTGACTTCCACGCAGACGCACATCTCGCTAGTGATGAGCGTCCCGTCCAGCGCTGCAATTTTCAGTTTTACAGGGTACGAATCCCCCTGCATCATGCTCACCACGCGATATCCCCCTCTTTCTTTTGGCACGTCCGCTTGCGCTTCGCGTTATCTCGCGTCGCGCTCGTTCATTTCTTCGATGATGTGGATAAAGTCGCCGCGCTCGTGTCCCTCGCGTCGGCTCAGGTCGTTCAGCTTGACCGCGCGCTCGCGCGTCACATAGGGGCTGCCTGCGGCAAATGCGTCCGCGTAGCGCTGCGCCACCATCTGCTTGTGTCCCTCGCACAGCGCGGGATACAGATCAAGCAGCTCGTCGCCAAGCTCCACCATCTTGGCGAATGCCTTGCGGTCGAGCACTTCGCCCTCCTTGTAGTCCACGCCCAGCGTTTCGCGTTCCTCATCGGTCAGACCGTTCACCACGATCAGCCAGCGGTCTTCAAGGAACTTTCTGTTCATGCTCGTCAGGATGCGGCTCAGGTCGTTCTTTGGCACATAAAAGCTGCCCGTCTTTCCAACGATGCTGCCATACATGCCGCCGTCGCCGAACTGCACGGTGTTGTCGTCCGCCACCTCTGCCATCCAGAGGAACTGTACCTTCTGCGCATCCGCGCCATACTGAACGATCTGTGTCATTGCCTGCGGCGCATTCTTCATCGCCTCTGCCACGGCGCTCGCCGCCGCCTGACGCGCGATCTCTGCCACTTCTTCCTCGGTGTAGAGCTTCTTTGCGGCCTCTTCTTCCGCCGGGACTTCAAAGGCCGTTCCGTCTTCCGCCGCGCCCACGATGCCCTCCGTACCGACCTCACTTTCCTGCTCAATGATCTTCGCGGCCTGCTCCGCCGCGCTCTTGGTCGTCTTCTTTCCCATCGTTTTATCTCCTTTCAGAATGATGGTATTCGGCTCCCCACTTAAAGGCAGGGGATTTCCTCTTTTTCCGGTCCCGACTTTACGGCACGGGCTTTCCGTTTGGAGCGGCGAGACGGTATCGAGCCGTCACGCGTCCGCGATGTTGCCTATAGCCATCGC
>ERZ1026868.389-NODE-389-length-29847-cov-12.639970_pt1 | contig 29847 bp, 44 predicted proteins | sample MGYA00380164_ERZ1026868 | MGnify/ENA primary metagenome ERZ1026868 (study PRJEB33269, sample SAMEA4719800) | human gut metagenome | biome: human-associated habitat; feature: organic feature; material: feces | place: Cameroon | collected 2013-10 ...
GAACGGCTTCGGAACCAGCTTCACCGATACCAATTACCTGTGCGCCGTTGAAAAGACCACCTTTGGCGTACCAATTGGGCTTGTAAACAGGTGTAGAACTGGTTTTCCCGTTTCCAAGATTATGCTTTCTCCATTCAGAAATACGATATGTTAATGTTGGCAAATGTACTTGTTTCATACCGTTAGCAAAAGATTGTGCAGTTTCCCGTCCGATTGATGTTAAATCATTTCTGAATAGACTGGTGATATAATCGGAAATACCAGATAAGTTAGATTCTGTATAAGTCTTCATGTTTTCGGTTTCCGTATTAACCTTGCCAGAAGCCTTTTCCCAAATCTGGTTTGTATTGATAAGGACAGAAGACCAATAGCTTTGAATAGTGGTCATAACCTTACCCATTACATCTTTGGTATCGGTGTCCATGGTTCCGAGAGCTGTCGATACAGCACTTGCGGAATTTCCCCAGTTGGTTTTAGAATTAGTTTCAACATCATCATTCGTGTTCTTTATCTTTGACCAAATGGAAGGCATTGTGCTTTCTGTGCTTTTTTTCATCCCAGCCATTGCAGTGCTTACGGCAGTATTGGCGAGACCAAAGCCAGTTTTTGTCTTGGATGACACGGATTCGGATGCTGTTGCAACTGATTTGCTCATTGTTGATGAAGCTTTCGGAACATCTTCTGAAAAAGCTTTGATAACTTTTCTTGTGTCAATTCCCATCTCTGCCATTTTATCCATCAATGCTTGGAATGCGGCTCTAGCTGTTGCACCAGATGATTCCTGCTGTTGAAGGACAGTACTTAATTCATCAAACTGTGTTGGAGTGATTACTGCTTGATCTGAAAGTCTTTCTAATGCAGATTTCGCATTGTCAAATTCTGTCCCCATCGTACCGATATATTCATTAATATTGCTTACATGAGAATTTGTGGAGGTATCGGATTCCTCCATTGCTTGTTTCAATGCTTGCTTAAATGTATCAGAAGAAATTCCAAGATTTTCAAGTGATGTTTCTACAGTTTGGAGCTGTCCATCAAAATCAAATGCATTGTCTTTCACATTTTTTAAATCACCACCAAGACCGATAAGTTTATCCCTGGAAATTCCAGTTTGGTCTTCAATGATTTTCAATGCTTTTCTAACAACCTCAAAATCGTTGAATGCGTCAGCTGTGGAATCTTTAAAGTCCATAGCTTTTTTTACCTGTCCAAGACCTTCCATGACAAATGCAGTCGCACCTAAATTGGTTGCGTATCCCCAAAATCCTTGGAATTGTCCACCCGCTGTTTGTGCGACGTCACCAAGATTTTTTATCTTTTCAGCAAGGGTAGTAAATCCTCCATTTCCTGCGGATTCTGCCGCATCTCCTAAATCTTTTATTGCTTCTTTTGCTCCACTTGTGCCATCTCCAAGGACATCTGCTAATTTTTCAGCAATCATTTCAGCGTTTTTCTTTTCAGCTATTTTACTCGCAATATGTCCCACAAGTGAACCTACGAGAGTTCCAACGCCTGTAATATTCGCTATTTTTACTGCAATAAATGCTTTTGTAAGCCATTCTGCAATATGTCCAGCTATCGGGTGCTTTTCCTCTAATCCATCGAATAATCCGTTTAATGCGCTGGTAAGTCCAGTTAATAACAGATCAGCCGCAGTACTAAGGATTTCTCCCCATGGCAATTCGCCAAGGAATGTTCCAACGCCTTGTCCAAACTCATAGAAAGTGTCTGTCGTAAGAGAATCTTTTAACGCAGTACACAAGTGAGATATAAAATCTCCAAGTGCTTGTCCGTTTTCTTTCCAGTTTGTATCTTTGATGAACTTGGCAATTCCATCTCTGATTTTCGTTGCAAGATCATCCCAATTAAATGTTTCGGTAAATGACTTTAAGCTTTCAAACGCTCCGTTCAGTAAACCAGAAAGTGCATCTGCAATTGTGTTTATGTCTATCTTTTCGATTGCACCATTTAAGGCATTTCCAAGTGCAGTGCCAAGCTTACCCAATCCAGTAATTCCAGCGCCATCCTTTTTAGACATATCCTTTACAAATCCAGAAAGCATTTTCCAAGATGCCATAAAACTGTTACCGATTAAGTTTCCAAGACCTGTCCAGTCAATTTCATTTATAGCACCTTTTAAAAGTTGAGACAGTTTTGCCCCTATTCCAGAAAAATCTATTCCTCCCTCTCCTAGCAACAGGTTTAGGGTATTTACTGCCGTGTTGATTCCAGTTCCAAGCAATCTTCCCATTAAATCAAAATCTATTCCGCTGACCATGGAATTGAATGCTGTTGTAAATGCATTTACAAATTCAGTTATTTTTGGGCCAACATTATTCCAATTAATAACTTCGTATATTTTTTGCATTCCAACATTTATCATATCTGCAATAGTGAAGCCTAGTCCTTGCCAGTCTTTATTGATAAATGCTTTTCTAATTTTGGAAGCCCATTTATTAATTGGCGTTTCATCAACGGTCAAAACTTCATCCAGTGAATCTTGTATTCCAGCAAAACTATCTGCCAAATCTCCGAGACCAGAACCAAGGCTTTTAGATGCAGTTCCAGAATCATTTGAGTTATCGGCAAGCTGATTTAATTGGTCGAATGGTAATACGGAAAGTGCCTTTTTCAGTTTTTTGGCAGATGATGTAGTGTCATCCAATCCAGAAGAAGCATCATCCACAGCCGTTTCAATTCCACCCAGATCAGATACAACATCACTAACACCAGTCTGTGAACCTTTCAGCTTCTTTCCCATCAAAACATACATAAAGTTGCGGAACGCATTCGCAGCTTGCATAAGCTTTGCCATGAGAGCGTTAAGTGCTTGAATAGCAGGAAGAATACCAGCAATCAAGCCTTGCCCGATCACTGCGGAAAGTGACTGGAAATTCAAAGTGAGTAAACGAACCTGGTTCGCCCAGGTGCCAGATGTTCTAGCGAAATCTCCTTGCACATCTCCTGTAACTGACATTAAATAGTTGTATCGAAGAGCAACTTTTTCAGCTTGCGACATTGCATTATAAGATGTTGTTATTCCCCTTGAAAGGGCATAAGCCTCCATATTTGCAACGGATAAATTAATGCCCAATTGTCTTAAAGGCTCAATTTCCCCGGAAATTCCAGCTCGTATTTTCTGAAAAGCAGTATCGGTATCAATGTTGTAAAATGATGCAATATCCCCGGCTAATCCAGCAAGAGAAATTGACATTTTAGAAGCTGCATCTTGCGCAACACCAGATGATTTCATCATTGCCATCATGGTTCCAGAATATTGCTTTGCTGCCAATTCGGATAATCCAAATTGTTCTTTTGCTGTGGATGCAAATTGATAAGCTTTATCAGACATGCTGCCAAACGCAACATCTACAACGTTTTCAACCTCTGTAATTTGAGAGCCTAAATCAACTGCGCTTCTTCCAAAGTCAACAAGACCTTGGATTACCTTAAATCCAATTGCAGTTTTAAAGAGTGCGCTCAGATTAAAGGATGCAGTTTTCAGTCCAGAGCTACCGCTTCCAAGACGCTGAAACCCACCAATGATAGTTTTTATGCCACCACCAATTTTAGAAGCAGTTTTACTTACAAGATTTCCAAGACTCAATGTACCAGATGATAATTTTGAAAAAGCACTGGATATGGAATTTGTTGCAGTATTCACCTTGCCGCCAGCACTTGCCAACTGCGCCAGTGCTTCCGTCATGCGGATGGTATTCTCACTGATTTTTGGAGCATTTTCCATTACTTTGAAAAACTTATTTGTTTCTTGCGCCAGATTTTGCAATTGTCCAGCGGTCTGGCTAGTCTTGTTTCCAGCACTTGCCAGTCTTCCGATGGATTGTACAAATAAATTAGTTGGTTCAGAAACATCACCAACTCTGGATAGTGTTTTTATTACGGATTTTAATTGTTTTCCAAGCCCAGGAAGCGCAGCTTCCACCTGTCTTGCCTTATCACCAGCATTTACAAGTTTTTGCAAAGAAGAAACAAAACGGTTGGTGCTGTAAGATACATCTGGGAGATCAGAAAAGCTTTTCATGGAATTTGCAATTTTATCCAAAGTGGTTGTGTCAAAATTATCCGTTTTGACTTCCATTAGCCTTTTGACTGCATTAATTCCTTGGATTACTTTTGAACCACTAAAATCAACAGTATTAAGAACAGACATAGAGTGTGCCACTTTCTGTATACTGTTAATTGTTTGCTGTGCATTTGAAGAATCAACTTTTCCAAGCTTTTCAATAGCTTTTGTTACTGAATTAATATTTTTAGTATCTATTTTGGGTACAGAAATATTCTGTAAACCGCTGATAGACAATAAACCAGACGCAAAATCTTTAAGTGATTTCCCGCTTCCATCCAATGCTGAAAAATTTACACGTGATATGCTGGTGAGTTGCTTTGTAAGACCACCAAGATTAGGTAAGGAAACTCTAACACCATTTAATGTTTTTATGGATGCAGATACTCTTCCTATTTCTCTGGCATAATTGCGCAATCCACCTGTATTCAGATTCTTAAATGAACTGTTTACGTTCAAAAGTTTTCTTGATAAGTTCTCAAGTGACCGAACAGCTTTTGCCGTACTACTTCTAACCTGTAAATCAAGGGTATCAATGGTGTTATCCGCCATTTTCAATTTCCCTCCTTTTTGCATAAAAAAATAAAGGGCAGACAAGACTAATCATCCTGCCTGCCCTCTTCGTTACCTATCTCGTCAAGTTTCGCATTTGCTTGTTTTACAAGAAGCTCAAAGTATCTTTCTTCTTGCTTTAATTCCTCTTCTGTTTTTTCATCATAAATCTTTTCTGGAAGCAATTCTTTTTTATCATCACTTCCAAATGGCTTTTTGGGGTATGAAGCCTTGGAAGAAAGTGCACTTGCTATAGCAATTTGAACATACGCACCGGAAACCCAGGATTGATAATCAATCAATTTGCTCTTCTGATTAATTTCATCTTCTTTTTGGTTTCTCCAAGCTTTTAATCGAAGTTGAAACTCTTTTATGGTGCAATGCAAAAAATCACGTTTACTCATGCCAATTCTTACAGCTTCTGGATAAAGTTCACCCCAAATTACTTCTCGGTAGCTTTTTTCTGCGGATTTACTGATTTCTTCTTTGTTTTGGAACTCTTGAACACTTCGTCCAGAAATGTCCCGATTCCGGTCAGATTGAAAAAATCATCTTCCTCCATCTGTTCAATGCAAAGTTCAAGAACTCCGTAGAAATTTCCAGTTTCATCACCAGAATGTTCGCGAAGATAACTTGCAAGAAGTCTTTTAGCTGCCGCAATGTTCGGAACTTTCCCATCTCCATCTGGATGATCTCCGTGATGTTCCATGAGTCCGGCATAAAATACTGTAAGTGTAGTCTGTGGAATATTGGAAACTCCGGCTATAATTTTAGAAACATCTTTTTCATCAGATGCCAGTGCGAGTGAAGAAAATAATTCAGCTGTTCCCTTAACACAATCAGCATATAGAGATGCCTCAATTGTGTATTCTAGTTTATAGTCATTTCCACCAATAGTTAATGTTTTATACATGGCCTATCCTCCCAATAATAATTACTCTTCCTCTGTTGGCTTGATCGCGGTATCAGCACCAACATACTCATTGATAGTCAGAGACATGGAAACTGTAAGAAGTCCGTTCTGGTCTCTGGCTGGTTTTGGAATCTTTGTTGGTGGCTCAATTTTGGTAAAAAATGCCTTTTGAAGAGAAGGGAAATACTCTTCATACCACATTGATAAGCCAGATGCCTTTCCAGTTTTGTATGCAGCAATAAGTTTTTCCCACTCATCAATTGTTTCGTCTGTAACGTTTACTGTTACATTGAATGTTCCACCTGTAGAACCACGTCCAGCAATTGTTCTTTCAATTTCGTCTTCCAGTGCAGACGCATCAATCGTCTCTACATCAATGGTAATTTCGTCAGAAGCGTTGATTCTGTGAAGCATTATAAATTTTGCAGGCTTAGTACCAGCCACTGTTTCAACGGCATATCCAGTAAGAGAACCAACTGTAGATACACCAGCAATATTGCCTTTTTCTGCCATTGCTATATCTCCTTTTCTTTCTATCAAACTATAAACTGGCTCTATGACTCTCTTGCACGTAACCCTGTGCCGGGAGATAGCGGATCACCGCCTTTCTACTCTTCTTTGTCTGTTTTCAGTTCCGGCAATCCTGCTACAGAAGTAAGCAGAGATAAAAATCCAGAAAGCAAAGATGCGGATAAAACCATTTTCCAGTCAACACTGCCAATTACAGTTGCGGTTCCGATGGTTGCTATTGCTGTTTGCGCGACTGTTTTCACAGCTCTAATTCCCGCTGCTTTCAGCCAAAGTAATTTATCTGCTTTCATTCGGCATTCTCCTTTCATATTTTTGGATAAAAAAATAGAAGCATTTCTGCTCCTAATCTAATAAAGTTCCTGTATATATCCGGCTGTATCGGCTTACAAGCTTTTTAATTCCACTGTCACCGAAAAACATAGGCTCCGGGCCATATGTACGGCGGAATCCCATGTTCACCATAGCTTTGTGGCTTATCTTGTCCAATTCATACACTCTGGTTAATGCTTTACTTCCAGATGTGAAGCAATTTACTTGAAAAGATGGCATTGTTGCGCATTCATCCCCTTCAAGGTCACCTCTTGTAATTGGATTCCCGAGCATATAAAGCTGTGCATATGCTTTTTTGCCAGAAGCATTTGTTTCGCTCCCATCCATGGAATAATTGTCTGCGCCAGTAATCTTAGAAACAGCCGTTCCCCACCTTGAAAAAACTTCCAACACAGGGGATTCTATTGTGTCTGGCATATCTGTCACCTCACAATAAAAAATGCGCTCACCTTCATAGTGAACGCATTGCATGTTATGCTACAATTTAACACTGTAATCATAGCATAATTGGTAGGTATCATTCAGTATATTTTGGTATCATCTTTAGGAAGAGAATACTTCTTTGGCAATTTTACGAACAGCAATAATAACGGCTTGTTCTGCGTGATACATAGGCATGTACGCTCTATTTCCATATGAATGGCATGTTTCTCCGCTTCTTTCATCTGTGTACCACCAGCCATAAGGAGAAAAAGCATGAGTTTGTCCAGGGTATGTACCTACACCGTATTCTGCTCCAGACGGAAGAGGATAATTGTTTGAACCATACGTGATACCAGCTGAAAATTCAATAAACAGTACCTTATCACCTGAAAGCCTTACGGAAGCGCCAGAAATGTTACCGTTATTATCATAGATTATCTCAGTGTAGTATGAACCTTTCTCTTCATCCGGGATGGATTCCATTGTGGTCTGAATTACTTGTAATCCCTCTTCGCACAATCTCTTAACAAAAAGAACGTTCTTTCTTTGTAAATCTTTCTGGTATGCCTTTAATTCATTAATTGCATTCCGGATTGATTTCTGCGACAAGGTACACTTTATTGTCTTACCCATCTTCATTTCCTCTCTTAGAAATTCCGTATCTGGCAATATTGCCTTTTTGTGTGTCTAAAATCTTCTTTAGTGTGTAATCTGGCAATACTGTGGGTTCTCCATTTTCGTCCAAAATAAGGCTTCCATCCTCGCTTATTTGTGGAATTCTGTCTATCCAAAATATGTCTGCTTCCTGTGGGTGGAAATTCCGATTAAAGCTTGTGATGTACCTGTCGTAATCTGGCACTATTCCAGCTGCAATTTCTTCTGGCGTTCCAGCTGTAGATGATACGGAAAAAGAGTATAAAATTGGTTTCTCATAAACTTTAATGCGGTCTAATCCTTCTGTTTTTTCAGTAATTCGTGACCAATATACTTTTTGCTTTTGGCGAACTAATCCTCTCATGCAATCATCCTTTCTGCTCCAACAGGGGCTACATATGTGAATTGGTTTCCCAAAATATCTCTGGCTGTTCCAATCACGAAATGGCCGTAGTCTGCCAGAATATTGCATACAAATTCCTCTGCGTCCACCCAATATCGTTTCTTGACCATGCGGTGAAGCTCTGGCAGTAAACCATAGCTGAACATTGCGCAATGTCCTAATTCATGGATAAATACACGATTTAGAAGTTCGCCATGTAGGTTGTTTGCAATCGAAATTGTCATTGTGGAATAATCAGATACAGCAAGTGTGTGTTTCCCTGTGCGGTCAATTAATACGTTATCGTTCGGAGATACGAACTGCACTCTCCATAAATCCCCATTCATGTAGAATTGTCGTAGCATGGTTTATCACCATCCTTTCTACAAAAAAGCCCCTGCCGCATTAATTTGCGACAAGGACTTAATTCATTTATTGTGCTAATTCATCTGCTGTACAAAACGAGTCAGATCGGTTTTTATTGATTGTCTGAGCGTTGCATCTGCATCAGACCACATTTCTGTGAGATTACGGATGATATCAGATGTGTACTCTTTCATGGAATCGTCCATTTTTCTTTTAGATTCCGTGTCTTTGGAATCATGATAGTGTCTACGATTCTCATCGTATCTATCATAGGATTCGCCATATCTGGATTTCTTCCGATTCATGTCATCCATTTCCATATCGCTACGATCTGGATGATATCCCATGCGGTACATATTGCGCTCGAATTCTGGATTGTTTAAATACTCATCCATCCAGTCATCATCCTGCGTATACAGATATGGTCTATAACCTTTTCTGGTTCCCCTACCTTTTGGAGCGAAACGCCCATTTGAATAGCGGTAACGGTCATATCCCATGCGTCCAAGATACTTTTCCTCCTGTTCGCATTCATCCATAGCTTCCACAATACGATAATCTTTGTCAGCACAAATTGCGCTTTTCACTGCTTCCATGCAATCTTTCAAATCGTCCCAATCTTGAGCACTGAGATTGTCAAAGCCATGTGATTTGGCTTTTTCCATAGCCCATTTTCCCATTTCCATTGCTGTCTTATGCATTCACGATACCTCCCCTCTTCACAGCCTGTACAACATTTTCTGTTGTTGGGGCTGTACCATTGATTGCAGTCAGATTGTTATTTGGACTACATGCAGGATTTCCTAACATTTTGAACGCTCCACCAGTAGCACTTGTTGCAACTCTGGTTGCGTATTTTGTTCTTGTTCTGACACCACATGCTGTTACCTGTGCACAACAACGATTCTCTAAAGGATATAAGGTTGTTCCCGTTCCTATCTGAATCATCACTGGGGCGGTAATTGTGGTTGTACTTGGAATGGACTGTGCTAAAACAATGCAGTATTTTTCTCCATTATTGTAGCTTCCTTCTGGAATCGTAACCACAAGATTTCCACCCGTGAATGCAATTGCAGTAGACAGCACAAGGTGATTGCAAAGCTTACAAACATTCTTACATGCCATATTTTTTACCTCTCAATCAATAAGAGGTGAGCCGCAACCCACCTCTTAGAATTTAGTCAACCTCTAAGGATGAGTTACTTAGCAACAACCATTACCATATGTGTTGCATCCTGCGTATGCATATGGAGCTGGAACCTGGAATGCAGGAATCGGAGCCGGATTGATTGCATTGATTAACTGCTGTGTCTGAGAAGCCATTGCAGTTGTAAGCAATGCAGACTGGCGATCCTGTGATGCAGCACGTTTCAGATCAGAATTCTCTGCCTGTAAAGTAGCAATCTTATCGTTGGTCAGGAAGTCAAGGATTGCTCTTGTGTTGCTGTTCTGATTTTCCAGAAGGTCTCTGGTGTTGTTGTTCATTGTGTTCTGCAATGCACAAGTGTTGGTGGCCAGGTTATAGTTGATACCCTGGATGGCTTCTCTGGTCTCACAGCAACAATTTGCTAACTGAGACTGTAATGTGTTGGTATTCTGCATACCCGCTACAGTATCAGCATTTATTGCCTGCTGAACGCCATTGAAACCTTGAAGCATTCCAACGTTTACGCCGTTGAAACCGCTCTGCATGGTATTGTTAAGCGCATATGTGCTATCGCAAATGCCCTGCTGAATACCTCTGATACCATTCTGAATATCATTCAGAGCAAAGCCCTCGTTGATATCCGCTCTGGTAGCCCATCCTTGGAAACCCGCACCATTTGTACCGTTTCCACCATTGCCGCCCCAGCCGCCAAAGCCGCCGAAACCGCCCCAGCCGAAGATTGCAAAAATAAGGACAAGCCAGATAAGGGAAAAACCATCGCCGCCCCACATGTCGTTTGCACGGTTATTAGAGCCTGTAGCGGCTGCAATGTCGCTAAGACTATAATTTGAACCATTCATCATGTTTTTAGTCTCCTTAAATTTTATTTACAATAGGAGACATCCGCGGCTGTCATCCCAAATTGTAGCGATTCTAAATCACCCAATTATGGGGAAGTGTTATAATCCAAGGAATTTCTGGATAATTCCGTCTGGTGATAAATGCTTTTCATTAAATACATTTTGTTGTATCTGATGAAGCTGATCTGTATCACCTTTTTTATATAAATCCAGAGCATTTTTTAATGTTGGATTGTTTCCAGCAAATTTACTCATATCGTTCATCATGTTATCAACACTTCCGAATCTTTGAGAAATCATTTGCTGAATTTTTTGTTTCATTATTGTATTTGGGTTGAAATTCATCTCTGATTACCTCCCTTCTGTGTCTTGGGCGGTTCAGATTGTATTGGTAATAATTCTTTAATTTCAGAAATTTCAGCATGAACATCATCACGAAGTTGGTTAATCAGCGAAACAATATCAACTTGATTTGCGTTATTGACCTCTGACTGTTCGCCTTCATTTACAAGTCTGTAAGTGAAAATTCTGCTTCTGCCATCTGCCTGTAACTGTTTTCTGTAAACTTCTGTACCATCAGTTTTTGGATAATAAACAGGGTTTCCAGACATATCTACGTCTTTCGCCTTTACAGTATCAATACCATCGACCATCTGTCCTTGTAACATGTGGATTTGTGGCATTTGTGGCATTTGCTGCATCGGTTGCTGAATCTGTGCCTGTCCGTATGGCATTGTCTGCTGATAACTATTCTGCAATTGTGCTAATCTATCTTGATACGGTTGTATTTGTTGAAATGGTTGCGCAAAATACGGATTACCATACTGCATATCTCAAACCTCCCTTGTTTTTATAACTATATTTTACAATAATAAGGGATTGATTAACACGCCATGATAACGCCATAAATACGCCACATATACGCCATTTTCTATGAATACAAAGAAAAGCCCCGACAATACATCGGGGCAACTTTCATAATTTTCTTCTTTAATTTTCTGTTTATGCGGTCTACGGTTCTTGGGCTGTATCCCATGATTTCTGAAGCTTCTGCAAGTGTTTTTTCTTCGTAAACACGCAATCGGAATAACTCTTTTTCTCTGGAATCAAATCCAGCTTCACGCAAATAGAAGATTCTTTCATCTTCCGAAAAGTCTTTATAATCATCCATTCCACCGTCCTCCCTGTTAGTGGAATCAATATTTACACCGGGAAAATGCCTTTAAGGGCAAATCCTAAAACAATACCAATTATGCCAGTTATGACATAAGCAATGATTTTGTCCTGTAGTTTTCCTGGTTTTTCCATGAGTGATTTTAAATTGTCGTTCATTTCGTCAACTGTATCTTTAATGTGTCCCAGATCATTGTTGTATAAAGCAATTTTCTGTTCCAGTGCATTGATACGATTAAAAAAGCCTTCATCCCTTTTGGAATGCTTTTCTTTCATCTCATGGACGGCACTTTCCAATTCTTGCAAGCGGTGTTCGTTGATACACTCGTGTTCACATCCCATCGCTATTCCTTTCCATCACTCCCATTTTTAAGATATTGCTTCTACCCACCTAATTTGAAGCACCCCTGCGATACGTGGGAGGATTGACGTATCACGCACACACCATCTTAGAATCCGATAAATGGAAAAACTCCATGATTTACATAGATTTCAGTTTCAGAATTCCAACTTCTATTTACAGAAGATTCAGAATGTGATCCTTGAAACTCAGCTCCCTGTTTCACCAAGAAGAAGAGAGCTAAATCAAATATGCAATCATAGCAGTTTTCCATATCGGAATTTATTTTCTCATCACTGTAGGATGAAGGATAATTCCTTTTCTTCTTAAATGAACGAATAGCCCTCTTTGCCGAAAGAGGAATCATCCTCGCAGTTTCTGCATCATCTTCAAGATAATTTGTTAAATCCTCTATAAGCTGTTCGTCCATTTAATCACCTACCTTTGCTGAGATAAAATCTCTGATATTATTCCAGCCTTATTAGTTGCTGTCAGGGCATAGCCGTTATCACTTGCAAGTTGTCTCAACTGTGGTACAGTCATATTAGACAACTCGCTTTCTGTATACTTATGTGTTGATTCATCATAAACACTTGCTACAGATGGTGACTGGCTGTTTTCATCGAGACTATGCCCGGTTATTCCCCCTTTGTACCGATTACCATTCCACCATTTGCTTTTGGGACAACTGGGATGAACATTCCAGAAGCTTTAGTCCAAACAGCAACAGGGTCTGGTGTAGCCCACATGGACAGTGTGATAAAGGAACGGTTTTGCTGCTGAATAAACTGGCGGTACTCTTTTTCCTCTGGTGTTACGCCCCAAAGCCCAGTACCAAAGGAGCCGTTGGTGTCAGCTTCATACAGAGTGAAAACATCTTCCTTAAAGTATCTACCTGTTTTTACAGCACCTTTGCTTCTGTAACGGAATTTTTCATCGCAGCGATCAATTGTAATTCCGTACTCCTGCATGAGAAAATTTGCAAGTTCCTGCTTTGTGAGAAGTTTCTTATTTGCAGCACCCAGAACAGCTGTCTGCATTGCAGTATTGTTTCTCATGTAATTAATCATTTTGAGAGAAGTAATGGCTTTATTTACCACATATCCGTTATCCTCTGCAAGCTGAACCATTTTCTGAATATCGCCCATAATATCAGAACTTGGATCTGACCAATCTGTAAGGGTGACTTTTAATTCAGACGGAACGCCAAAATCAATAGTCATGTCCACTTTGTTCTCTTTGATAACAAGTTTTCCAGTAGACAGCGCCTGTCCTTTCATAACTTTAGTTCTAGCAAGAACACCTTCAAAAAGATTTGTTGCGTCATCGAATACAAAGTTTGTAAGTGCTTCGTTATCCGGGACACCGTTCTCGATAGCCTGCTGTAAGCTCTCAGATTGATTAAGCTTTCTTTTGATGAAAAGTTTCTCAGTCAGAACCTTTTCAAATCCAGGTCTGCTGCCAATCTCTGCCTCGGTATCAAGCGCATGTACAAATGCAATTTCTGGGAGTCGCTGGCCGCTCATAAGTCTGTAGTATTCAGCTTTCCAGTAATCGGTTTTTACATCCGGGAAAATGGTATCAAGGATTCCAGGTCTTTTAACAGAGAAATCCTGTGAAAAATTCAGTCTCTCTTCCTGGCTAATTGCTTCTAATATGTTATATGCCATTGTCTAATGTCCTCCTTAAAATACGTTTTCTGTCTCTTCTACAAACACAATTCCAAGTGCCTGTAATTCAGTTTTTGCAGTTGTGTCAACAGTTACAGGAAGTCTGTCTTCCAGGACACGTCCTGCAACAATAACGGAAATCGGGCGTTTTGCGTCATCCGTCATGTCAACATCTTCAAACACAAGGCCTTTTGCGCCTGTTGCATTTGTTGGGTATACAGAACCTGCCTTAATGATTTTCCTGTCATTAACTGCAACTGCATTTGTCTGATCTGCTGTGTAAGTTTTAAGCACAAGTCCAACCTCAGATTCAAGGATGTTCGGGGTGGATTCGTACTGCTTAATTTTCATAAAAGCCATGTTTCAAAATCTCCTTTTCTTAGAAATTAGCTGGTGCATTGTCATCAGCTGGTTTTACATCTGGATTCATACGTGCTGAATACTGTTTAGCGTACTCAGACGCTTTGCTAACTTTTTCCTGCTTGCCACCGCTACCGCCACCCGGATTCGGAGTATTTTCCAATGCTTCCTTCTCCCAAGCTGCTTTTGCAGTATCAAGTGCTGTTTTATTTGCTTCAGAAACTCCCTTAACAAAAGCTTCGACTTCTTTCATTGCATCTTCTGGTTTCTCATACGGTGCAGATGCGTATGCTTTAATAGCACTTGCATAGGTTTCGGTTGAAAGCCCTGCGTTTGCGAACATAGAAGTGATTTCACTGGTAAGGGCTTTTTTGTTGGATTCTGCAAGTGCAGCCTTCAAATCAGCTAACTCCTTATCCACTGCTTCCTTTTCTTTCTTGCGTTCAGCTTCCAGCCGTTCTGCTTCGGTCATGTTCTGCTTTTTCAACTCTTCCAACTCTTTTTCCAGGGAATCTGCTTTTTCAGCTTTTTCCTTCAGAGAAACATTTTTGTCTTTCTCTTTCTTTGTTTCAGCAGAAATGGAATCAAGAAACTTAGAAACCTGTTCCTCGGAAGGTTCTGCAACTCCCATACCGATAAGTGCCTGTTTTGCCTGTTCTCTTGTCATTGAAATCTCCTTTCTTCCAGCCCAATACGCTTTGTCCGCACGGTTCGCTCCGCACATGGTCTGTACCCGATTTACGCTCACGGGCTGTTGCAATTTATTTGATTTTTGGTATTAAAAAAGGAGCCTTAGATTTCTCTAAAACTCCTTAAATAATCGAAATTTGGCTCATTCCTTATTAGATGGAGAATTTACCGCTGGTTCTGTTTTGGACGGATTTTGAAACTTTCCGTCAAGCAATTGTTGTGCTTTCTGCATTTCTGCTTCTGGGTCTACCAGTTCTGGGTAAATAGTCCCAAGATACGGCAAACTCATTTCGTATACCTTCTGCGGATCACTGAAAAGCCCACAAGTAATCAACGCAATAAGCGGATGAATTTTATTTTTGAACAAATAATCAAGTGCCTGTGCCTTGACAAGCATATTATCTGTTGGATTTCGGGTTATCTTTACATCAAAATCCCTAGTTGAAATTTGCACATCATTTGATGTGCCACGGATAATATTCAGAATAATTCTGGCAGATTCCTTTTCGGCTTCTTTGGTGAATGCTTCTACCAATTTTGCATCTCTCTCTGCAAAATCCCATCCATTACGAAGGTATACGGCATTTCCTGTATCCCCTCCGCTGTTGCTCTGACGGTTTGGCATTGCTTCCACAATCAGCATATTATTGTATATATCATCCTTTGCAACCTGGCTCTCTGATTGATTCAATTCAGCGGTCATTAGCTCAACATCTGACTGACAGCCGTTTCCAGTATCTTTAACAGAGATAGCACCAAGTTTTACCATCTTTAAGAATTCGTTTTCGTCTACCTCACAGTTTTTAAACTTCATAAAGGCTTGCACGAACTGTTCAACGCCATTTAATCTATCAGACTGATATTTGTTGATTGCATCAAATAAGGTGATTGCAATTTCAACATCTGAAAGTCTGTCGTGGTTATTCGGACATTCAACAATGGGAATGCCACCAAAACCATTGATGCCGTAATTGGTCACTTTTCCATTCTTGATTTCAAAGAACTGAGTCTTTGAATAACACAAATAATATTGCTGTTCATCTTCATCCTTTAAAATCTGCACGGACAGCATTGGTTTTCCGTTTCTCTGCGAATATACAATGTAGCAATCGCCTGGATATGGAATGAAAATTCTAAACGGCGGTAAGTCTCCGTTTTTTGTCCAGTCTTCTTCTTTTAAAATAGCCTTATAAGAGGTTCCTGTTGCACTTTGGTATATTGCCCTCTGGATGTTTCTTGCATCTGCATTGGCTTCATCCAGATAATCATTCAGAAGGTCAACTTGCTCATTTATTTTTTTGTCTGCATTTTTCTTTTTACATACATATTGGATTGGCTCCCCACAAATTTGTCCGGCTTTAAATTTCACAGTTTCAAATGCGTGATTTTCAACCACTCTGTTATTAACTTCTGGGCGGACTATTTTGTTTCGGTATAATATCGGCTGATCGCCTTTCATGTACCGATAAAGGTAGTCAATCAATGTTCGATTTCTATTATGTATGCCAATTGTATCTGATACTACTTTTACTACATTTTGTGGAGTGATTCGGTCAACGCCTGTGTAGGCTACTTTTCGCCCGAACTCACCTCGGCATAAATCTACAAAATTCATTGTATTTCTCACGAGCCGAACCATCCTTTCTGCAAAATAAAAAGCACTGGATATTTTAATCCAATGCTCTACTTTATATTTTACACATATTGGTGGTATCATTCAGTATATTTTGGTATCATCTTTCAAAACCTTTTATCTTTTTTACTTCTGCTAAAGCTTTTAGATGTTTTTTCTTAATATGTATTTCAGAATACCCCATCTCGTCTGCGATACGAACCAATGATTTGTACTCAACATAGTGTTTAAATAGTATGTCGTACAGTAACGGGTCTTCAACCTGTTCTATGGTTCGGACTATTTCCTGTTTTTTTTGTAAAAATTCGGATATCATTTTTGAAATCTCTTCTCGCAGATCAAATATCTTTGCAATCATATCTCCCATCGGATCACGTTTTACAGAAGTTTGTACCTTTTCTCCAACAGGGATTGCGGATACACTTGTGGAAAGAGAACTGAGCTGTTCTTCTTCGATAAGCTTGTTTTTGATTCTATTATCATAGTTTTCAATCTGGCGTAAATATTGAGTTGCAGTCATCATATTCTATCTCCTTCCCCACATAAAATTTTTGGTTGCTTTTACTTCTGCAAATCTTTTTCCGGCAAGTGTTATTGCAAGCTGTGTAACTCCATCTGCGGCGTCATCATGCTCATTATCGCCAATATATACAAAGGTCGTTAATTCATCCATAGCCTTTTGATACTGCTTGTCTTGATATTTCGGAGCCAAGAATATGAAATTCTGTTTAACATCTCCGGAATACTGATTTATTTTTTCTTTTTTTGCTTGTTTTGAAGGTGCTTTTGTACTTGTCGTGCTGCAAGCGTATTTATGTTCTTTAAGGCGTTCATTTACATAATAGGCATACATATCTCCGCCATTATTTGCTTCAAAATTGATGGATTGAATATTATTACCCATGATTCTTCCAACAACTAATGGCAATGTTCCTTCTTTTGGTGCCGTGCTGAAAATCCAGTCATAAATATACACATCTCCATTTTCGTATTCTGCGCCCACTGGCATTGATAAGCTATCACCGCCACCCCACGCAACATCACAGGCAGAAACATTTTTAACAAATCCACCTTCTGGAAGAACGCCGTTATAATATCTCAATTCGTCAGTTGCAAACACAATTCCTTCACGTAAGAATGGCTTTTGCTGATATTTGGCTTCCCATTCGTTAGCGTCTAACCTAGCTTTCATATCGACATAATATTTCGTTGAAAATCCAACGCCATACTCATAATCGAAATTTGATTCACCCTCATCATTCAAAGCTGGAATTTTTCTAAACCGATACATTGGATTATCCCGATTTAGCTTCTCAATTTTTCCAAGAGGATCATATAAATTCCATCTGGTTCCAACCATAAGCTCTCTTGCGCCATCAATCTTACGGTCAACCATCTTATTCAGATATTCTTGATATGTATTTTCTAATCGGGTAGGACTTAATGAATGTTGTCTATCTCTTACAAGGTCATCCACGTACAAATATCCGTCAGAAGAAATATCAACAGCTCCTGTCCATGTACCCTCGATACCACGGCAAGTCATTGTTGCAAATCGGTCTGGCTTGTCCAGGTTTATTTCAAAATCATCAGCACTCTGTTTTTGAAGTTTCGCCTGTGGGAAAATCTCACTGTAGTTATATTCCTGTGTATTAATGAGATTAAGAAGCTCTCCGTAAAATCCTTTTGCCAGCTTTCCAGAATGACCACCCATGGCACTATGGCTATTCGGTCTTTTCCCCATTATCCATGACATAAAGAAAATACACATAGTGGATTTTCCAACACGGCTAGGAAGTGACAGACCGTAAAATTCTATCTTTCTATCTTCCAGATCCTGCAAGTCTTGGGCTACCACATGAAGTGTTTTTCTCCTTGGAATGTAGAATTTCTTGCTGTCTGGTCTGTTTTTCTCCATATAAAGCAAGTAACTTTCAAATAAGTACGGTGCTTCCAACAACAAATACTGCCAGTAAATATCATCAAAATCACCACTGCCAGTTAATGCAGCACACTTCTCTGCTATGTTATGTGAGTATTGACTTACTTTCATAGCCATTTTCCGTGCTTCTTGGTTATCGTTGAAAGGAAGGTCAATATTCATATTTAAGAGCAAATCAAGGCAATCTTTTTGATTCTGATAGATTGTCATGTCACTACTGATAATCTGATTAAGCACTGCCCGATACCAATCAAGAGAACCTTCTGTAATTTTTGACATAAAAATAGAGCCAGACCTCCTTTCTTTTTAGGATTTAGTCTGGCTCTCATGTGGCTCTCTTGACTGATTCACTTATTATTCAGCATTCTCATCAGCTGTCATATCTCTTGTATCTACAATGGTAGAAGTGTTACTTCCTTGAATCTTTGGTACTTCACCATTCCATTTATCAATCTTCTGTTTCTCAATCAGTTCTGGAGTAAGAGATTCTGCAATTTTTCTATTTGCTTCTGCTTCCGCATCCGCTTTGATCTTAATTGCTTCTGCTTTACCTTCCGCATCAATCTTTGCCTGTTCCGCTTGGATAGATGCTTTTTCTTTTTCCTGTTCAGCGGCAATCAATGCAACTTCTTTATCCTTGTCAGCCTGTACCTTTGCTGTCTTAGCTTCAATATTAGCAAGTTCAAGCTCCTGTTGAGCATTTACTTTCTTCTGAATTGCAGCCTGTGTTTCATCATCAGTGGAAATGGAAGTAAAGTTTACTGTATCAATAATGATTCCGTATGGTTCAAACTTCTGCTTGAGATATTCGTCAAGTGCTTCATTTAATTCCTGTCTCTTGTCACCAAAAACATCTGTTACTGGATACTTCGCAGTTACTTCCTGTGTCCAAGCCTTCATTTTAGGTTTGATAAATGTATTCTTTACAGATTCACCGGATTGACCTTTGAACTGAGTAAACACATCTGTAACTCTGTTCTGATCAAATCTATAAGAGAATTCCAAATCAACGAGAAGTGATTTTCCATCTGCCGTTGGTGTTTTGAAACTTTCGTCTTTTGGAGAATCGCCCTTATCCTCAGATGTAAGATAAGACTGCTCAATTCCTACGGAATACAGAGAAGTTTTTACTGTAGGTGAAATCAAATGCCATCCCTGTGTAAGCACATTTTTGGAAATTCCTCCGTTCATTTTGTACTCAACTGCAATGTAACCAGCCGGAACTCTAACGCTGCATTTTGCAAGGCAGATAAGTCCAGCAATAATTACAACACCAAGTCCAATTCCTCCCAAAAATCCTTTTTTCATTCTTTGTCCTCCTCTTTTTGACTTTCGTCTTTATTTAACTCATCAATAGCATTTCTGCCAATGTGGTTCAACAACTTGCCTAATGGTTGAAACAATTTGTAAAGCAAAAACCATACTGCCACTGCTCCACATACCACAAGAAATATAAATACTGGATTCATTCAATCACCTAACTTTCTACAAATTTCAATAAAATCTGGCTTGCTAAGTTCTTTCAGCTTTTCAGCATATTTTGGAAATTCATGTGTATATATCGGATGGCCTAAAAGTTTTTCTGCATATTCGTATGCAAGTTTGCGGTCATCTCCTGTAAGCATACAAATTCCCGTGTAAGTTTCAATTACCGCAGCTTCTTGTTTTGTCATACATATCCTCCAAAACTCGCATTATTTTCTGAACCACCAAATGTGTTTATCAAGAATATCTGCTTTTACGTCACCGTCACAGTAATGTTCGCATTCATCATTTGCAAACTCCGCTGGTGTTGTAAATTTCGGTATTCCATCTGGTTCCAGCATGACACAAGCCTGTCCAGAAATATAACTTGTTACAACAGCCGGTTCGCTCCGCCACCAAACTTTTCTTCCAATGACTTTTTTATCAAAATCAATTTCATTTAGACCAATCGGATGTTCATAGAAATCGTTAATCATACACTTAGCGCGTTCAATGCCACCTCTTACATCACAGAATTTCTCGCCATTTCTGGTGATAAACACATTTCCAAGTGTGCTTGCTTCAAATTCTCCGTGTTTGTATTGTGCATGATTGTAAGGTGCATAGTTTATTCCCCAGCATACAGGCTCTCCATCAAACTGAACTAGATTCTCACAACTTGGCTTTTCACCCCTTGGATAAGCCCATAAATTGTTATTCCCGTATTTCCCACCGATTGTATGTATATATCCTTCTATTAAAACAACAAAATATGGTTTTCCATTAATTACCGTGTCCCAATTCAGTTGACGCATTTTTAGTCTCGAAATATCTGTAGTCCTGTCTATTAACTTGATTATTGGCATCTGATACCCTCCTTTTTCATACATTTACTTCAAACTCTTTCTTACAATTACTCCCCTTACATTTCAACTTTAAGTGCTGAATTTTTGTCTCGGGGCTAATCAGAAGCGATTTCTTCTGGCAAAACGGGCAACAGGCGTATTTCGCTCCGTTAATATTCCGTATCAATGCCTGCCCGTTCCATGGTTCGGGTGGGTTCATATATTCAGAAAAATCTATCCCTTCTGATTCTAATGCTGATTTAATGCTCATTTATTTGCCTTTCTATTTCTTTTATGCTTTATTGGTCTTCCCTCTTTGGCTGCCTTTTTTATCATTCGCCGCACAACAGATTTAAAAACATTGTCAAATTTCCGTTTTCCTTTTCTTCCAGCAATTTGTCTAAATTTTGGCTTTTTATTCATTTTTAAATGGTTATTTGGTATTTGCACAAGGCACATTTTCATAGCTTCTTCAATGCTTATTTTTTCTTGATCCATTAATTTTCCTCCGCTTCGGAATGCCATGCATTTTTCGGAAATTGTTCTGTTTTATTCGATCTGGGGCAAGTAGTGTCCAAAACAGTTCATCACTAAATTTACATTCAAATTCAATACTTAATGGCTTGCCTATACTACAAAGTGTGCCGTCCTCATTTCTGTGAAGAATGCCACCTTCGATAACAACACCATCCGAAATTGAAATCTCTGGTATTGTTTCAATAACTTTTCCGTTACATGTAAAGAAATGTTTCAATTCATCCTTTTCGCCCATATCAGCACATTCCTTTGTTTTTCCTTAAATTTGCATATCGGTCAACCAGAGTGTCAACAGTAACAGTTAGCTCATTAATTCTAATGCAGTCGTCCTGGTGGCGTTGCTCATACCATTCAACAGACGGATGACCAATATCTACATTTCCAATTTCATCAATCGGAATCTTCCAGTTATCATTTTCAAGAAGCTTTTGGTTGAACTTTTCTGATAACTGTTTATAATCAAGAATTATATGCTGTTTCTTCTCGCATTCATCAGATAACCGAACAACTTCTTCTTTCAGCTGATCTACAGTCCAGTTTGCCATATCCTCATACTTCATATTTACCACCTCTGTCTTCGGAAATTGTTTCTTCCAAGCATAAATTTTTCAGCCGAAAAATTATCCTCTACATCAATATGTGCTTCACGGTCTTGCACCTCGTATCCGTTTGGGGTTAATTCAAGTTTTGCAGTATATTCAGCACCACAATTGGTGCACAGCCATGTCACATTTAAAAAGAGTTCTTTTTCTCTAAAAGGTTTTGCGTAATCGGAATTTTCACATTTCAACATTCCACCGCAAACAGGGCAATTACGTTTATTAAGTAAATCTAGCATTCATTTTCCCTCTTCTCCCTATGCTTCATCTGGCACTCAATCATCTTTGCTACATTCTCACGTTCCTGTTTTATTCCATGCCCTTGCCGGAACAACTCACATTCAAAGATATTTTCGCACTTGGAACATTCATCTTTGATTTCTTTACCGCATACTTCCATCTTCTTTTCTCTCCCAAAACTCACAACAACACTCTGGTTCCATAAATTCTACACAATGTTCGCTATCACCATTGAAACAAACCCATGTGAAGTCATCATGCTTTCTGCAGGTTTTGCAATTAATTTCCATAACTATTTTTTCTCCTCATCACTTCCGTTAAGGATACTAATAAGTTGTTCTAGGTTAATTTCCTGTGTATCTGGCAAAAAATGGTCTTTTATAGTCTGCAAAGCAAAAAACATAGGTGAAATTAATGATATTTGTGTTACTAATGCATATTCACTTTGCAGAAAATATTTTATTGGATAAAGTCCGTGCGAAATGCGATAATCCTCAATAGCAATTGCTTTCACAATGTAATCTTTTGTTTCAATAGTTTTAGTTGAAAAATTAGTTTTCAGCACAAGTTCATTTTTAATTTGGAATAATGTTGTACGTAAAAACAATTCTGCATCTATTCTAGTAGGTGCAATGTATAAAATAATCGGTTTTCTCATTTCTTATACCTCACATTCAAAATCCAGTGTGCCGACTTGAACGGCATAAATCTCCCAACGAGAAACACTGGAACTTATAGGGGGAAAATGCAACTTCTGGCAAATTGCCATTGCCAGATAGAAACAACAGGAATCGAACCTGTGTCACATGATATTGAGTATCATTGCTCTACCACTGAGCTATGTTTCATATCACCGCCTGTCACGGACAGTTCTTTCAAAGAAACTGGGATGGATTTCACTTTTGTTTCATTCAACAGTAATACAATCGTATCTTTCCGAATTGATCGTGTTTTCCATAGCTTCAATCGGATTATATCCAAGATTCTGTAAAATCTGTTTAAAAACTGTTACAGATTGACCGCTTGCAAGTTGTACACCTTTTCTTCGGGAATCTGCATGAAATACATCGTGTCTGCTGTTTACATTCCAGAAAATAATGTTTGGGATAACATATCCAGATTTATGAAACTTGTTTGCCATTTTATCATAAAACGACCAATCTCGATTTCCGCAATAATCAATTTCCATATCAGAAATTACGACAATAGCTTTCGGCATTTCTTCCTGTGAAATATTATTTTTTTCTGCTATATCAAGCACCTTTTCAAATGCAGCTTTAAGGTCTGTACTATTGCCCCAATCAGCCCTTTTAGCATTATTGATTTTCTGTGAAAGGGTTTCACCCTTTAAAACAACTGTTTCTGGATTGCTCGAAAATGTCATAAACAAATTGTGGTATGCCCCAACATTTCTTTCGGCAAAGTATATTGCCAATCCGATTGATGTTGCCATTGGTCTTCCATACATTGAACCGGATACATCAGCCATAATCAAAGCATTTGTTCCCTGTTCTATGTAATTTGGGAGTGCTTTCCATTGTGCTTCAAGAACTTTATTGTTCTCTCGTCCGTAAAGGATTTTTTCCACGATGTCATAAGGATACAAAGTTGAAGCGTTGATTTTAACTTCTCCTTTATCAGCCTTATTAATAAAATCATTAAATCCATCTGGATCATGTTTTGCAAAGGCCTTGCGATAAATCATCATTGCACGGCTCGGAACTTCTGGATATTTAATCTCATTCCATTTGCCAGCTGACATAAGGCTTTCAACAACGCCAATTTGTTTTCTCATACTACGGACAATCCGCTTAAAATTGTAAACTGGATATCCAAGCTTCTGTGCGGTTAAAATTCCAAGTTTTCTTGTGGTTGGGCTACTTGCATCGGCTGTTTTAATCCATTTCGCAAGTAATGAAATAGCGTTTCCAGCATTGAGGTTCTGTAAGTCTTCTTCGAACTGCTTTTTCATAGCCGCCCACATATCGTCCTCTAAAGGTGTTCCAATCAGTTCATACAAATCATCATATCTTCCGAATACTCCAATCAAGTCAAGATTCGGTCTGAGTGCTTCTGGATGATATTCAGCCATATAACGGATAATGGTTCGGAAAGTTTTTCTCTCTCCTAATCCACAACGAATATCTCTTGCATAAAAAGCAATCTTTGTGGCAAAAAGTTTATCCTGTGCAAATGCTTCTGAAAATAAAGTAGTGATTCTGTTTTCATCAGATTCTCTCAATGCACCAATAGTTCCGAACAGGTCAAGTCTTGCATCGCTTGTAGTATTCAGTGCGACTGCTCCGTTTTCGGTTCTTGTAAACTTGCTTTCTTCTTTCATTGCATTTGCAAAATCCATGTTTTTCCTCTCTTTCCAGGACGCGTATAAGATAATAAAATATGCACCTTTGTTATCAAATTAAGTTGCTGTGTGCGTCCCTATTTTTTCATGATGCTTTAGGGGTTCATAATTAACAGTTATGTCCAAAATGATTGCTGTAAGCATCACATAATTGCCCCGACAGGATTTGAACCTATAAATTGTTTGCAGTGAAGAACACGAACATGTTCTAATCAGTTTTCCGTAACCGATAAACGGGGCAGTGACGAGGGATGGATTCGAACCACCAACCTATGCCTTGTAATGGAGTAAATTGCTGTTATAGCCACATACATGACTAAATTTTCATTGCTCTATCCAATTGAGCTACCTCGTCTAAAAACCAACAATAGCTGTGCTAAAGTCAGATTTTCTATCTACACTTGGTAGATGGAATTGCAGGAGACGGATTCGAACCGCCGTTTCCATGGATATGAGCCATGTGAGATTCCGCTTCTCTATCCTGCCAGAACCCGGAAGAACCGGGTTAGCAATAGGTTTATCGTGTTATGCTTTCCACTATCTACAAGTTTTAGTGCTGTAGATTCACTGGATATTTTTATGCGTCTTTGGACGGTATCTCTTGAAAACTCCTTTTATTAACGTGCGCTGCGTTAATATTTTTAACTCCGAGATATACCAGCCGGGAAATCAGATCCATTAAGGCTACGCCGTATCGCACCTAAATTTACCTAATCCACACGCTCAACTGGAAGTTTTTTCCACCCATATTACGGATGAATGGCATTTAGAAGAAATGGAAGCTCTGGGATTTGAACCCAGGACTTACGGCTTATGAGGCCGTTGCTCTTACCGCTGAACTAAGCTTCCTGAGATACCAGAAATAAGCCCGCCATAGATTTATTTCTGGCACTGTTGCGGTTCTTAACCACCAACCACAACAAAGGTTTTCTGAAACGCTTTTCGATTTCAGAAGGTCTTCCGGGACATTTGAAGCCCCTTTAGTCAGCCCCGATGGGCTAGAAGACCGGAGTTAAAAAAAGAACACTTGCGGAATTAGCGAAACCGCAAACTGGGCTAGCTGGATTCGAACCAGCAAATATAGCAGTCAAAGTGCTATGCCTTAACCGTTTGGCGATAGCCCATCAACCCCGGCGCACCATTAAAACCGGGGAAGTCGTGATATTAAGCTAAACAAGTATATAAAATAAGAGCTTCCGCTACTCTGGATGCCTCGACTTATCACTTTCATAGGCTTTTCCGAGCCTATATGGATTAAGCCTACACGGATTAAGCCGAAGCGGTGCTTTTATGAATTTAACCATCTCGATTAACTCAATCGGGATAATTACAATTGGAATTGGTAAATACATTTGTCACCTCGTGCAAATTAAGAAAATATTCAGTCCAAACACCATTTCTAACAGTATGTAGAAAAGCATTTGTAGTGAATTAATTTTCGTATCTTCGAGCGTTGCTAAAATTCCAGCAATAACAATTACGAAGAACGAAAGATTTGATGCGACTCCAATTACATTAAGTGCATTCATTATCTTTTTCCTCCCCGATTAAGAAGTCCAGAATCTTTTCAGCAATCTCTTCTTCTGGCTCAAATGGCATTCCGCAGTAATTGTAGGATTCCAAAGCCGATTTTAGGCTTGATTTGAAGCCATTGTAAATTTCTCCATGTTGCAACAGTTCGTGCCTTAAAACTAAAATTGCATCAGTAATTGTCAAGGAACTAGGGATTGCTTCCATCTCCGCACCCCTTTCTTTTAGTTTTGCAGTAAAGAAGAATGTGTTTCGCAATCTCTTCCAACTGTAGAATGTTGTATTTTGGGATTTCCCATGTTTTCTGCTCCAATAATGGGGAAAGTGGAATTTTCTCATTTGGTAGATCATTAGTTACTGTTGCATTGATAAGCATGGACGCCACATCAATGGGGGATTCTGGAAGACTATCATTGTTATCACTTATTGGTGCGTATAGCATGGATAACTTTTTCCATTCTCCGTTTTCCTTTGAAAATACTTCTCCGTTTTGTACTTTAAGTATGCCAGTAGCATCTCTTGGAATATACTCTTCTTTTTCACATGAACGAACATTATCCCCAATACTGTATAAAAAATAATTCATCATCCTTCTTCCACCTTCCCGAAATATTTCTTGTAAAGGTCGATATCGGCAAAACCTAATTTTTCCTTAACTTCTTGAATGCTTTCCAATTTCAAATCTAAATAGGAAACATCTGTTTCCTCGACTTTTACACCAATGTCGCCTACTTGTTTCATATGCTCACGTATTCCGGCTTCAACAAGCGTGTAGCAAGAAAACCAGTTTCCTTTATCCGTTATAAAATACGTTCTCATCCGGTATGAACCAAACCAATTCACTTTTTCTTTATCAAGTTCGATAACTTTTATTGCTGTTTCGGTGTTGTATAACTTTCCGTCTTTACAAATTGCTTTTTTATGAAAATAATTTGTTTTCTTTTCAACTCTGAAAACGCCATGCGCTATTTCTTCTGAACTAAAGCCTTGGGATTCAGAAACACCTTTTTTATTTTTTGAGAAAAATTTAAGCACGTCTTTTCCTCCCAAAATATTCATCAACTGCCTGTCTTACGATATCCGATACGCTCCTGTCTGATCGGTTCTTCTCTTCCAGGAGCCTTTTTTTCTGTTTTTCGGAAAATCGGATACGGATGGATTCGGATTGTGGGTTTGTTTTCATGAGCATTTACCTCAGCTTACAATTTCAATTGGATATCCTAAGTAAGCTTCCAACTCTGAAACAGTCAGTTTGCGTGGTTTCTTTATTTCAACATCAACACGCTGTATGATATTGTCTGTTGTCTTTGCGATTGCCTTTCCAGTATAACTTTCAACCTCTTCGTTTGCATATACATTCAAATGTTCATATCCGTATGCCCGGCACCATCTTGCAGCTGAATCAACAATTTTTCTTAGCTCTTCTTGCTCGTCACCAAACAGCTCCGAATATCTAACCGCCTTGTTGAAGTCGCTCGAACTTACTTCATAAGGAGCTACAACATGTTTATATGGACTTCCGATAAAATGAAAGTATCTATGCGATTCCATTGCTTTTTGGCCTTTTGGCAAGTTGAACCCTTGAGCTATTGCTTTTTTAAGCAACTGTTCTGATTCAACATTGTTTTCTGTAACAATGCATTTGTTTGTAAAATCAATCATCTTTATCCCCCTCTAAAAGTTTATATAGCGTACTTCTTGAAACTCCCATAATCTCGGCAAATTGTACTTTTGTTATTTCCCCTCTTTGCCAGCTACGTTTAGTTTCTTTAAAAAGTTCCTTATCTATCTCTTTTTTGGCACGGCCTTTATATTTGCCTTGCGTCTTTGCTATTTCAATGCCTTCTTTTTGACGTTGGCGAGTGTTTTCTCTCTCTCTTTGAGCTACATATGAGAGAAGCTGCAAAACTATGTCTGCGATCAGTGTTCCTGTCAAATCTTTATTTTGCGTAGTATTAAGCAACGGCATATCCTGTACAATGATATCTGCTTCAATCTCTTTTGTGATTTTTCGCCATTCAGCAATAATCTCTTCGTAGTTTCTTCCAAGACGGTCAATTGAATGGATTACCAGAATGTCACCTTTTTGAAGAGAAGCAATCATTTTCTGGTACTCTGGACGATTGAAGTCTTTCCCAGATTTTTTATCCATATAAATTCTTTCAACACCATCTGCTTTCATTGCTTCAATTTGTCTCGCTTCATTTTGCTCTACTGTTGAAACTCTTACATATCCTACTTTCATATATACACGCTCCTGTTTCTTTATAAAACAATTATACACTATAATGTGTGTGTTTTCAATAGCAAATTACACGTTTAAGTGAATTTTAATTGATTTTTATAACATTTGCGTTTATTATGTAAGTAGGAGGTGTTTATATGGTATCTCAAAAAATTAAACAAATAATGAAAATGAAAAAAATTACAAATATTCAAGTTGCTGAACATCTAGGAACTTCACCACAAGCACTAGCTAACAAGTTTTCCAGAGAAACGCTTTCTGCATATGAGCTTATAGCCATCCTTGACTTTCTTGGTTGTCAAATTTCTGTTGAAGCATTTCCAGATATCATAGTAAAATTTAATAGCAATGATCTGAAAAGAGAGCCTTAATGGTTCTCTTTTTTGATGGGAGGCTGCAGTTTAGGACGTCCTCCTTATCTGTGTGACCCCATTTCTAAATCAAATAACTCATTATCAAATCTCTAATAATTTGTGAAATACTTTTTCCAGATCGAAGAGATTCCTTTTCAAGAAGCATTCTCATATCATTATTTACTCGAACTCTTATTGAATCTCCCTTTGGGTCTGTAGTTGGCCTTCCTTTTGTCATATCATCATTCCTTATATATGTAGGACAAAATACAATAGGTTCTTTATTCGGGTTACTCATTCAACCTGTATGGGGTTTTATATATACCCCCTCCCGGTCATCCAGTGCGGACGCTGGCAAGTCAGCCCGCCGCCCCATGGGAACCGCTGCCCTTGCCTGGTCGCTGTTTATTGTAGGCCTTCGGCAGTGGTCAAGGGAATGCTATACAAAATCTATTGTAATATTGCACAAAAAACAGTGTTTTATGAAATGTGTTTTTAGGGTGTACCCTATTTATACATTATACATTACTAGATATAGAACTTATTCTATTGTGAACACAAAATATAGTATTTTTTGCTGCTACAACTCCGGTTTTTCCATCTCTGGAAGCTGTAAAGCTGCTTTATGCTTCTCTGCAATCTCGGCGGCGGTTCGCCTTGGCTTTCCGCTGTTCTCGTCTGCACCTCTTCCGTTTGGAGCATTCCAACCATATTGAGTATTAAGCTTCATCGCAACGCCTGTATTATTTCTGTCGCTAATTCCAATGTTAGATAAAGAGTGTTCGTCCATTAATCTAATTTTTTTCACTAGGTCAAGGTGTGCAGTGCTTGCAATCTCCCTATATTCGCCCCTATTATTTAACTTCCATTCCTGTATATCCTTTATCACATTACCATCTATATCTATATATATCTTTGATTTATAATCACCATTTAACCAGTTATACATAGTCTGTTCACTTATTTTTATATACCTACTAAATCCTTGTATATTAACCTCTTTGTTATATGTTTTACAAATTTGTTCGTATCTATCTAAAATATAATCAATAAGTGGTGCGTTATCAGAATCTATAATGGTTTTTCTGTTATATTTTAAAGTCACATTATCTGGCTTTAAAAATATGTGATCTCCAGCGTAAGACATGGCAGCTTCAAAAGTATTTTGTGGTGCTTTGGATAAATCATCAATCTTGTATCTATTGCAAAAAGCAAACAAATAATTTTCTGTTTCTTCTTCAAAATTTTCTAAAATATCCTCTGTTGATCTCACCATGTCTCACCTCACTTTAACACGTTAATTTGCAAATAAAAAAAGAGAACAACCCAAAACAAAAGTAACCTGTAATCCAATCACTCTTATTTTTTTATCGTTCTCTTTGGTAAAATGTCGTAAAAAGTAAATTTATTTTTGTTGCTGATACCTTAGCACAGTTTTTAATATCTTGTCAAATTTAATTTTGCATAAAATAAAGCAAGTTATTTTGTCAATAATTAATAAATAATAAATAATTAGGGTATTATATTATAATCTTTATTTATAGTTATATCATATATATTATTATACAGTACTGTATAGCATATCTTTTAATAAACTCCAGTCTTAGGAATCTATGGAGGGG
>ERZ1026868.390-NODE-390-length-29826-cov-10.696416_pt1 | contig 29826 bp, 15 predicted proteins | sample MGYA00380164_ERZ1026868 | MGnify/ENA primary metagenome ERZ1026868 (study PRJEB33269, sample SAMEA4719800) | human gut metagenome | biome: human-associated habitat; feature: organic feature; material: feces | place: Cameroon | collected 2013-10 ...
CATTTTTTTGTTATATTATCAATTATAACCTATAATACAAAAGGTGTATGGGACAAGAAGAAAAGTCTTTAGTGATTGGTTTGGATTTGGGTGGAACCAATTCTGTGTTTGGAATCGTTGATAGAAATGGCGAGATTATCGCTACTACATCTATCAAGACTCAGGCATTCCAGGAGGTGGAAGCTTATGTAGATGAATGTGTGAAGGCAGTGATGCAAATCGTAGACCAGGTAGGTGGCATTGAGAAGATTCATGCCATGGGTATCGGTGCGCCTTGTGGAAATTACTACAAGGGAACTATCGAGCATGCAGCTAACCTAGTGTGGGCAAAGGGTATTGTTCCTCTGGCAGATATGTTTGCCGAGAAACTTGGAATACCTGTAGCTATTACTAACGATGCCAACGCAGCAGCTATGGGCGAAATGAAATATGGCGTTGCAGTAGGTATGGACAACTTTGTTGAGTTAACCCTGGGAACTGGTGTTGGTTCTGGTATTGTTGCCAACGGTCAGTTGATTTATGGTTGCGATGGTTTTGCCGGCGAGTTGGGTCACATGGTAGTAGAGCCAGATGGCAGACCATGTGGTTGTGGCAGAAAGGGTTGTTTGGAGACCTATTGCTCGGCTACTGGTGTTGTACGTACTACCGTAGCAATGTTGGAAGAATCAGCAGAGCCAACATCTCTCCGCGAGATTCCAACCGCCGAGATTACCTCTTATGATGTATATAAGGCAGCAATGGCAGGTGATGCGATGGCCCAGGAAGTATTCCGCCAGACAGGTAGAAGAATCGGTATAGCATGTGCCAATATCTCAACCTTCCTGAGTCCAGAAGCATTCATCTTCTTCGGTGGTTTGGCCCAGGCAGGCGAAATCCTTTTCCGTCCTATAGAAGAAGCTTATAATGAGCATGTTCTTTCATTATATAAAGGTAAGGCTAAGTTCCTGATGAGTGGTTTGGATGGTGCCAAGGCTGCCATCTTAGGTTCATCAGCTTTGGCTTGGGATTTGTAATCCTATCTTTTTCAGAAAATAATCTAAAATATACATAAACATAAAACATATAATGTTATGAGACTTAATCTTAGTTCACAAATTGTACTCAACAAAGTACCAGTTGAATTCTACAAGCCTAAGACGACAGTAGAATACTCAGAAATCTCTAGAATGGAGAAGATTCGTACAGACATCTTTGCTTCTATGGCAGAAGGTGCCAGCCATGTAGCTGATGGTATTGCAGCAGGTATCAAGGCTGCTCAGCACGATGGCAAGTTCTATGTAATGGCACTCGGTACCGGTTCTTCACTCAATGCAGTTTATGAAGAACTCATCCGCCGCTATGAAGAGAAGACATTGAGTTTCCGCAATGTTGTGGTATTCAATGCTTATGAGTATTATCCTCTCCAGCAGGAGAGTTCTCTCCGTACCATCAACCAGTTGAAGGAGCGTTTCCTCAGTCACGTAGACGTTCAGGAGCAGAACATTTTCTCTCTTGATGGTTTCGTGGCTCAGGATGCAGTACAGGATTGCTGCCGTCTTTATGAGCAGCGCATCAAGACCTTCGGAGGTCTCGACGTAGCTCTTATCGGTATCGGCCGTTCTGGTAACATCGCAGCCAATGAGCCTGGTTCTGGTATCCAGTCAGTTACCCGCCTTATCTTGATAGGCAACACATCACGTGAGGAGATGGAAGCTAGCGAGCAGACCAAGGAAACCATTCCTCCATGTTCACTTACCATGGGTATTGCCACCCTTCTTTCTGCCAAGACGGTTTATCTTACAGCTTGGGGCGAGGAAAAGGCAGAAATCATGCAGAAGGTAGTAGAGAACTCTATTACTGATACATTGCCTGCATCGTTCCTTCAGACACATCCTGATGCTCATGTAGTTCTCGACCTGAGCGCAGCAGCTCACCTTACTCGTATAGAGCATCCTTGGCTCGTAACTTCTTGCCAGTGGACTGATAAGTTGGTTCGCTCTGCATTGGTATGGCTCTGCCAGAAGATTGGTAAGCCTATTCTGAAGTTAACCAATAAGGATTATAACGAGAACGGTTTGAGCGAACTCTTGGCTCTCTATGGTTCTGCTTATAATGCAAACATCAAGATTTTCAATGATTTGCAGCATACAATTACAGGCTGGCCAGGCGGTAAGCCAAACGCAGACGATACCTATCGTCCAGAGCGTTCTAAGCCATATCCAAAGCGTGTCATCGTATTCTCACCTCACCCAGATGATGACGTTATCTCTATGGGTGGTACTATCCGTCGTCTGGTTCAGCAGAAGCATGACGTACATGTTGCTTACGAGACATCAGGTAATATCGCAGTAGGTGATGAGGAAGTAACAAGATTCATGCACTTCATCAACGGTTTCAACCAGATTTTCGCTGATTCTAAGGACAGCGTAATCTCTGACAAGTATAAGGAGATCAAGACATTCTTCGCCAAGAAGAAGGAGAGCGACTTCGATACAAGAGACATCTTGACCATCAAGGGCTTGATTCGCCGTGGTGAGGCTCGTACTGCTTGTACCTATAATGAGATTCCTCTCGATCACGTTCACTTCCTTGATTTGCCGTTCTATGAGAGTGGAAAGATTGAGAAGTTGCCTATGACAGAGAAGGACGTTGAGATAGTTAGAGCTTTGTTGCAGGAGGTTAAACCTCATCAGATTTACGTAGCAGGTGACCTTGCTGACCCTCACGGAACTCACAAGAAGTGTACCGATGCAGTTCTTGCCGCTATTGACGAGGAGAAGAAGGCAGGTGCAGAGTGGTTGAAGGACTGCCGCATCTGGATGTACCGTGGTGCATGGGCAGAGTGGGAGATTGAGAACATCGAAATGTGTGTTCCTTTGAGCCCAGAAGAGTTGAGAGCTAAGCGTAACTCTATCCTCAAGCATCAGTCTCAGATGGAGAGTGCTCCATTCTTGGGTAATGACGAGCGTTTGTTCTGGCAGAGAGCTGAAGACCGCAACCGCGGTACAGCTTGCCTCTATGACCAGTTGGGCTTGGCTTGCTACGAGGCTATGGAGGCATTCGTAGAGTATAAGCCTCTCTAATTTCTACATCTAATAATATTATTTAATATAAATGAAAAAAATCAATCAACTTTTAGGTTCTTTGATGGCTTGCGCTGCGATGTTGGGAGCTTTCCCAACATCGTCAGCAGCAGCTGATATTAACATTATTCCTATTCCTGTCAAGACCCAGATCCAGAAGGGTGAGTTTGTTTTGCCACAGAAGGTGGTGATTTCTTACCAGACCGCAGACGGTAAGAATATCGCTCAGTACATGGCAGACAAGCTGAAAGCTTCTACCGGCTACGATGTAACCGTTGGTGGCAAGAAGGGCAATATCTCTATTCAGATTTCTCCATCCCTCAAGATGGCAGAAGAGGGCTACCGTCTCACCGTTACAGCCAAGGGTGTAGTCATCAAGGCTAAGACAGGCAAGGGTGCTTTCTATGGTATGCAGAGCTTCATGCAGTTGTTGCCTGCGCAGGTAGAGAGTGCTACCAAGGTGAATGGTGTCAAGTGGGTGGCTCAGTGCTGTGACATCCAGGATGCTCCACGTTTCGGTTATCGCGGATTCCATCTTGATCCATGCCGTCACTTCATCACTGTAGAGAACGTAAAGAAGCAGCTCGACCTGATGTCTATGTTCAAGGTGAATACCATGCACTTCCACCTGACCGAGGATCAGGGCTGGCGTATCGAAATCAAGAAATATCCTAAGTTGACCTCTATCGGTGGTTATCGCCTTCAGGGTGACGGCTCTACCTATGGCGGTTTCTATACACAGGATGAAATCAAGGACATCGTAGCTTATGCCGCTAAGCGTTACATCACCGTGATTCCTGAAATCGACCTTCCTGGCCACATGATGGCAGCCATTGCTGCTTATCCTTATCTCTCTTGCAAGGGCGAGCAGTGGACTCCTAGAATGGTATGGGGTGTTGAGGATATCGTAATGTGTCCTGGCAAGGAAGATATGTTCAACTTCCTGGAGGATATTGTTCGCGAAGTGGTACCTCTTTTCCCTGGCAAGTATTTCCACATTGGTGGTGACGAGTGTCCAAAGACCAGCTGGAAGAATTGTCCTACTTGCCAGAAACGCATTCAGGCTGAAGGCTTGCAGGCTGACGGTAAGCACTCTGCAGAGGAAAGATTGCAGAGCTACGTCATCAAGCGCATGGAGAAGATGCTGGCTAAGTACGACAGAAAGATCATCGGATGGGATGAAATCCTGGAAGGTGGCTTGAGCCCTGATGCTACAGTCATGTCTTGGCGCGGAACATCAGGTGGTATTTCTGCAGCTCTCCAGAAGCATGATGTCATCATGACTCCAGGTAGCGGCGGTTTGTACCTCGACCATTATCAGGGTGATTATAAGATAGAGCCAGTTACTATTCCTAGTGCTCCGGCTTATCTTTCAAGAACCTATAATTATGAGCCTGTGCCAGATACCATCAAGTCATTGGGCTTGGAGAAGCATATTCTCGGTGTTCAGTGCAACAACTGGTCTGAGTATATGTACACCAATGCCAAGATGGAGTATCAGATGTATCCTCGTTCTCTGGCTCTTGCTGAGATTGCATGGTCTCCAGCCAAGAAGAAGAACTTCACAGACTTCGCACGTCGTGTAGATGCCAACAGTGTCCGCCTGGATGAGCGTCATGTACGTTATCACATCCCATTGCCAGAGCAGCCATACGGTTCTTGTGACAAGGTTGTGATTACCAAGGATACTGTAGTTACATTCCAGACATCACGTCCTATGAAGATGGTTTATACCTTGGACGGTTCTATTCCAACTCCATCTTCTGCCGTCTATACAGAGCCTATCAAGGTCAGCGGCAATACTACTATCAAGATTGCTACTGTTCTGCCTTCTGGCAAGATGAGTAAGGTGAGAACCATTGATGTAGAAAAGCAGACCTATGCTCCTGCAGTGAAACTCAACGATGCAAAGGCTGGTTTGCAGTTGCGCCGTATGAAGGGTAACTATCTGAAGGTTAATCAGCTGGAATTGGCTGATGCTGAGTGGCAGGACTGCGGTACTGTAGAGAATCTGAACAAGATGAAGGTAAGTCAGCCTGATGATGCTGCTACTTTGCGTGGTGCCAATAATTATGCAGCCATTGCAGAAGGTTACATCAATATTCCTGAGGATGGAGTTTACTATCTTTCTTCCCGTATGGAGCAGGTTTGGATTGACAACAAGCTCGTCATCAACAACGAGGGTGCTGTGAAGGCTGGTACCAACTCAGACAACTCTGTTGCATTGGCTAAAGGCTTGCATCCTGTTAAGTTCGTTTATCTGTGCAATATCGTAGGCGGTTGGCCATCATGGTGGAGCAACCTTACTCTCGAAATGCGCAAGGACAACCAGAAGAAGTTTACTGGCGTAGCTGGAACTCAGTATTTCCATTAATATCGGATAATAAATCATGAAAATCAGAACCATCGCAAATGTATCACTTTGCCTTGCCATGCTTTCTATCAGCAGCGGCGTAGCGGCTCAGAGCGAGTCGCGCTGGCAGAACGTGAATATCAATCAGCAAAACAGGGAGCCTCGTCGTGCTTCTTTCTTTGCTTACGAGAACCTTGATAAGGCACAGAACTTTGACAAGAAGAAGTCGGCCAACTACCTTTCCATGGAAGGTATGTGGAAGTTCAATTTCGTGAAGGATCACAACAAGCGTCCTGCCAACTTCTTTGCTGTCAAGTATGATGATTCGCAGTGGAAGGACTTCCCTGTACCGGGATTGTTCGAATTCAATGGCTATGGCGACCGTACCTATAAGAACATCGGTTATGCATGGGCTACCCAGTTTGATCCAAATCCTCCTTACATCAGCGAACTCAACAACTACACCGGCTCTTATCGCCGCACCTTCGAACTTCCAGCAGACTGGAAGGGCAAGGATGTTTATTTCCATGTAGGTTCAGCCACCAGTAACCTGACTCTCTGGGTGAACGGCAAGTACGTGGGATATAGCGAGGACAGCAAGGTGGCTGCCGAGTTTAATATCTCCAAGTATCTCAAGCCTGGTAAGAACCTCATTGCCATGCAGGTGATGCGCTGGTGCGATGGTTCTTATTTTGAAGACCAGGACTATTGGCGCTTCACGGGTATTGCCCGTGAGGTATATCTCTATGCACGTCCTAAGCTTCATGCAGCTGATGTCCGCCTGAATGCCGGTCTTGAGAATAACTTCAAGGATGGTGTCCTGGATTATCAGATCTCTCTTCAGGGAGGCAAGAGCGATGTTTCCATCACCTTGTGTGATAAGGATGGCAAGCAGATTGCTCAGGCAACAGGTGCTAAGGGTACTATCAAGGTGCCGAATGTAAAGCCTTGGACTGCAGAGACTCCTAATTTGTATAAGGTATTCATCACCTTGAAGAATAAGCAGGGCGTATCTGAGGTGATTCCTCAGAAGGTAGGTTTCCGCAATGTGGAAATCAAGAATGCCCAGCTCCTGGTGAATGGACAGCCTATACTGGTCAAGGGTGCCGACCGTCATGAGATTGATCCTGATGGTGGATATGTAGTGAGCGTAGAGCGCATGATTCAGGACATCAAGATTATGAAGCAGCTCAACATCAACGCTGTCCGTACATGTCATTATCCTGATGATCCTCGCTGGTACGACCTCTGCGATGAATACGGATTGTATATCACTGCCGAGGCAAACCTGGAATCTCATGGTATGGGATATGATGAGAAGTCTCTCGCTAAGTTCCCTGAGTACATCGTGCCTCATATCGAGCGCAACGAGGGTAATGTCAAACCGCTCATCAATCATCCTTCCATCATCGTATGGAGCTTGGGTAATGAGTGTGGTTATGGCGTCAACTTCGAAAAGGCTTACGATTGGGTCAAGGCTTACGACAAGACCCGCCCTGTGCAGTATGAGCGTGGCGGATATGACAGCAAGACTGATATCCACTGTCCTATGTACATCGGTTACGAGGAGAGCGAAAGCTACTGCAAGAGCAATGGTACCAAGCCATACATCCAGTGTGAGTACGCTCACGCCATGGGTAACTCTATGGGTGGATTCAAGGAGTACTGGGATCTGATTCGCAAGTATCCTAAGTATCAGGGTGGTTATATCTGGGACTTCGTAGACCAGGGTGTTCGTGACAAGAGCCCTATCACCGGCAAGGAAATCTTTACCTATGGCGGTGACTATGGACGTTATCCTGCCAGCGACTACAACTTCAACTGTAATGGTATCATTTCTCCAGACCGTCGCTTGAATCCTCATGCTTATGAGGTTCAGTACTATCTCCAGAATGTATGGATCAAGGATCTGGATGCAGCCAATGGTACTTTCAATGTCTATAATGAGCATTTCTTCAAGAACATTGACGACTTGAAACTTACTGCAGCTGTCTATGCCAACGGCATTCTCCAGTCTACGGTAGAGATTCCAGAAACCAAGGGAATCGCTCCTCAGACCACCAAGTTGGTGAAGAGTGATGCTTTGAAGGAGGCTATTGCCAAGGCAGAAGCAGAGCACGCCAGAGAGGAAATCACAGTCAACTTCGCCTTTTCCAGCGATGGTTCAGAGCCTTTGGTTGACAAGGGACAGGTGATGGCTCGCCAGCAGTTTGTCATCAATGGATATGAGTTTGACAATGTTGATACACCTATCGCTGTAGCAGCTCCTGCCAAGAAGGGTAAGGCTAAGGTTCAGACCGCCAGCAACCTGGAGGTAGAAGAAACCAATTCCTATGTAAAGGTTACAGCCAAACGCATGTCGGTTACTGTAGGTAAGCTGACCGGTATGATTGATTATCTCGATGTAGATGGTGAACCAATGTTGAAGTTCCGTGAGAGCATGACTCCAGAGTTCTGGCGTGCTCCTACCGATAACGACTATGGCGCATCCTTGCAGAAGGAGATGAGAGTATGGAAGAACCCTCAGATGACTCTGAAGTCATTCGATAAGAGTGAGAGCCAGGATAGCGTGGTTCTTACTGCAATCTTCGATATGCCTGAGGTTAAGGCACAACTGGAACTCCGTTACCGCATCAATTCTGAGGGTGAAGTAGCTGTTACCGAGAAGATGACAACAGATAAGGAAGCTAAGGTAGCCGACTTGTTCCGTTACGGTATGCAGTTGCAGATGCCAGCAGCCTTCTCTAAGTTGGAGTACTATGGCAGAGGTCCTGAGGAGAACTACATCGATCGTCACTCTTCTGCTTTCATCGGAAAGTATGAGGCCACTGTAAAGGATGAGTATTATCCTTACATTCGTCCACAGGAGAGCGGCAACCATACCGACATCCGTTACTTCTCTATCTTCAACCCAACCACCGGTAAGGGAATCACCTTCGAGGGCTATGCTCCTATGGAGTGCAGTGCCATCCCTTACCTGGTAGAGGATCTGGATGCAGGCATCGAGAAAAATCATGCCTGGGGGCAGCACAGTGGTGACCTGGTAGAAAAGGGCTTGGTTCAGTTGCACATCCAGCAGCGTCAGTACGGTTTGGGCTGTATCGACAGCTGGGGTTCAAAACCAATGGATAAGTATCGCATGCACTATCAAGACCGCAACTTCAGCTTTGTAATCAAGGCTAAGAAATTATAGGTATAAATAAATGATTAAATCCTGGGCAGCAGATAGTTGCTCAGGATTTTTTGTCAGATGCATTTATCTTTATGCTTTTCTTTTCCTTTTATATTTCACAGAACTTCTTACCGTTTCAAGTTCAAGAAAGGGCTGAAGGCCCAAAAGCTACAGAAGCAGCACACCCTATCTTTCAGGGCGTGTGGAACTTACATGCGAAACTTGAATAAATAAGACTAACGTTTTGTGAAGAAAAAGTGGCAATATTACCAAAAATCTTTGTAAAGATAGAAAATGCTGATAAAAAGAAACTTCTATTTATAGCAACTCATAGATGGAAAATAAAATGGGTTGTTAATAATAATAACAGGTATTAGGCGTATTGGCAAATCGTATTTGCTTTTTTACCATCTTTCGGCAGCACTTGATAGCGACAGGTGTTGAGGATAATCATATTATTCGGATAGCACTGGATGATATTGAAAATGTAGAATTGCGTGCTCCTCTTGTGCTTTACAAGAACATTAAGGTTAGGATGATGGATAGCGATTTGTATTATATTCTTTTGGACGAGGTAGAGTTCGTTCCTCGTTATGAAGAGATACTGATGTTGAGAATTTATAATGCAGATGTCTATGTAACAGCGTTTTGTAGATAAAGATGGTAAATAGTAGCGCAAATAACTAGAGGTTGACTTTGGATTCATTCTTGAAGATTATTGTGGTGAAAGCTGACATCAAACCATGGAAAGATGAGAATGGAATTCTAACCATAGGTTTACTAGATTTTTTGATGGATGAAAATAGTTTGACGAAATTGTATAGATTTGCGCTTATGTGGTAGTAAGCTTGTTTGACAGGTAAGTTGATGTGTTTATACGATATGTATAAGGTGAAGTTAAAGTAACTAGCTACTATTATTTGTGCTAATTTTTTGAGTGAAAATTTGGTGTTGTCTAGGATTTTGATTATCTTTGTCGATAGTGTTAGTCAATTTGATGTTTAACAATAAAATTATAGATTTAAGAAACAGACAGAAATAGCGACGGAATACTTAGTAAGAGTTGGGTGTCGGCTCTCAGAGCCTAGCCTTTGATAATTTATTATTAACCCAAAAGGTGTTTCGTTTTTGACTTGAAATAAGATATTTAAAATATTGAGCTTTTAGCTCTTGTTCTCCTCAACAGAATATCGCCAATATTCACACAACGAGGAAAAGCAGCAGTGTAAGGTTCATGCCTCTTTAGGCGTGAGCCGTTCTGTGCTAGTGTTGTGTAAGGCCACTTGGCGGTAGCCGTGTTGAGACAAGCCACGAACGGTTCCGCCTTTTTTATTGACTTTATTTTATGAATAGTTTTACTAATTTATGGCGAAGTATGCTATTGGCGTTGCTAATGGTGTGGCTTCCTAATGTCGTGATGGCAGCAGAAAAAAGTGATGACTTACAGGAGTTTATTACCAAGTCTGCCTCTACTTTGACACGTGCAAGTGATGTGATTGAGGTTGACCTCTCACAGTTTACAGCAACTACACGTACCAAGACTTTGGAGATTAGTACAGGTAAGACTTACCGCTTTATCAATGGTACATTGACAGCAGCTAGTACGTTCAAAGATTTTTTATTGTTAATATCTAACAATTCTACTGTTTCTTGGTCAACAGATGCTATTATGCAACCAAGAACTTTGAGTACTAGCAGTGAATCAACAAATGCTCTAGTTAAAATTGATAATGGAATTTTTAATTTAACAGGCGGTAAACTAAATTATTATAAAACTTCTGATGGTAATCATAGTATTTATCCTGCTCTAATTAGAACCACTAGCACTTCATCTTCAAATAGTATCAATATGCTATCTGGTAGGATAGATGGTGGTGTTGATTGTTCTAATTCTTTGGATAAATTATATGTGTATGAAGGTGGTGCTTATGTTTTTTATATAAACAGCAGTGCTTTAGGTGCGAAAATTTATTATGATGCTAATCATGCGCAAATAAGGGAAATTCATAATTATGTAAAAGGTTCTAAGAGAAATCATGTTCTTATATCCTCTTCTGTAAAATATGGGCAACTTATATTTGAAGATTATAATACATCAGTAAATACAGATGTTGTTCTCGCAGAAGGAATGGGGCTTTATACTCTTACATCTACAGATGTGAGTAAAATGAAGTATCGTGTTTATCTAGGTTCAAATAAGTATGATGAAGATTACGAGATTTATCTTGAAAACAATCAAGCTAAAGTTCGCAAAAAAGGAGAAGGAGTTATAAAGACTGCTGATGATTTACAAGCTAGACTTAATGCAATTGCTGCAAAAGGTACGGCAACTGAGGCAAATCCAGAAACTGTAGAAATTGCTGCAGCTGGTATTACTATTGGTAAATACATCACTGTTCCAGAAAAATGTCATGCCCTTATAACAGGTGGCCCAATTGGATTTTCTAATACTTATGTGTTTGGGCATGCAGTCTTTGGGTTAAGCAAGTCTTCAAGTTTGACATTTGAGAATATCTCTTTTAATTGCATTACGACTGGAACATGGCTTGCGGATGATTATTTCATATCTTTGGGTGGAAACTTGACGATTGGTAATAATGTCGTGTTTAAGAATCAGACCCCAAATAGTAATGTTGGCTTGATAAATATTCAAAATGGAGGTTCACTTACTTATAAGTCTGGTAATTTCTTCTCTGCAAAAACGGCAGTAACTGGAGCAGTAAATAGTGATTATTATGGTACTGTGAATATTTTGGGAGGAAACATCGAAAGTAATTCTTCTGCAATATTGGCTAAAGTAGTTGCTGTTAAAAATGGTGCAACAGTTGTTGGTTCAAATACCGTTGTAGAATGCCAATGGCTTTATACAGATGATAAATCTATGATAAAATGTACCGATGCTAAGGGTACTTGCGTTTCGTTAGGTTCACAAGATGCTTTCTCTACAGGTAACTTTGTGGGTGGTAAAAATCAGATAGAGGTTCGTGAAGCACTGATTATGTCTCGTTTTGCTCCTTTGACAGTTTATTTGTTGGCTGATGCTATATTACGAACTTTTGTGTATAAGACAACTACAACCAATACCCTGACAATTGATGGCGATTGGAGTAATTTTACTCTTGAAAAAGCATTTATGTCAAATGTAGCTCCATCTGAATATAAGTACTACCAGTTCATTAATATCCCAGATGACCGTGAGATTTACTATAACGAAAAGGCAAAGACAGTCTCTATTCGTAAGAAAGTATATGATGAAGATGATTTGCAAAACTGGATTAATGGTGGTGGAAATGACAATGAAAAAGGAACAGAAGAAGACCCTAAAAACATAGATTTACCTTCTGGTGGTTGTGTGATTAATGACCCTGTAAGTATGGGAAGTGGAAGCCCAGACGATGATTTGCAATGGTTTATTAATGGTGCCAAAGGTGATGGAACCAATAAAGACTTTGTTCTCAAAGGTTCAGGTAGTTTTACCATTAAGAAATATACAACCTTGACTTTGACAAATCTCAATTTGTCAAATACTGGGTCTGGTTATATTTATGTTGAGGGTACTCTCGTCATTGACGTCAATATTAACATTGTTCGCCTCATTCGCCTTGTCCGTGTTCTTCCTGGTGGTCGTGTAATCTGGAAAGGTGGTAATGGTTTGGGCACAGACATTACACAGGAGTTTTTCTATATTGAAGATGGTGGTGTCTTTGAATATAGTGAAGGTACAATTAGTGGTGGAGAATATGGTTTCCATAATGATGGAATATTGTATATCTATGGTGGAAACATCAGTGGTACCAATTATGGTGGTTATACTTACTCTTTTGGTACTACGACTATCTTCGGTGGTACAGTTTCTGGCGGCTACTACAACGGTGGTAAGACCATTATTTCTGGTGGTACATTCATCGGAGGTGGCTCTGGCATCGGTGATTATGTCTATTGGAATGGCAAGGGTGGTACGACAACTATTACAGGCGGAACATTTGGCACAAGTGGCAATGGTACTATCTATAATGGTGGAACCCTTTACCTTGGTGGCGATGGCTATGCCTACGATTACATCTACAATGGTGCAAGCGGTAGAATTTATATTATCGGCAAGTTGAACATTATCATTCGCATTCATATCAATATTACGGACATCGTTCTTGATACTCCAATTATCTTGGGTGGAAGTGATTATGTTTTGACAGCCGAGGACATCAAGAAGATTCAGATTATCTTGCCTGATGGCTATACTTGGCGATATGATGCTAGCCGTGGAGGCATCATCATCACTTCTACAACAGGCATCAAGGATGTGACAGTTGATGCAGACAATAAAGTACTGTACTTCGACGCAAGTGGTCGAAAGTTAGAAAAGTTGCAGAAGGGCTTGAATATCGTGAAAACAAGCGATGGTAAGACCAAGAAGGTTATAATCCAATAATGTAGTTTAGTAATTTTAATATAAATTAAAAGAGGGTGTGTCAAAGTCCTTGACACACCCTCTTGTTTTCAGTTGCATTTATCTTTATGCATTTCTTTTCCTTTTATATTTCACAGAACTTCTTATCGTTTGTTCAAACGTAAATTACGTTTTACTCTTCACTCTTCACAAAAGTGATGTATTTCAGTGAATACTAGCGAGTTAAGCGTGTGAAGAGTTGGCTGCACTCTTCACCACTCTTCACCACTCTTCACCCAAACAGAATTTCGGCTGCTTGGAAGGAGGCTTTCATAAATATTGGAATCGGAATAAGGCTCACGTAACCTTTAACAAAGGCTTAAGTAAACTTTATCTAAGCCTAACGTAAACTTTATCTAAGGCTAAAATCATATTCAAGTAAAACTTATTCCAAAGACAATTGAGGCTTAAACCAAGCTTAATAGAAGCCTAGTTCTTGTCTTAATAGAAGGCAAGGACTAGCCATAATAGATGCTAAAGACAAGCCTTCAAGGAAGCCGAAGCTAAATATAAAAAGGAGTCCGTTTCCAGACAAATGTGAAGAGTGGGTGAAGAGTGGTGAAGAGTGCAGCCAACTCTTCACACGCTTAACCATCTAGTATTCAGATCAATACCGTACTTTTGTGAAGAGTGAAGAGTAAAAAGCAATTTGGCGGTCAAACCACTTGTTCTGCCGGTCATTTAATCAAATGCATCCCGACGTAACGAAACGTGCCTAGGGATGGCAAAATATTGCTCCAGTAAGGGCAACTTTTTGCCATTCCAAGGCACGAACGGTTACATCGTATTGCGCATTTTTATTCTACTAAGATAAAATCATATTTCAGTTGTATTTTATTTTCTGCCACTTTCTGCATCTTCCGGTATTGGCCAGTTTTCTGATGGAGTACGTATTTCCTTCATCACCTTGTCAAAACCGATTACCATTTCCGGATACTTCTTGGCGAGATCATGCTTCTCTTCTGGGTCTTCACGCAGATTGTAGAGTTCCAGAGGCTTGTTAGGCTTGATGGTAACAGCCTTCCAGTCACCGTGGCGGGCAGCACGCTGCTTGCCTGGGAATTCCCAATAGAGAACTCGGTCGTCTGTATCAATCTGCTTACCATAGAATAAAGGCAGGATATTCATGCCGTTGATGTTCTGAGGCAGATATGGGGTGCCTCCAGTAAGAGCTGCCAGCGTAGGCATTACATCTGGGAAATAGATGATGTTGTTCAGCGACTGTACCGGCACCTTTCCTGGCTGGTTCACGATGAACGGTACTCGGATTCCTCCTTCGTAGAGTTGTGCCTTGCGACCGCGGAATCCTGCGTTGCAGTTGAAGAGTTTCAATGGTGCCTGAACGGCTGCACCGTTATCTGAAGCAAAGATGACGAGCGTATTCTCGCGCAAGTTGTTCTTTTCCAGATAGGTGAGCAGTCTTCCTATTGCCGCATCCATGTGGGTTACGAGCGAAGCGTAGCGCTTGTCGTTCATGCTCCACGATTCATCATCATACCATGTGGTGTTGTCGATGATATAGGGTTCATGAGGCGCATCAAAAGCCAGATAGAGGAAGAAAGGATTCTTCTTGTTTCGCTTGATGAAATTGATGGCATCATCGGTCGAAATATCCGTATTGTGTTTGATGTGCTTATCGTGCTCATTTGCCTTGATATGGATGAGCTTGTCATTGTCGAAACGGTTGTATGGATAATAGTAAGGTGAATTGGATTCTACCGTACTTATCAGCCATCCGTGGAACTCGTCAAAACCACGATAGATTGGTGATGATTTTGGATCATAGCCATCCAGATGCCATTTGTTGACAAGACAGGTTTTGTAGCCGGCAGCGTGCAATACCGTAGCGATGGTCGTATCCTGCGGCTGCAGACTTGTTCTACGAACGATGGTCGTGTCACCTTCAGGGGTTATTTTTAGACCTGTCATGCCTCCTGCAGTACACATATTATCACGTATACGGCTATTGCCGGTATTCTTACCCGTCATCAGTGCACAACGTGATGGTGAACTGATTCCTGACCCGGCATAGCTCTGGTTGAATCGAGTACCCGTAGCAGCCAGTTTATCAATGTTTGGAGTCTTGATGGTCTTACTACCATAGCATGAAAGATCACCATATCCAAGATCATCGGCAAGGATGAAGATGATGTTGGGTCTGTCGGCCGTAGCCTTTACAGCCTTGTTTTGTGCCATTGCTGCCTGCCCCGGCACGAGCGAGGCAGCAATGACTCCGATAAATGCTTTATTCTTCATAATAGTTTGATATTAATAGCCTTTGTTCTGTTCCCAATTCTGTGTCAGCTGATGCTGATCAAAAGGAATCGGGAAGAGAATATCGTCTGTAATTTTACTCCAGCGCCACTCCAGTGGTGTACCTGTTGTTGCATCGCAATCTTTCACAGCCATACCGTTGTTATTGGCTTGTTGTGTGGCAGACAATCCTTGTGTACGATGATTGAAATGAGCTTCCATAACCTTATTTATACGTCCTGTGCGAACCAGGTCGAACCAGCGATGACCTTCAAAGCAGAGCTCCACATATCGTTCGTTTTCAATGGCGAGTCGCATTTCTTCTTGAGTTGTTGCGGTTGTGCCATCGATTCCTGCTCGGTTACGAACCTGATTGAGGTAGGTCTTAGCTTCATCGGTAGAAGATGTTTCGTTCAGACACTCTGCATACATGAGTAATACATCGGCATAACGGTAGATGATATCGTCACAGCCACTGGTACAAGCTTTCAAGCCCTGATTGTGAGTGTCGAAGTATTTGAGAGTAGCTGGAGTATAAGCCTCTCCATTTTCTGTCACATTCACTTCATCGGATTGTTTAGACTTAGTCTGTGATGTGTCGTAAAGCTTGTCGTAAACCATCTGGGTGTAGCGCTTATCCTGTGGATTCTTTCTCAAGGCATTACATAACTCCCATGTCATCAACAGACAACTTACTCCCTGAGAACAAAGAATTGTAGATTTTGTTCCGTCAGGGTAAACGTAGGCAGGTTGATTGTTTGGTGTGACAGCAGGGATGCAGCGGCGCATCAGATAGTTGGTAATCTGGGTGGAACCGTTGTTGAACTGTGCTGCCAGAATAATTTCCTTGTTTACTGGATTTTCTGAGTCATATATGCTGGCATAGTCATCAAGCAATCCAAGGTTGTCTGGATTCTGATTGGCATAGTCAATGACTTCCTTGAGTTGTGTCTTTGCACTGTTGAAGTCTTTCAATGTCATATATACATCAGCGAGCATCACCTTGGCTGCAATGCTGGTAGCGCGACCTGCCTTGCTGGCCTCTTTGTAGCTCTGTGGCAAATTGGCTGTAGCTTTGGCAAGATCCTCTTTTATGAGGGCATAAATATCTTCCTTCGGACTGCGATTGTAGCTGTACAATTCATTATAGTTGGAGATGACATGCTGTGTCAATGGTACAGGACCGTAGAGCCTTACAAGTGTAAAGTAAGCGTATGCTCTGAAAAAGCATGCTTCACCCTCAAACTGTTTGCGATTGCTTTCGCTGACTTTATCAATCTTGTCTAAAGCATTATTGCATCTGTTAATCATGCTGTAACAGTTACTCCAGATATCATTGATGGTGGCAGAGGTCGCATCCCATGTTCCCTCGTTCAGGCTGATATAGTCAGACTGGTTGTTCTTCTTGTAGTCATAGGCTTCGTCTGTACAAAGTCCGTTGACCATGATCACATCTTCCTGTACTGTACGCAGATAATAGTAAGCATCCAAGAGGATGTTTTCTATTTCGCTGTCATTGGTAAGATAGGTCTCCATCTGCATGGCATCAGAATTATAGCGATCGAAGAAACTATCGCTACAAGCAGAGAATCCCATAGCCGAACCTCCCAGCAATGCTGAGAGAATTACGTTATTTATATATTTTGTTTTCATAATTTTATTTCCTTATTAGAATGTTGCATTAATACCAAATGTCATTACTCGTGCGATAGGATAACCACCAAAGTCTACACCATTGTTGGTAGCAGAATTACCATTGTAGTTTGCCTCAACAGAATAGCCTGGGTACTTGTCGAATGTAACGAGGTTCTGAACGTTTGCACTGAAGCGAACTCGCTGCAAACCGATGTAGCGGCAGATTTGTGTTGGCAGAGTATAACCCAGAGCCACATTGCGGATGCGCAGGAAATCGGCATCATAAAGATAGCGGGTTGAAGGCTGGATGTTTGAACCAAGGTTGTTAGTACCTGCCTTGTGTGATTTGCCATTACCAGGATTTTCAGGACTTTGCCAACGGCCGAGACCCGATTCCTTGAGCACGTTGTCATCCCAACGGTTAAGAGAGAAAGCACGTGCAGCGGCATAGATAACCTTACCACCTACCTGACCATCGATTGTTACAGCCAAGTCAAAGTTCTTGTAGCTGAACTTATTGTTCCAACCATATGTGAAATCAGGCTGATAATTACCTACATGCTGATAATCATTGGCATTGACAACCTTGTCACCATTGGTATCTTCGAAGATGAGATCACCGATACCTTCTGTTCCAAACTTAGGATATTTCTGCAAATCTTCTTCTGTGTTGTATGTGCCAATCACTTTGAGCATATACATATCGCCCATAGGACGACCAACGATGTTTCTGATGACATTGCCCCATTTTGTACCAGCCTTTCCGTTTGCCAATTGTGTCTGGTTATTGGCAAGCGAAAGGATCTTGTTCTTGTTCATTGACCAGTTGAGGGTAGTTTCCCAGTTGAATGCGCCTTGTAATACTTTTGCGTTAAGAGAAAGTTCAATACCCTTGTTCTCTACCTGACCGGAGTTCATATAAACAGAACTTGCTATACCATTGAAGTTTGGAATATTGGCAGGCATTACAATGTCACTCGTACGTTTATAGAGGTCTACATTCAGATTGATGCGGTTGAAGAACGCCAGGTCGATACCGAGGTCGTACTGCTTGTTCTTTTCCCATCCAAGTTCACGGTTTGAATATCCTCCAGGATAATATGAAGGAATGGAACTTGTTCCGAATACTACGTTGTGGTCGGTCTTGATAGTAGAAATCCATGCGTAGTTGCTTCCTATCTGGTCATTTCCTGTTACACCATAGCTTGCGCGCACCTTAGCCAGGCTGAGCCAGGTTATTGGTTTCATCCATGATTCCTCAGTGATGTTCCAGGCTCCTGATGCTGAGTAAAAGAGTCCGGCACGGTTGTCTGGACCGAATTTGCTGGAACGGTCACGACGCAGGGACCCAGAAAGCACGTACTTGCTGTCATAATTGAATATGAGTCGTGTGAACATGGCATCGAACACATAATTTGTGTTACTTGAAGAACCAGTCCACAGATTTGCACCCATTACGTTCTTGATGCTTGTACCCAGATAGGCGATTGGGTTGTTGGCATCAGTACGGTCGTCCTGACGAACGTTGAAGGCACTGTTGTATTCAAAGTCGTAACCTGCTACGGCATTGAGGTTCATCTTATCTGTGATGTCCCAATTGTAAGAGGCTGTAGTTGACCAATATGTATTATAGCCAAAACCTGAAGCACGATAAGCATCTACTGACTTGAGAAAAGGTGTAGATTTGTTTCCTGTGTATGAAGAACCGAGCAGATAAGCTGACTGGTAATAGTCAAGCTTTGTGGAATTGGTAGAGAAATCTACTGTAGAACGGATTGTGAGGTTCTTGATAGGAGTTATCTCTATGTATGCATTGGTCAGCGTTCTTAATGACCAACTGTCATTGTTGTTCTCCAACAGGTTGCAGACCGGGTTTCGCAACTGTGTATTCAAGCCATAGTCTGGTGTTCCATTCTTGCCAGAATAATGCTGTGAAATTTGCGTATAGTCACCATTGGCTTGGTAAACTGGGAGGATAGGTGGATAGGAGAGTGCGTCTGCGATGACACCTTTCACATCTTCAGTATTACCGCCAGTTGGCTGCTGACTGCGCTTTTTGTTATAGCTTGGAGAGAAACTGGCACCAATCTTTACATATTTGCTCAACTTGGCATCAAATCCAGCCTTGACATTCACCTTCTTAAAGAAAGAGTTGAGCAGGATACCATCTTCATTCTGGTAATTTACAGAGAAATTGTAGGCTATCATATCTGTACCGCCGGTGACTGTTGCGTTGGCACGATAGTTGAGAGCATTGCGGAATATAGCGTCTTGCCAATCGGTATTGCAATAGTTGCCGGAATCACGGAGCTTGGTGAGTTCTGGATATTTACTGATGGTTCCGTTGTTAGTGCGTGCTTCAATAATCATGTCAAGATAGTCTTTAGCATCAAGAACGTCTACACGGGTCTGCGCCTGACTTACACCAATTTGGGTTGAGAAATTTACCGTCGGTTTTCCTGCCTTGCCCTTCTTGGTAGTTACGATGATGACACCGTTACCTGCTTTTGAACCATAGATGGCAGATGATGCGGCATCCTTCAGAATTTGAATGTCTTCAATATCACTTGGGTTGATATTGTTGAACAGTTCTGAATCGGTAGTAGGATAACCGTCAATAACGTAAAGTGGATCGTTACCACTATTGATGGAACCTGCACCACGGATGCGGATGGAAGGGGCTGCACCCGGTTCTCCACTGGTTTGCTGCAGGGTAATACCTGAGGATAAACCAGAAAGGCTCTGGGTGATGTTGGATGTTGGCATCTCGGCAATATTTGAGCCTTTTACTGTTGACATGGAAGTAGACACTGAGCGTTTGGTGATTGCTCCATAACCTACTACAACTACTTCGTTGAGAACTTTGTTGTCTGGTTTAAGTACCACATTGAAGTTTGTTTGCTGACCTATGGCTATCGTTTGAGCAGTATAGCCAATATACGAAATGGTAAGTGTCTGTTCTGGCTTTACATTCTGGAGCGTAAAATTACCATCCAAATCTGTGGCGCAGCCCACACTAGTACCTTTTACCATGACACTGGCACCAATTACAGGTTCACCAGTCTCATCTACAACTGTACCTTTCACAGTCTTTGCCTGTTGTACAACATTTGTTGTTGCATGTGCCTGGGCAACTCCCAATGGAGAAAATGTCAAAGCAGAACAAAACAAAGTCATAGGCAATACGTAGCTGTTCTTTAATAGTTTTGTTTTCATCTGTTTTTGTTTTTATTGGTTTAAAATCTTAATTGCTGCTGCAAATTTAGCTTTATATTGAATGCAAGAACTTTATTATTTGACTTTAAGACATGATTTTTTGATTTTGTTTTTTCTGCCATATATTTTTGTTTTTTCTGCCATATATTATGGTGTAGTTTATGTTTTTTTTGTTCCACAACTTATTTTCTTGTTTTTTTCAAAAGCAATTTTAACAAAAAAGCCAGTTGGTAACATTGTACTACCAACTGACTTTTTGTATTCATTCCCTGGTTCTGTTTTAAATAACCATAATGATGAACTGATTTGCTCATGGTTTCAATTCAACTTTCTAATCTTGATGCCATTTAGGAAAGCCTTTCCTTGCAGGGACTTCAACTGGATGTTGATGCTGCCACGATTGTTTTCAACGATGTATTTACGCTTAAAGGCAGTACGGTAATGGCGGCCATCAGTAGGAGTGAAATCCGATTCTTTCCTTTCGTCATTGATGCTGACATCAAATCTTACATCTTTGGATGAAGACTCTGTATTGCTTTTGGCTAGGAGATTAGGCAGTTGGACTGCAGGCTTGGTAACATCAGCCATCAGTAGTTCTACCTCGTATTCGCCACAAGGTGCGTCTATTCTGTATTCCAAATCTCCTTCACGCCATGTCTGATAAATCGGGCCATCTATTGTGTTTTCGATTTCAGATGTCGTACTCTTGCTTTCGGCTCCTACATATCCCCATACTCCAGGCTTGTATGCTTGGTCTGGTAACCATGTGAGCTGGCTCAAGGAAGATATGAAATAGCAGTTACTGCCCACGTTGATGGCAAGTTCTTCTCCCTTTGCCAAATTTGGCAGAGGGTTGTACTGAATTTTCATTACGTCTCCTGTGTTCCCATCAACCTTGTTTTTATAATCTGTCAGAACTTCGTTAAAACCTTTTACTTCTAAAGTAGAACTACCGAAAGGCAGGACGACATCAAAGACGGCAAAGCAATTCTGTACACTCTTTTTCCCGTAGCTCCTGCCATTTACGATAAGTTCCACTTCAGGCATGTTGGAATATACCTTAATGCGCTGGGGCTCGTTGATATGACCAGTTCTTATGCTCCAGTCGCGACTGGCAATATGAACCACAGGTATGTCCTTACGCCACATAGACTTGAAGTAATAAGCTACGTCCTTCAGGGTACGGTCGTTGTAGGCAATTCCCTTGTTGTTTACTCTTGGCATGGATTCCTGGCGTTCTGCCACGTTAAAGTCGATGAAGTTCCAATAGGTACAACCGCTAATCCAAGGCTTTTCTTCAATGAATGGCAGATAGTGCTCTATATAAGTTTGCTGATATTCAATGCTGAAATCGAAGGCATGGGCAGAGTTTGAGTGCAGACGCTGATCGCTTCCTGCTCCCCATTCTGAAATTATCATCGGCTTTTTGGGATAGCGTTGGTGCTGGTCTTCACACCAGTGATTGAATCCGTTCAGTTCGCCCTGATACCAGCCATAATAAAGATTCCATCCCACAACATCAACAAGGTTCAGACCTATTTCGTTGTAAGTATTGGTCATATTAAATGCCATTACGCTTTTTCTGGTTGGGTCTTCATCCTTAAGAACCTTTTCCAATCGATGGGCAAGGGCTAGGGTACGTTCCTTAAAGGCTGGCCATTCCTTAGTTCCTGGCCATGGAGTGCAGAGCAGGATTTCATTCATGTAGCCCCAGTTGATGATACTTGGATGGTTGTAGTGTTGGCGGATCATTTCCCGTAAATTACGCTCACAATTATCGGCATAGTGGGGAGTGTCTGGTACAAGGTCTATGATAGGAATTTCTTCCCATGCCAACAAACCGAGTTCATCGCAGGCATCCAAGAGGGCGTCATCTTGAGGATAATGAGAGATGCGGATATAATTGCTGCCCAGTTCCTTCATCAGTTTTATGTCACGGCGATGAGCTTCGTCGGGTAAAGCTACTTCTACAGGTGCCTGATCCTGATGACGGTTGAATCCACGTAGCTTGTAAGTCTTTCCATTCAGACAGAATCCCTTCTCTCCATCGAAAGAAAACCAGCGGAATCCAACCTTGTGGTTTTTCTCATCAATGACTTTCCCTGATTTCGTATCTATAATAGAGGTTTTTACCTTGTATAAAGTAGGACGTTCTGGAGTCCAAAGAAGTGGGTTGGCAATGGGTTTTGACTGCAATGCCGTGCGTTTGGTTTCGCCGGCTTTCAGGGTTATCTTCTTCTTGATGGTTTGAAGTAGCTTTCCATCGGGCGAGAAAATCTCGTTTCTCAGTTCTACCATCGATGCTTTTTGGCCATCATTGCTCACTTCGCTAACCACCTTTACCATGCTTTGTTTTTCATTCACAATAGGAGTAGAAACGAAGATGCCGTCACTTCCCATGTTGAGCATGTTGAAATGAATATCGGGTGTAGAAACGAGCCAGACGTCACGATAGATGCCGCCCCAGAATGTGAAATCTGCCATAATAGGAGTGACATCCTGACGGCTGTTGTCTACAGTTATCTCTATGGTATTTTCTGATTTTTCTCCTTGCCTTGCAGGATTGGTATTTAGAAAATCAGTGATATCGAAGGTAAAGGACGAATATCCGCCGGCATGGCAACCTACTTCCTTGCCATTTACCTTCACTTCTGCAGCCTTATTTGCTGCATCTATCTTCAAGAAATAGCGTCTGTCTGGATTGATTTCTGCCAGGGTAAGAATGCGGCGGTATTCTGCCTTCCCTTTATAATAGTTCCTGCCTTGGTAGGCATGGTCATCATTGAACCGATGATTGTGGTAAGAAAAATGTTTTTAATGTTCATTGTTGTCGTTTTTTATTGAAGTTTTGCTGAAGTACGGCAAAAGTACAAATAAAATCTGAGATCCTTACTTCTTTTGGAGTTTTTTTCGATGATAGTGCATAATAAAGTGTTAAATCTTGGGAAAACGGACAAAAGATAGTATATTCACCATGGAAAAATGGATAAAATACCTCCGTTTTATATTTAAAAAGAGGACAAAAAGACGGTTAAACGTAAGATAGACAGATATTTTGCTGATTTTTGAAATTAAATTCGTAATTTTGCAGTCGAAAAGAAATAATATTCAGACTTTGATAGACAAATGATAGATTCATTACAAAACATTTTAGTTCAGGTTAGCGATTTTCTCTGGTCGTATATCATCATTACCGTTTTGATATGCTGTGCCGTGTTTTTCACTTGGCGTACTCGTTTCGTTCAGTTCCGTCTAATCAAGGAGATGGTCAGGTTGCTGCTGCATCCCGACAAGGTTCAACCGGAAGAGATAGGGCACGACGAATTATCCATGGAAGTGAAGGTGGATGGCGAAATGAAACATATCTCTTCATTCCAGGCTTTTGTGGTGGCATTGGCAAGCCGTATCGGTACAGGTAATCTTGCAGGTGTAGCTACTGCTATCAGTATTGGTGGACCGGGTGCTGTATTCTGGATGTGGATGCTGGCTTTGCTGGGTTCGGCATCGGCTTTCATAGAATCAACTCTTGCCCAACTTTACAAGCGTAAGGGAAAGACTTCCTTCTTTGGTGGACCTGCCTATTATATGAAGTATGGATTGGGAAAGGGATGGATGGGTATTCTCTTTGCCGTTTTGATGATCATCACCTTTGGTTTTGCCTATAATTCCGTTCAGAGCAATACCATCTGTCTGGCCTGGCAGAAAGCGTTCGGCATCGAACCGGCTACCATGGGCATCGCACTCACGGTGCTCACCCTGATCATCATCTTCGGTGGTATCCAGCGAGTGGCAAAGTTCTCATCTACGGTGGTTCCAGTGATGGCAGTCGTCTATCTTCTGATTGCCGTTGGAGTAGTGGTTTGGAATATCACCAGCTTGCCTAAGGTGTTGCTCACCATTGTGGAGAATGCCTTCGGATTCAACCAGGCAGCAGGTGGAGTACTTGGAGTCACTGTGATACAGGGAATCAAGCGAGGTTTGTTCAGCAATGAGGCTGGTGAGGGTAGTGCCCCTAATGCTGCAGCGGTGGCTACGGTAAGCCATCCGGTGAAGCAGGGATTGATTCAGGCATTGGGTGTCTTTACGGATACTTTGGTAGTATGTTCCTGCACAGCCTTTATCATTCTGGTGAGTGGGGTAGATGTTACAGCATCCAATGGAATTCAGCTGACGCAGAATGCCTTGACCCACGAAATAGGAAGCATCGGAAATCCATTTGTAGCAGTAATGATATGGCTCTTTGCCTTCAGTAGCATCATCGGCAACTATTATTATGGCGAGACCAATGTGAGATATATCAAGGATTCCAAATTAGGTGTATTTCTTTATCGTCTTGCCGTGGCAGCGATGGTGATGGTAGGAGCTGTGGTATCGCTGGATTTTGCATGGAGCTTTGCCGATATCACGATGGCTCTTCTCACGCTCTGCAATCTGGTGGCCATCGTCCTGCTTTCCCGTCAAGCCGTCTTCCTGCTGCAGGATTATCGCCAGCAGAAGAAGGAAGGCAAGAATCCTGTTTTCACTAAGAGTAAGATGCCTGAGATAGCAGATAAGCTAGAGGCATGGTAATCCGGAAGTTTCTTCCGGATTTTTTATTTATCAATATTTAGGTTTAAGTTCGCTGCCCCTAGCTTCAAGAAATTTCTTGGGCTAGGGGCTTTTACTCTTTCTATCCCTTTATGACATTTCCTGCCAAATAGAGTTCCTAATAAATAAGGATTTCCCATTCTTATGATTCTTCGTACCTTTGCACCCGAATTTAAATCATACGGAAAGAATATAAGAGATTATGAATTATAAAATAATGTTGGCAATGGCAGGTTGGGGAATAGCCTTGCCTATTTCTGCAGAATCCGCATTATCGGATAGCAGCAAGGTATTCGATATTGATGAAGTAGTGGTGGTATCACAACCCAAGGAGGTGTTACGCCTCCGACAGCAGGCGCTCAGCAGTACATCGCTGAGTAGTCCTCTAATGAAAAAACTTGGCGTATCTGATTTGCGTGATCTCTCGCAGTTTGTTCCTAATTTTGTTATGCCCAATTATGGCAGCCGTCTTTCATCTTCTGTTTATGTAAGAGGAATAGGCAGCCGTGTCAATAGTCCTGCCATCGGTCTCTATCTCGATGGTATTCCGGTAATGAGCAAGTCTGCATTTAATCTCCATAATTACCAGATGAGTAGAGTTGATGTGCTTCGAGGGCCACAAGGCACACTGTATGGTCAGAATACTGAGGGTGGATTGGTCAAGATGTATTCCCGTAATCCTTTCAATTACCAGGGTAGTGACATCAGATTGAGCTATGGCAGTAAGTATTTCCGCAATGTAGAAGCGGCTCATTATCAGAAGTTCAATGAGCATATCGCTCTTTCTCTAGCAGGTTTCTATGAGGGACAGAATGGCTTTTTCAGAAACACTCATACTGGCGACCGTTCTGATCAATATAATGAAGCAGGAGGCAAAATGCTTCTCAAGACCCGTTTTGATTCGGGTTGGAAGATGGACGTTTTGGCTAATTACCAGTATGTAGATCAGAATGGATTCCCTTATGGAAAGCTTGATTTGAAGACAGGTAAGGCTGACCTTCCTGCTTCTACTTTCCCTGGAACGTATCGGAGAAATAACCTGATAACTGGACTGAAACTTGGTTACACAGGAAATGGATATGATTTTACTTCTGTTTCCAGTTATCAGTATGTCAAGGATCGCATGTTGATGGATCAGGATTATCTTTCGGCAGATTACATGCATATCCTACAGGAACAATTGCAGAATTCCTTCACTCAAGAACTCTCCTTGAAGAGTAACCGGGCAGTGGGTGGTTTCTGGCATTGGGCAGCAGGTGGCTTCTTTTCCAAGCAATGGTTGAAGACCAATGGTCCGGTCTTCTTCGATGATGCGATGACTGCTCCGATAGGCAATGCTATTCAGCAGCAGATGTATACTGCCATTCATGCTTCGATGGTGAAGAAAATGATGGCGCAGGGAATGACTGAAATTGCAGCTAATGCTGTGGCAAAGGCTACTATAGAAAAGGCAGGAGGTATCAGTATGACGGTCAGCATGGGGGCTCCTGGACTTTATCATACTCCCCAAACTAACCTCGGTTTTTATCATGAAAGTAATTTTGATATTACCTCTCATCTGGTGGCAACATTGGGTTTGCGATATGATTATATGCATACGGGCATTCATTATGAGTCATCTGCCTATATGGCAATGACGGCAAATATGATGGGGAAGAAGGCTACCTATACACTTAGGAGTGCCTTGGATGAAAAGACAAATGATGATTACAGCCAGTTTCTTCCGAAATTTGGTCTGACTTATCGCCTTGATAATCAGCAGAGTAATATCTATGCCACCATCAGTAAAGGCTATCGTGCCGGCGGATATAATATTCAGATGTTTAGCGATATCCTTCAGACTGAGCTGAATGCCAACCGCCAGCAGGCATTGCGTGGCGATTATGAAGTACCTCATACGGCAGAAGATTATAAGAAAGTGAACCAGACTATTTCTTATAAGCCAGAGGTATCATGGAATTACGAAGTGGGTTCTCATCTCAATCTTTTCAATCATGCCATTCATCTCGACTTCAGTGCCTTTTATATGAAGGTAAAGAACCAACAACTTTCGGTAATGGCAGGTAATTATGGCTTTGGCAGAATGATGGTGAATGCAGGCAAGAGCCATAGCTGCGGTATAGAGGCTGCCTTGAGAGGACAATTAGCCAACGGAAATATAGACTGGATGTTGAATTATGGTTATACTCATGCTGTTTTCGATGAATATACTGATGAAGAAGGTGAAAAGACTGTGAGTTATAAAGACAAGAAGGTTCCATATGTTCCAACGCATACTTTATCTGCTATGGCTGATTATCGTCTGGCATTCAATTCCAAGCTGTTGCGTAACATGTTTTTCGGAGTCAATGTAAATATGCAGGGAAAGACGTATTGGGATAATGGCAATACTTACAGTCAGGATATTTATGCTGTATTGGGGGGCCATATAGCCTTCGATTTCGGTATCATGCAGCTAAATATTTGGGGTAAGAATCTCACCGATACTAATTATAATACATTTGCAGTAGATAATGCAGCAACAGGTAAACGTGAATACTTTGCCCAGCGTGGTAACCCATTCCAATGTGGGGTAGATTTGAGCTTTCGATTTTAGATAATTATAGTCCCAAATCACTAAAAAAAAGCTTTCTGCTTGTTTCAAACTATCGGAACACCAAGCTTCTTGGTATTTGCTTTCAGTTGCTACCATTGAAACTAGGTGCTTCGATAGTTGAAACGAATAACTTCCTGCGTTTAGAATCAGGAGTTGTAACTATTCCTGATTCTGAACTACTTTCACTCCAGTAATCTGGCTCTTGAAGTTGCCAGCCTGCTGTAGTGGAAAGACAAGGGTACGCTGATAATGCATCTTGGCAGATGGATTGTACATAATAGGTTGCCAAGCTGTGATATCATTCTTCTGGAAAGAGATAAGATCCTTCTGCTGCATAGCATAAACTGTAAGTGGACCTAACTCCTCACGCAACTTGCCGTTGACATACAGACAGGTTTTCTTGTTGTCACCGGTAATGGCTATGGTAACCTTCTTCCCTTTCTCTATCTTATAGACAAACTTATTCAGATATCCCTCATGGGCAAAGCCAAGATGTCCATCTTCTGGATCGGATAGATAAAACGTAGCATTATCTGATTTGAACAATACTGTACCCTTAGCTTCTTCTGTTCCATTTATGCAGAATTCTACCCGATAACCGAATCCGACCTCCTTTTCACCAGTAGACTGACCAGGATGTAATTTTTCAATAACTAATGTTTTTCCCTTTGTCCAACGGGCTGATTCATTTACGGCAGGTGCTTCGCTCAACATCAAACGCTGACGATTAAACTCATCGTATGAAAGCGATGTAGCAGCACCAGTCCAGCATTTAGCAGATAATGTCTGCAAAGCAGGGAATAAACGGTCGTGAATATCTTTTACAGTAATACCGTTGCCAGTATGGTCGTTCCATACGGCAAACATTCCGCCAAGAATCGCTGGATCGTTTTCTGCAAACTTCTCACCACCAATCTGAGCAGGTGTCCAGGAATCATAAAGATAGCGGCAGTTCAGATAATCGTAATAATAACCTGCAGCAGGAACGATGTAAACCAATCCGTCTGGAATACTTACCAATTGATAACCCTGACGTTTCATTTCCTTCGGGTCGGCATAACCGTTGTACCAGCATTGCATGATGACATTATCTGATTTCACACGGGTATCCCCCTTGGCATGTGTAAGTGCTCCCCATAATGCCGCCTGCTTGCCAAACTTCTCTACATACTTGATGTAATGATCCGTAAAATAACGGAATTTCTCTATTACTTCCTTTTTGGCATTAGAATATTCATCGGTACCAATGTGTACGACTTTACCCCTGAATACTGGATTTTTGCCTTCAAGATACTCTTTGAAAAGACCATCTACAAACTCGTAGGTTTTAGGATTGAAGAGATCAAGATGGTCCATACCATATTCTTTCGATCCAATCTCCGGTTTATAGTGAGTGAAAGCGAGAGAGTGGGCTGGCACATCAATTTCCGGGATAATGTTGACTCCATAACGTTCTGCTAATTTTTGCAGTTCGATAAACTCAGCTTTAGTATAGCTTCCATCCTTTGCGGTAAGTCCTGGATAAGTATCACACTCAAGGCGGAAAGCTGCAGATGTCTTTGCCCAATCACCCCCAAAAAACTGTTTGAATCCATTGTCATTAAGATGAATCTGAAGGGTATTCATCTTATAATAGGACATTATCTTGACGAGCGAACGCAGATAAGGCATCGGGATAAACTTTCTGCCACAGTCCATCATAAATCCACGTAGCTTATAATTAGGAGAATCCATGGTAGAACCCTTCGGAAGAACAAATCCGGTAGAACGATTCTGCTCTGTGAGTTGCAATATTGTGCGTGTACCCCATACGAGTCCTTCTACAGTAGAGGCAGTAATCGTAGTAACATCACCGATTGTGAGACGATAACCTTCTGTTCCTAATTTCTTGTCAGATTTCAGTACCAAAACAATATCTCCCTTAGATGGCTTACCGTTTTTCGGAGTTAAGGTTTTGCCAACAAGATCCTGATAATCAGAGGCAAAGAGTTGCGCCACTTCTTCTGCGCTCTTGCCTCCTTTTACGACATATTTTCCGGAAGGACTAAACATTCCTTCGGCTCCATTCCATTCTTTCAATTCTGGGATAACAAAAGGTTTTTCGTTGACTGTAGCCCATCCCAAGGAAAGTACCATACTGCAAAAAGCTGTCATAAAAAGACGCTTGGCATAGATTAGGTTCTTTTTCATAAATCAGAAATTCTGCAACACTATCATTCTATTATTATTTGATATAATTATGCTACTTAATTTATAAACACCTGATTATCATAAGGTAGCTCATTTTTATCATATCAGAATTTATGTTTATTCCAGTGTTGCATTAGAGAATAAATAAAACTCTGATAGATACCAGGGCAAAATTACAAATAAAATCCGGAAAAACTACTATTTTTTCAAGAAAATAAAAAATTAAACCACCTTATTATGATAACTAGGAAAAAAATACTGTTTTCTTTTGAAAATTTGGAATCTGTCTCTTATACACATCTCCGAGCCCACGAG
>ERZ1026868.393-NODE-393-length-29688-cov-7.631728_pt1 | contig 29688 bp, 22 predicted proteins | sample MGYA00380164_ERZ1026868 | MGnify/ENA primary metagenome ERZ1026868 (study PRJEB33269, sample SAMEA4719800) | human gut metagenome | biome: human-associated habitat; feature: organic feature; material: feces | place: Cameroon | collected 2013-10 ...
AGCAGAAAGATTATACCGCAGACGAAGGACAGCAACACTATTGTTTATCCTTCTTAAACGATTTCAACAGATTAGAACCTTAAATCAACTTAAAATCAGCCTTAAATGAACGTAAAAAACATTACTAATAATATATAATATTAGTTTGGAGGTCTTTATGATGTAAAACAAAAAAATTATCAAATCAATTTTGCTCTTGCCTATTCTTTCGACTTTGATCACATCCTGTGGCAATGAAAGCAATAAGACAAGCGACAAGACAACAGATACACCGATTGCAACGGATACGACGCATACAACAGAAAATAACTCCTCTTCTCCTTCCACTGATAACAATCAGCCTAAACCGAACACGCTGAACAAGGAAACATTGGCAAAGATGTTGAACAATATCATCGAAGCCAAGAGTTTTGCTATTCAGAAAACCTGCATTGAGAATACCGATGAAGGAGATTTCACTGATGTTTTCACAGAGAAATATGTTCATTTAGAAAGCAAAAAATTCTCTCACATCCTGATGAAGAACATCATCGATGATAAGAAAACTTCTTCTTATACTTTCGGCATCGAAGAGAACAAGCTTTCTCTTCGTTCCATCGATTCCAAATCAGTAAATGGAGAATATCAGGTTCTTGATGAACTCTCTTCCTTCAATCCGCTTAACGACTACAAGGACAAAAAGACAAACAAAGGTCTTATCACGACAAGCGATATCCTTTTAAGTGTTGATGATTATGTCGTCAACGACTTCGGCCTTGTTCTGACTCTTTCCACTTTATTGAACCTCAAAGAGAGAGCAGCGAACTCTCAGTTTGTCTATGCAAAGTTCTTCTTGGATCAGAATAGCAACCTCTCCTTCACCCTTGTCAAATCCACAGACGGCATGTCCTTTACCGATTATGCAACCGGAACTTTCTTGGATATCAACACCGCCGCTTCCGACTTAGAAGAGAGTTTTTTGAAGAATCCGTTCTCTTACAAGAAGATCTCCTCCACTCTTGTCAACAACATCAAGAAAGACACCTATTCTTTCAGCAACGCCTTTGAACAGACCTATCCCGATGATTATGGATGGACTTTGGATAAGGGCATCTATCAAATCGAGCAGGATAAGATTCATCTCAAAGCCGACGGCGAAGAGACTTTCTATGTCAAAAAGAACGATGTTGCAGTCGAACAGTATCTCAATGGTCTTAATGAGATCACAGAAGTCGACACTGGAATCAAATGGTCCAGCTTCAACTATCTTAACGACTATCTCAGTGAAGCATCCTTGCTTCAGGTCTCCTCTGACACCTATCGTTATGTTGGAAACGATCCTTTCAAGGTCTTCAATGCAATCACGGGAACAAAATCCTTAGGTTCCAATGATATCGACTATATCGATTTCACAGTCAAGAACAGCAAAATCACCAACATCTATACCAAGTTCATCAGCGACTTGGATACTGCAAACTTCCTCACTGACGTCTGGTACGATGTCACTACCACTGTCGGTGATGCCACAGTCTCTCTTCCTAAGCCGTTGCCCATCGAAGAAGACAATCTCACGGAGACTGTTACAAAGACGCTCAGCTACTTCAAAGACACTTTTGAAATCGAGATGTATGACAAGCTTGCCAAATCCTTATCGACCAAATACACCTTCATCAACAATGGCGCAGATAGCTACATCTTAAAAGATGAGCTCTATACAAAGCCCGGCGAAACAGCACTCAGCCACAAGAAGACTGGATTCGGGCTTAATTCTAATGGAGATGTTGTCGAATACTTATACACTTCAAACGGAAGTGTTTTTGCCTTGAACGAACCTGTCAAAGGAAAAGAACTCTCTTCCTTCATCAATATGGATATCTCTCCTGTTCTGTTCAGGAAGGGAACATTCGAGGACAAAGCCTATTTCAAACTCAGAACCGATATCAAGGATATCGACAGTCATTTATTAGGATACAACCATATCAAAGACTTCAATGTCGATACCTTTAAGTTCTACTACAATGACAATAAATCCAAGAAGCCATTATCTTATACATATCATTATTCTTATAACGACGGCCAGTCCAAAGGCGAAGAATTTGTCGATGTCTTAGGCTTAGGAAACACCGAAGTCGAGACCGAAGAAGGATTGAGCGAAAAAATCAAGAAGCTCACTTCCTTTGTCGCTCCTACAACCTGGGAGATGGAAGAAAACGTCTATGATGGACTCGTCTCACTTCTCGGCGAAGAAAGAGCAAAGCTTGTCCCTTATGTCTATGAAAAATCCCTCTTCGACAAGTGGTACGGATATGTCAACAAGGCGCAGAGAAAGATGACAATCTATATTCCTGACACCCAGTTCGACTTCGATGACAAGACCAACTACATGGGACGCTTAGAAGAGAGGATCAAGGCCAACCCTTCCTTCAAAGAAGATACCGATGATAAAGGAAACAAAGTCTACTATTACTTCGACGGAACTTCCTACACCTTAGGAATTTCGCTTTCCGACAATCCGAAAGACGGATTCGATGTCTTCATACCAGATTAAACCAGGAGGTAAACAACATGAAAACAAGAAAACTTATTTTATCATTGATATCCCTTTTGGCAATCGCTTCCTGTAATGGAAACAATCCCTCTGTCCCTATCGAAAAACCATCAACCACGGACAAAGAGACGACAAACAAAGATACCACCCCGAGCAACCCTTCTACTTTCTATGATGACTTATCCGATATCAAAGACGGAAAGTATCTCTTTGATTACTTCTCCTATGTCGGAAATCATGGAAACTACACACTCACCTACGATATCGAAGGAACAGACTGCTATGACCTCTTCACTGAGGACTACTACTATATGTCTATCATCAACAACGGCGGAATTCTTCTTCCCTACTACAACACCGATGAAATCAGCAAAGACATCCTTTATCGCTATGACCTAAACGGTGACAAAGTCGATGTATTGCTTCCTGAACAAGGCGTCGATGAAGACAATTACTTTGTCTCCGATGTCAATGAGATCAGCTACTTCTCCTTATTGACCGATAAAAACAACACCAGATTCAACATCAAAGAAGATGATTTCAAATTGGACAAGGACAATGTCTACTACACCGACAACAAGGTCTTCAACACCGTTCTTGCGATGAGTGTCGGTTATGCATCTGTCGCTTTGAACGGACTTGTCGCCTATACCACATTCGATTTCTTAAGCACTGGCGATATCTCCTTCAGCATCTATATGAAAGATGCAACAACAAACTCTGAATCCTTACTGGTCACCGCCAAGTTCAAGGATATCGACCGCTCCAGAATGGAAGTTCTGGAGAAGTTCCGTCTTTCCTATCGCACCGGCACCTCTCTTTCCGATAACGCCATCTCTGTCTTCAACAACGAGTCGATGAATGTCATCAGTCAGGTCACCGAGCATAACGGAAACGAAACTCCTGTCCTCTATATGGATACAAGCTATCAGTATGATGAGACTAGCATCAGCCTTGTCAACAAAGACTTGGTCCATAACCGCGAATACGATTACTTCTACGAGAAGGCCAAAAACGGATATGCTTCCGTTGTCGGTCTCAATGGTCTTAATGAAGTCGAAACTGATGTTGCTCAAGTAAGATGGGATCAGCTCAGCTGGCTTACTAACTTTGCTGATGCAAAAGCCTTCCGAAAAATCAGTGACAACACTTATCGTTACTATGGATTTGATTCCGAAGCCCTCTTCTATTCTTTGACTTATTACGATTTCAAGATGGCCGTCAAGACAATCGATGTCGTCGTCGAAAACGACAAAATCAAAGAAATCAATACCACCTTGTATAGCTCTGTTTCCGATACTGATTCCAGCTATGTCTACTATACGATCAAGACAACATTCTCTAAGGATGTCAATATCGTAAGACCTGCTCCTTATCAGCCAAAGACTGAAAGTGAAATCAAAGAGAATAACAAGATCAAGGAAGCCTTTGACAAGCTTAAGGCCGGAAATTCCTACGAAGCGCTCTTTGAAGATTACGGGTATGTCACAGACCAGAAAGTCAAGATGACTGTCGCCAATGATATCATCTACTTTGAAAGTCTTACTTCCGTGACAGATGAACAAACCAACAATCTCGGATATGTCTTGAAGGATGGAAAAGTCATTCCCTTTGCTGTCAAAGTCAATGAGAAAGGTGAAAAGGTCCCCTATGTCACCAAAAAATGTGTCGAAGGAGACACCCTTGACAACCATATCGGTTTCAAGCTGAGCAGCGAAGTCTTCACCAGGAGAGATTCCGTCATCATCCCTAGGCAGAACATCATCAATCTCAGAGATTATATGTTCGGCTTTGTCAGCAAAGAATACATGGTCGAAGATACGCTTACGATGGCTATGAACAACAATAACGAAATCATCAACATCAAATACAGCTACATCGCTTCAGTCAGCGAATCCCAGACGACATCCGGTTATGAAAACGTCTCCATCTCCAAATATGGCACTGCCAAATTAGGCATCAATCTTACAGAGAAGATCAGAAACTTAAAACCCCTGGAGTAATAAACATGAAAAAGAAATTTATTTTCGCTTTGTTCGTCTCCGCCCCTCTTCTTATCACCTCTTGTAATTTACAACCCACTGACACTGTCAAACCGACAGAAACAGCTAAACCGACTGAGACTGCTAAGCCGACTGAACAGATTGTTCACGCAACAGACTTGCTTATCGAATTCGACAATGCACAAAAAGTCGGAGAAGTCTATCAGGTCATCGAAGGCGATGAGGTCGCTTTCCGCTATACGATTACTCCTACTGGAGCTGTTGAAAACAATGTTGTCATCACCTCTACGAATACATCCATCACCATCTCTGACAACAAGGTCAAATTCAACAAGAAAGAAGACAGTGTCGTTCTGAAATTCAGTCTCAATGAAACCGAAATCGCTAAAGAGCTCACCTTCAAAGTTATCAGTCAGGAAGATGCCCTGAAAGCCAACTTAGAGACCATCAAAAAGAACACAGAAGCTCTTTCTAAGAAATCAAGCGAATACACGCTCACAAAGAGTGAAAACGGAACGGAAACAAGCGAGACCCATAGCCGTTTCGAGAACGAATACCTTCTCACAACAAGCAAAGGCCTCACTATTTCTAGACAGATCAAAGAGAACAATTACCTCAAGTATCGTCTTATCGATGGTTCTTTGAAAGAGTTCGAAAAGGTCGCGCTCACCAACGACAACAAAAACGAATATTTAAACCTTATCAACTCCTTCGATATGGACGGATACAAGAGCATCTCTGATTATGTTTTCGGACAGAAAGGTCTCCTTTACGGAAAGAACGGATTCCTGAGTGCTGATTTAAGCACGACATTTAAGTTCTCTACTGAGAACGCAAAGGAAATTGTCCTCTTCAATCAGTTCACAACAACCGATGAGATGGATTCTACCTACAAGATCTATCACAAAGAGACACTCACCCTTTCTCTTTCTGAAGCCTTAGGAGCTATTAATAAGTTCACCTATACAGTCGAAGACTTCAATGATGAAAAGATGGAAGGAACAGCCTCTTCCACAAGTCAGACAACACTTGAAATCAAGAAGACTGCTGAAGCTTTAAGCGAAAATGAAGCTGCCATCAAGGAAAGTGATTTCTATTATAAGGATATCGCTGTTTCCTTAGACAACACTGAAAACAAGTTCTATAAAGGCAAGTCCTATCCTCTTAACATCACCAATAGCAACAATCAGGCAAGTTCTCTTATCGATAAGATCAATGTCACAGTCACCAATAAGGATGAGACAAGCGATGTTGTCGTTGCCACCTACAACGAAAAGACCCAAGCCATCGAAACAAAGAATCCTGGTACTGCTCGCATCAAAGTCACAACAGCAAGCGGAGAGACCAAGTCTCTTGAAATAACTGTTGAAAAAACTCCGGTCAGAGCAATCCGCATCAATAGCGAAGGCGGAGAGATCAAAGGCGGAGCCTCTGTCAAACTGACAGCAGAAATCCTTCCTAGCGAAGCTGATCAGACCTACAATGCATACCTTGATGAAGCTGGCAAAAAGCTTGCTACATTAGAAAGATCCACTGAAGGTTTCTATATCCTGACAGCAAACGAAAACGTTGAAGATGGTAAGAGAATCGAAGTCACCTTTGTCACAGAAGGATTAACAGAAGATGGAAACAAACTCACCTCCACCATCACCTTCATCACCAAGAAGAAGGAACAGGCAGCTACCACAGTCGAAGCCAAACTCCTCGGTAACTGGGCTGTCACTGATGGTGACTATTTCCGAATCCACTCTTGAATTCAGAAACAATGGACGTGCAAGACTTGATATTCATGCTAGTTATACAGACCACTATGACTGCATCTTCGATTGGAACAAGATTGGCAATCCTATCTATAAGGATGGCACCTTCCATCAATTAGATTCCACGTTTGAATATGATGATGACTATGAAGATCATTTCGTCGATGCGGGTTCTGAAGATTGCACATTACAAAGTGTTGTCCTTGATGGTGACAATCTCAAGGTAACAATTACGGAGTTCGAAGAAGACAAAGAATTGATCTTCGTCAAGCAGTAAAGAAGGAACAACTCAAATTTAAGTGTTAACAAAGATTCTGTACAGGATTAACAGAATTTTGCTTTACGGAAGCAACAAAAAATCGTCGATCGAATGGACCGACGTTTTTTTGATTTAAGCCTTGAACAGATTTGCTTCTTCGAGCTTATGCTTCTTCAGTAGCAGACATCCTAGGAAGAAGGTAAGCTGGTAGAGTACATTGCAGCTGATCTGCATCCAGGCGCCTTCATAACCTCGTTTCGTGGAGAGATAACCCCTAGATACCATTAGAACGATAGCAATAAAGAAGAAAACGGCTTCTGGGATTCGTTTCCTCTTGAAGGCCAGGATGGCTAACCTTACTAAGAAGCCTCCGGCTCCGATAATCCTCACAGCCAGGAACGGCCAGGAATTGGTGAAGGCAGGTAGTCCGCTATCTCCGGTTTTGATTTCTTCGGCAAAGAAGAGAGCGAGGATAGGAAGAGTAATAGCCATAGTCTTAGTCTGGATATGCTTGGTACTTTTGATAGTAAACCTTCCAAGAAGTGCTAAGAAGAGAAGAAGGAAGCCGATAGACTGAGTTGGGGTGAACTGCTTATCTAAGATAATATAGTCAATTTGGAAGAGGCCCATGACAATCTTGTGAAGAGCCTTTAAAATGCCAGCAGAGAATACCCTTATGCTACCAGCGGCAAGGAGACAATAACAGCCTTTGACCATCTGTGAATATAGAGTACGGAGAAGAATGACAGAACCAAGAAGGAAAAGCACGACTGGAATGATATCGTAGAAACCTTGAAAGGTTAATCCGACTCTTGGGGCATCTTTGAATTCGGTTAGAAGCCTCATCTTATTTCACCCAATTCCAGTTTGCTAAGGACTTCACTGGGATAAGATGCCTTAAGATAGGAGTCTTTTCCTTGTATTCCTTATATTTCGGATCATTTGCGTAGCTCTTGTCTTGGCGAAGCTCAAGACGTTTGGCCCCGCTGATCCTGACATAGACAATGAGAAGATAACCAAGGATGGAGATAATCCAGCCTGCATAATCTCCCTTGAAGATATCACAACCGGAGATGAAGATTCCTGTCCACCTGATAATCTCGCCAAGGTAATTCGGACAACGGACAAGAGAATAAAGACCAGTTGAGACGAAAGTGTGCGGATTTTCCTTCTTTGCTTTATTCTTCTCTAAGTCTGCCCTTGTTTCAATGATAAGTCCAAGGAGAGCGATGCAGGCTCCAACAATCGGAGTGATCCTTCCAGTACCCTTGGCAGGGAAGGAACCACCGATACGATAGATAACGGGATAGGTCTGCCTGATGTAGAGGACGCCTACGGATAACCAGATGGTCAGCTTGACAAAGAAGGGCATCTTCTTTTCTTCTTTTCCGGAAACCTTCTCTAAGGTCTTCCGGTAGCTTAAGGAACTGAGTTCACGGTAAGTGAGGAAAATAGCAAGACGCCTTCCGTAGAGAATCAGAACAACGGCAAGAATGTAATTGACGATGGAGTTGTTATAGATATTGACGAAGGAGAACTTACCGGCAGTGAAGATAATTAAGGCGACTCCTATGCCAAATACGGAAAGGCCGTAACCAATGGAGAGGAAGAGGACAAATTTCTTGAATCCGATGGAGCAGAGAAGAAGACTGACAGCAAGAAGAATCGAAACAAAAATCCAGAACTGAGGAGTGGATTCAATCATTTTGTTTCTCCTTTCGGATAGAGGGAGAAAATATAGTCCTTGAACGACTTCGTTCCGTATTTGATCTTTCCTTCCCTTTCGTGGGTTAAAGTCCATTTGGAGAAACGGATAATGGCTTCCGAACCATCCTTTTTCTTTGCTGCTTTCTTGATAATTAAATCGAAGAGAAAGACAGGAACTCTTGAAATTTTCGGCTTCTTGCCAGCTGCTTCAAAGAACCTTTTTGCGATTTCTTCGTAGGTGTAGGTTTCTTTTCCACCGATTTCATCAAAGGAGTTTCCTTCTTCGGCTGCCTTTTTCAAAATGAAGTCAGCCAGGTCGCTGGTATCAATGACATTGACTGGATAGTTCTTTCTTCCAAGAAGATTGACCTTTCCTTTTTCAATCCTTGGCCTGAAGACATGGGCGATATCATAGAAATAGCCAGTCGGACGGACAATGCTATAGTTCCTTCCAGAGGCTTTCATCTTTTCCTCGAACTGGAACTTGCTGTCTAACCTTGGAACATCCTTGGCAGTTTCAGCATGGATAACAGAGACATAGACAAACTTTTTGACTTGGCTTTTCTTTGCTTCTTCTAATAGATTCTTGTTTCCATTAAGGTCGATATCATAGTTGGTAAGGGTTGCGCTTTTTGAAACAAGACCTACCGTAGAGACCAGAACATCCACGCCATCGAGTAATCCGGTTAGAGTTTCTTTCTTTGTGACATCGATGGGATGGAAGAGGTATTTTCCTTTATAGGGATTGTCCTTCTCTTTTAAATCCAAGGCAATGACTTCGTAATTCTTCGCAATGGCTTGCTTTAAGATATCGTATCCGAGATGTCCAAAGGCACCTGCAATCGCAATTTTCATTTCAAAGTTTCCTTATTCTATTTGTTCTTTTCTTTGGCACGTTTATCGTTGATGATAATCATTTCCTTTTCGGTAATGACTTTCACATTGTGCTCTTCTGCCCATTTCACACATCCCTTTAAGGCAGTAGGAAGGAAGATACGGGGAACTTTGATAAGACGCTTTAAGGCATCATCGGTGAACTGAACATCGGTCTGAAGACGTTTCGCAGCATAACGGACGGATTCAAGACTGGTTTCACGCCTCGGAAGCCTTTCTCCATGTGGTTTCTTGAATTTGGAACACCAGAAGTTCTTGCTGTCACGATAGCCATAGTCGACCGGAACACGTGGGAAGTTGTTGTGGTTGACACCATTGACAATAGAGTTCCAGTATTTCTCTTTCCTATCGATATGGTCGATGCGTAAGATGAAGTGAGCACCGAACTTAGAAGTAATACCATTGAAATTATGATAGGGACCTTCATATCCGTTCAATTCACCGGGCTTATCATCCTTGGCGTTATCGAGTTCACGCCTCCAGGTGCATTCAATGACCTGGAAGGATTCACTGACAATCTGCGGATATTTTTCATCTGGATGATCCAACTGGCTCTGACTATCCTCCAGATGGAAAATACAGTTCTTCCTCTTCTCTTCCGGAGTATCTCCCGGCCATCCCCTTCGAACGGCTTCTTTGAATAACTTGGAGTCATCTGGGAAGAAGTTCAGTGTGCACTTTCCCTCTCGAAGAATATTCTGGGCAGTGTTGGAAGAATTGCGGCATTCTAAAAGCCTGGCATAGTATTCCTTTCCGGCGATGTAATAAGGAGCGAGCAAGGAGTAGGGGCCAAGCGTCGTCTTTCCGTCCTTGGTCAGAGTACCAACCCTGACAACAGGCCTAGGGAAGAAAAGAGAAGTCTGATAGAAATTGTCTTTCGGATCCAGATTCTTAAAGCTGCTTTTCATTTTTTACCTCCGATGATATTTGAAATCGCTTTTAAAAGGGTAGTGTAGTCAATCAATCTGCTGCGCCTTTGGATGAGCATCCTTTCCCTTACAAGGTTGTCTAAGCTGTCATCCTGTTCCCTTTGAAGATGTTCTTTGCCTTTCTGAAACAAAGAGACGAGCTCATTCCTGAACATCTGATGAAGCTTTGGATAGTTCTTAAGCCCTTGACTGTCATGGTAAGAAGCGAATACTGCCTTGTTTTCATCTTTGAAATCAAGGACGAGACGATAGATGATTTCAACAAGCTCCTCTAAGGAAGAAGAAAGCAGAACCTGCTTTTCAGCTTCGGAATACCTCCTTTTCCAATCCTCCAAGAGAATGGCTGCAATCAGATCCACCTTGTCAGGAAAGTAATGGTAAATCGTTCCTACAGCAATATTTGCTTTTGAAGCGATTTGACGCATAGAAAAAGACTGTGGATTTTCTTTCAGCTCTTCTCTAGCGGCTTGAAGAATAGCCTTCTCAGCGTGATCTATGATTTTCGGCATACATTTTATGAACATGTTCATTTTAAGCTTTTAAGCGTTTGAAATCAACTGCCAAAAATAGGTTTTATTCGAATTAGAAGAAAATCTTCTCTGCTTAAAAGCATCGAATGTCCTACGGGAAGTATGTCTTGAAGTTTTCAAGTACCTAAAACAGTTAATGGAAAGGAAAAATAAGATTACGTAAATGAAAAGAGCAGCGGAATTTATTCTAGGGAAAAACCTTTGATTTCGATTTTTCCTTTTAAAACATTGAACTGGATTTCCTCGTGCAGAGCCCCTGCAAATAGAGTCCTGTAATTAGAAAAAACTTTTGAATCGATATTTAGCTTTGTTCCTTCTGAATGATTTGTTTTGATAAGGACTGTTCCTTTTCCTCTTGCTACCAGAGTGAGCTTTTTAGTATCTCTTAAATCAAAATAGCGATATCCGATAATACAGCTCTTCTTAAGATTGGTAAGATAACATTCCTTTTCGTTGTTCGTTAGCCTAGGAATGTGTTTCTTTTTTGTGTTGTTCCGATTTGGCCTTCTGCCATTTGTGATGTAAGTGGTATAGAAAGAATCATAATACCCCTTGCCGGAAAGATCGCCGTTATTTAATCCACAGGAAGTGATTTCGGCCTGCGAAATGCTTCCATCTTCTGCAATCTTTATCTTCTCAGCGCAGGCGACTCTTGAATAGTCGCTTCCATGTGTTTCCTTATGATAGAAGACATAAACGGATTGATTGATTTTCTCAATGCATCCGTGGTTTGTAGCTGTATAGTTCAATCGGTCTTTTTCTTTTCTTCCGTTGTATCCGATGTCTCCGTTGGAGACTAAGACGCCTCCGTATTGGAAATCCTTCTCTGGATATTTGCTTGTCGCATAGCAGAGTTCATGGTTATTCCTAGAAGAATAGACAAAATAATATAATCCGTTGATTTTCCGGATGGAAGAAGCCTCAAAGAATCCGTGCCCCTGCCTATGATGAGAGGAGCGGGGAAGAATTGTCATTTTTGTCTTGAAAGGACCAATTTTGGAATAGCAGTCCCTCACTGGTTTTACTTGGGAGGAGACAGTCAGCCTGTCATCTTCCAGTGTGACCGTATAGGCACCCCTGATTCTGTCATCGTATTCTTTGATTTGCTTTTGAGTACGATGAACAAAGCATCCTTCGATGATTCTCCTGATTGGTCTTAAAAAACGTTTGAAAGAGGAAAAAGGATAATAGGTGCCATAATAAAGGCGGATGGTACCATCATCGTTTAAAACTGCAGGATCGAAAACAATATGGTCGTTGAAGAAAGATCCGTCTTTGTTTCTGACATGTCCGTAGAATTCGTACTTGCCATCTGGAGTAGAAGAGACAGCGACGGAGATTGGACCATCATAAAGACCTTTTGTGTTCTTTCCACCGAGGCAGTAATAGAGATAATATCTCCCGTCTTTGCCTTTGACACAGTCTGGAGCATACCTGTAAGGACGATTCGTTTGGATGGCTATAGGGTCCTGAGAGGAAGAGTAGTTGATTCCTTTGCTAGTCCAAGAAGAGAGATCGTTGAGCGGTGCACTGAAGACTTCGTAGGAAAGCCTGCAATAGGTTTCTCCGTTTTCTTTATCGTGAGATCCAAAAAGGTAAGCTCTGTCACCAAAGACGTGAACCTCTCCATCTGGAATATAGGTTCTCCTTGGTGTATATGGATTCCTTGCTTGTTTCTTCATGATTCAGGGCCTTCTTTCTGATCTAGTATAGCAAATAAGGAGCTCTTGCAAGGGGTGAGTTATGACAGAAAACAAACAAAATAGGACAAACAATGTAAGCCCTTAGATTGCTATTATATAATTGCAAAGAAGGGAGGGGACTACCCATGTTTTTTAATGATAACTGGCTTTTCTATAAAGACGGACATAAAGAGGAAGGAAAGAGGATAATCCTTCCTCATGATGCTAGGATAAATGAAAAACGAGACATTAATAATCCTGGAGGAGTCAATGTTTCCTATTTTGCTGGTGGGAAATATCACTATGAGAAAGATTTCTCTCTCTCCTTAAAAGATGGTGACAGAGTTTATTTTGAGTTCGAGGGAATCTATAGGAACGGAAAAATCTTCCTGAACGGAAAGAAAGCCTATTACCGTCCTTATGGTTACTCCGATTTCTATTTTGAGGCCACTGATTTTGTAAAGAACGGTGAGAATCATAGGGAAGTTATTGCTGATAATTCCAATCAGCCTAATTCCCGTTGGTATAGTGGCTCCGGTATCTATCGTCCGGTTCATCTCTATGTCCTTCCAAAGAGGCACATTCTTCCCCGTACCTTGAAAATCAAGACCACAGATTATCAGAAAGGAAGGGTTTCCCTTGCTTGTTCCTTTTCGGTAAAAGGAAACGGAAGAATCGAAATCCGTGACAGGGAAAACCAGGTAGTCTTCCAGTCGGAATTCCAGGACAAAGACGGTCTGAACGAAGCAATCCAGATTCCGAATCCCCAGCTTTGGGATAGGAACCATCCTTATCTCTACACTGCAAAAGTCAGTTTTGCAGGACAAGATGAGGCCGAGAGTACATTTGGTATTCGTCAGGTTTTATTGAGCGTTAAAGAAGGTCTGCTCCTGAATGGAAAAAGAGTTATTCTCTACGGAGCCTGCATCCATCACGATAACGGCCTGCTCGGGGCTATCGACAATAAGACTGCCAGTTTCCGGAAAGTCGAAATCAGGAAAAAAGCAGGTTACAATGCAATTCGTTCCGCTCATAATCCGATTTCTCAGACAAGGCTGGAAGCTTGTGACAGACTCGGAAGGCTTGTCAGGGACGAATTCGCTGATTGCTGGTACATTCATAAGACAAAGTACGATTATGCTTCCTTTGGGCTTGAATATTACAAACAGGATCTGAAAGACAGGGTCGATAAGGACTATAACCACCCTTGCGTGATTCTCTATTCCGAAGGAAACGAAGTCGCTGAGACTTCCCAAAAGAAAGGAATCGAGTTTGTTAAGACAAGGACGGATTATCTCCATTCCATGGATGATACAAGACCTTGTACTTGTGGAATCAATATTTTCTTCAATGCTCTCTTTAGCTGGGGATTCGGAGTCTATTCGGATAAGAAAGCAGAAAAGAACGCAAAGGCAAAGCCAAAACAGAAGAAGAAATCCGTCGGAAGTGAATTCTTCAATAAACTTGCTGGTCTTTTAGGCGCTGATTTTAGGAAAACCGGTGCCACACTTCCACAATCCGATCGAAAGACCAGAGGTGCCTTTGCTCAGCTTGATGTCGCCGGATACAACTATGGTATCAAACGATATAAGCATGATTTGAAGAAATATCCGGATCGTTTCATCTTAGGAAGTGAAACTTTCTGTGCCGATGCCGGAAAGTTCTATGCAAGGGCAGAGAATAACCCTCGTTTAATCGGAGACTTTGTCTGGTCCGGATGGGATTACATCGGTGAAGCCGGTGTCGGAAGCTGGGTCGCCTGCGAAAACGAAGAAATCAAAGACGATAAAGCAGGCTGGCTGTTAGCAGGTTCTGGACGAATTGATATTCTCGGAGATGAGAATGCCGAGAGGAGCTATACACGGACTGCATTCCGTCAGGAAACGATTTCCTTAGCCTGTGTCTCACCGAAAGACTATGCTTTAGGACATTCTCCTTCCAGTTGGAAATTCTCCTGGGCCTTATCAAGCTATGATTTCAAAGGCTATGAGAACAAGAAGACCGAAGCAGAAATATATTCTCAGGCTGCTTTTGTTGAGCTCTATCAAAACGGAAAGAGGATTGCCAAGAAGAAAAAAGGAAGCAGCAACGACGGATATTACCGCATTAAGATCAAGTATATCCCTGGCACGTTGATGGCGATTGCTTATGACAAGAACCATAAGGAAATCGGACGCAGCTCCTTAACTGGGTCTGGAAAAGAAACGGTTTTCTCTGCCGTTTCGGAAAAAGAAAAGATATCCGATAAAGAAATTAGTTTCCTTAAGCTTGCTTTTACGGATAAGAATGGTCAGGTCAAGCCTCTTGAGAATGATGAAATCGAAGTTGTCTCAAGGAAGAACTGCTCTCTGCTCGGACTTGGTAACGGATGCCCCTACTATAAGGGAAGCTACCTGGATAAGAAGACGGTTTCCTATTATGGAAAAGCCCAGGCCATCCTGAAACCGACCATTGAAGAGGGAATTAGGAAGATTACTTTCCGTACCAAATACGGAGATGCTACAGCATCTGTGTCTGTTTCTAAAGGACCGGAAGAAAAGGACCTCCACATCTAATCGATAGAAAAAGCCATCCTCTGATTTGAAAGCAGAAGATGGCTTTTTATGTGACTTCCAAACAAAACAAAAACAGCAGGAGTTTTACTTCCTGCTGTTTTGCAATTCTTTATTCTGCTGCTTTCTTCTTGAAGGATAAGAAGGAAGAAACAATTAAGAGAATGATGCTGAGAAGATAGAAGACGATTCCAGTGATGGAAGCTTTGACAGCCTCAACTTCTTTCACAGGATGGTTGACCGGGATTAACCTATCACCGATGACCTCTTCCTTGTCTAAGACGAAGAAGACAAAGGCTAAGATGATGAAGGTAGCTAATCCGAAGAAGAAGAGCGTATCGAACTTCTGAAGTTTTTCATCAAAGGAGATGAAGGCTAATGCGCCGAGGATGTAGAAAATGCTGAGTGTTACGACAGCAGCATTGGGTGTGTTGCCAGCAAAGTAGCCGGTCGTTGCAACGACCAGGTAGATGATCCATCCGACCACGAGGAGGACGACAGAAGAGAGAAGAAGAATGTTACGGAGAGTGAGCTTCGATTTCAGTTTGGCTAACATTTTACTTTTCCTCCTTTTTACGGACGAAGGTGAAGACACCGGTTAAGACGACGAAGGCACCAGTCAGGATGGAAGTAGTGATGATAGCAGCCTTATAGGCAGTTCTCCACCAAGTGTTTAGCTGGACTGTGTAAGCTTTGTAGCTGGAGTTGACACCATTTAAAGCATTGGAATTGGCAAGAGAGTAGAGGATGTACTTGATATTGGTATGGATAGCGTTGGCCATAGCTTTGTCCTTTGTAAGGGATTCGGCATTCCAATATTCAAGGCTCGGTTTACCGAAACCGCAGAAGGCACAGGTTCCGGCCAGGATGGATTCTTTCGGAGCAGCTTTTAAGGAGACACCAGTGAAGTCAGTGACAGAGTAGCCATGGAAACCCCACTCCTCACGCCTAATAGACTGCTGAACAGCATAGTTAGCACTAGAAGCAACGGCACCAATACGGTTATAGGAGGTCCTAACACCTAAGGCACCAGTCTTATAAGTGTTGGCTTTGGTTTCGTCATCATAGAAGCTAGCCGGTTTGCCCTTAGCAGTGAACCTAGCATTGAGGTTGCGAAGCTCTAATTCACGGGCTTTCTGCTCGTTCCTGAAGACAGCAATACCAGAACGGTTGCGCTCCTGATCATTGAAGGCAGCATGCTTGATGTTGACAAGGCAGCCCTTGGACTGAGCACCCTGGACAACAGCAGAGCCGATATAACCAGAGAGAATCGGATCTTCAGAATAGTATTCGCCGCCACGTCCATTGTATCCATGACGATGGAAGTTTCCACCAGGACCGATGACAATCGGGAGGTTCAGGATCAGAGAAGTTTCTCCGATGATGATTTCGCCGTTCTCATAAGCTAATTCCTTGTTGAAGGAATAGGCTAAGTTCTGCGGGGTCGGAGCAGTACGGGTTCCAGTATAGGTTTTTTCACCGACTTTTGCTGCATCGGTGTCGGTGAATTTCTGTCCCTGGTAAGAGCCAGCATCGAAGTAGTTTGTATCACTGCCACCCGGGCCGTCATCTGCTTTGTTTCCAGCATATCCGACAGATTCAATCTTCTGGATGTTGTGGAAAGCGTTGGATGCGAAGTCTAAGAATTCATCGACAGAGACCTTATTGGCAAGTTCGTCGAAACGAGGATCGGAGAAGTCTGCTCCTTTGAGGTCTGCTAAAGTCAGAGAGGAAGAAGTATCTCCGAATTTGACGTCAGAGGTATCTTCATTGGTCTTTAACTGGATGAAGTCGTTCTTGAGAAGCTCTTTGAGACGACCATCGGCAGTGAGACCTTCATAGGCTTTCGGGAAAGTACCATTGAAGTCCGAACGAGAGAAGTAAGTGACAGTGTTCGGCTTGAAGGTATTGAGATCCCTAGAATAATCGCCATCGGAGAGCTGGTTCGTGATTTCCTTACCAGTTTCGGAATAGGCGAAGGTTGCACTATCGAATTCCGACCAGTTCCAAGAATAGACCTTGCTGCTGTCGCCATTGTAATCCATGCCATTAGCGGTGGTCTTGCCCTGCTTTGCTAAGATGTTGTTCAAAGCATCGTGAGAGTTGTCACCAATAGCGAAGGAATACTTGCCAGCATCGAGAATCCAAGTCTTAGCCTGCTTGTAGTCGTAAGAAGCAATATTGGACCTATCGACATGAAGGGTAATGGTCTGACTTTCGTTCGGCTTAAGTTCTTTTGTCTTCTCATAGTCGACAAGCTGGATAGCAGCTTTTTCGACACCATTTTTACGATCATATTCCGTATACGGAGTCTGGGCGTAAAGCTGGATAGCTTTCTTGCCATTGACGTTTCCGGTGTTCTTGACTGTGACAGTGACTAGAGCGTTTTTCTTGTCGCCATCGATCTTGACTTCATCAAGTTTCTGCTCAAAAGTAGTGTAGCTTAATCCGTAGCCGAACGGATAAGTGACTTCATAGTCATAGTTCCAGTTGCCATCGACCTTTGCAACTTTGGAATCTTCTGTAGTGTAGGTTCCTGCTTTAGCGCTCTGGGCGTTGTACCTGCCATTGACGATATCGTTATAACGGGTTTCATAATAACGGTATCCCTGATAGATACCTTCCGCTTCGACTAAGTAGGAGTTGACATTTTCAGCAGATTCGAATTCAGCTGCATTGGCCCACGGAACGTTTCCGAAAGACTGCCTGGCCGGGTTGGTCTTGTTATTGGCAGTATAGATGTCTCCTAAGTAAGCACTTGGAGAGACTGTTCCGTTTAAGACATCAGCAACCGCTAAGAAGCCATAGGCTCCCGGATAACCAATCCAGAGAATAGAATCGATTTTCGGATCGTTCTTCAGTTCCTCGATTTCCATCGTTGTGGTGGAGTTGACAAGGACAATGACTTTGTCGAAGTGATCTTCGGCTTCTTTGATGATTTCCTTTTCCTTATCGGAGAGACCCCTGATGTTGCCAGTGGTGGTTTCCGGATTGGCACCGACATCGTAAGTCTTGGATTCACCGCCTGGACGGCCGACAACGACAACGGCAGCATCGGAATAAGAGCCATAGTCCTTGTTGAAATCCGGATTGCATGCCTTTAATTCAGCTAAGGAGAGTTCCGGAACGGAATTGGTTACGGTAACATCGCTGTACTCAGCCGGTGTTGCACCAAAGCCTCTGCCACCCCAAGTTTTATCCTTGAAATAGTTCTCATAAGCCTTGAACCTGCTCGGGTTAAGATCAAATCCTCTTGCTTTGAATGCTTCGAAGATTTTGTTTCCGTTATCGATAATATTCTTATCCGGAATGGATCCGCCAGAGTTTCCATAGACAGGAGCATAAGAACGTAATCCCATCCTAGTGATTTTGGCGTTCTTGTTTAACGGAAGAGCGGCGTTCTCGTTCTTTAAGAGAGCAAAGGTCTCCTGTGCTTCCCGGATAGAGAATTCCTTGTAGCCTTCGACTGCTTCTTTTGCCGTTTTGAACTTTCCTTTGAAGTTCCACGGATCGGACTGATCACCATCATCAATCTTCTCATAGCGGGTTTCGCTAGACTTTGTTCCCAAAGTCTGGTCAAGCTGGATCGCATACTTTTCCCTTAAAGTACTTGCCCTGACGCTTGATGCTAGGAAGAAGGCACTGACAACAGTTAATCCACGAAAGAGTTTCGGATTCATTTGTGTTTGTTCCTTTCTTCCAAAAGTCCTTGACGTTAAGAAAGGGCTTTCGGAGCAAGAAAACAATACCATTTCCTGATGTAAGCGCTTGACTTAGTGCCATTTTCGGATAGAAAAAATGACACAATCGGTAATTAGGCGTCTTTTTTGGTAGGAAGTGGAAGAAGAATCGACAGGTAGAAAATCCCGTCTTCCTGTTTCCTAGATAATTGTCCATGGTAGTTATGGACAATGTATTGGATGGATTTTGTTCCATAGCCGTGGTTGATGGAATCCTTTTTCGAGGATATCGGAAGGCCGCTATTTCCGAACTGAATGTTTTTATGGCAGTAGTTCTCTTCGCTGATAATAGCAAAGCCGTTCTGCTGATAGGTCTTTAGTTTGATGAGCCGGAATTCACCTTCTTCGAAATTCGTTGCTTCAATTGCATTATCGATAATGTTTCCGTAAAGGGAAGTGATATCGCTTCGGCTCCTGAAGTCCAATGCTTTGCCATCAAGAATATAGGTGAAACGGATATTCTTTGAAGTACAGAGAAGGGACTTCTGTGTGATGATGATATCAACGGCTTCGTTTCCGGTTCTTGCAATATCCTTGTAGATATCGATGTTCTCTCCTAATTCCTTGGCAAATACCTTAGATTGGCTTTGAGGCCTTTTTTCCAGGGATAAAATCTGGTTTTTCCTATCATGGAACTTCCTGTTGATGACATCAATGGTTTCCTTAGATAGTTCCTGCTGCTTTGCCTGAAGGGAAATCCTGCTCTCTAGGTTCTTCTTTTCATTGACAAGGTTCTTCTCTTTCTCTGCTAGAACAGAAAGATAAGGATAGGCGATCCTGATAACCAGAGACAGAAAGGCCGTCAAAAAGGTATAAATGCGGATTGTGATGTTCCAATTTTTGATGGATTGGGAGAGGAACCTCGTTGCGACAATCCTTACCGAGGCAAAGATAAAGGATACGAAATGTTTTTTGCTATAGCGGAATTCGATATGGAATAAATAAAAGAAAAGGAAGAAGATTCCATAAATAAAGAGGAAGCCACAGTAATAGATGGCTTCGATTTCAAAGGAGGGATAAAAGCGGATATTCGGTATCAAATCAAAAAGAATGCCTAGTAGGTTCCATGCCCTATGCTGAATACCCCAGGCAGCAATCGAACTATAACAGATAAGCGGAATTTTTTCGTCATAAAGGAACAATCCGCAGAGGAAGGAACCGACGACGCAAATCACATAAGAGTAGGAAAAACTTCCGATTTTGACCGATGGCATGAAATAAAAGGCAATGCAAAGAAGAAAACAGAAAACGAATCGGATTGGATAAAACTTCCGCTTCTTTGCAGAACAAAGGACAATGATCCTAGCGGTGATGATTTCTAAAAAGAAGGACGCCAGGCCGAGTCTGGTGACAATACCGATGATGCCGCTCTCGTTCATATGCGGTTGGCCCCATAGTAATCATTCAGCTTCCTCATGGTTTCTTTCTTCCGTGAACGGGAAATAGAGACATTGTCTCCGTTCTCCCTGATTAAGACATCCCCCTCCCTGGATTTGACTCGAGAGAGGTTGATGATACATCCTGAATTACATTTGATGAAGATATGCGGGTCCAAAAGCGGTTCGACCCGGTTTAAGGATGAACGGAAGACAACAGTCTCTCCGTTTTGAAGATGAAGATTCACATCATGGCGGACCCTTTCAAAATAGATGACATCGCTGTTCTTGAATTTCTGGAAAGAACCATGAATATTAAGGACGAAGGTTTTGTCTTCGCTCTTTTCGTTGTTAAGAAGTGCTCGTTTCCTTGCTAAAGTGAAATCGGCAAAGGTCCTTGGCTTAAGAATGAAATCCAAGGCTTGGACCTTATATCCGTCAATCGCATACTGGGGAAGATTGGTGACGAAAATCAGCGGAGTCGTGACTCCTTTTTCACGGATTCGAACCGAAGTTTCCCTTCCGTTGATTCCAGGCCTATCGATGTCCATGAAGATGACATCGAAAAGGGAAAGGTCGCTTTCAAGGAAATCAAATCCGTTCTTAAAAGATTGAATGGAACAGGTTAGATCATTGATTTTGCAGTAACGATCACACCTATCAGAGGTTATTTTGATTTGATCTGGATCATTTTCAACAATGGCAATTGTTAGCATAAGACATTCCTCTCGTATATCGGCTTTTATAAATTACAAGACTTTATTTTCCGTCATTGATGTAAAGGATACCAAGACAATGGGGACCGCAATGGCAGGAGATGGTTCCTCCGGCATGAGTCGGAATGACTTCCTTAAATCCTCTTTCGTAAAGGCGATTCTTTACGGCTTCGACAACATCATCGGGAGCTGTAGAATAAGTGATGAAACAAAGAGAAAGATCTGGATGGTTGAACTGTTTCAGGGTATCTTCGACATAGTTCCTGACCACTTTCTTCCTAGGCCCATGGAATTTCTGCCCTGCAGACCTCTTTCCTGTATCGGTATGGACGAAGATCTCCGGTTTGAGATGAAGAAGGTTAGCACCAAGCCTAGCAAGCCTTGAACAGCGTCCGCCCTTATATAGATAGTTGACGCTTTCCAGTGAGAAGGAAGCCTGGACATCTTTGACCCGTTCACTGGAAATTGCATAGATTTCCTCTGGAGATTTTCCTTCATCTGCTAATTTTCTTGCTTGGATAGCCAAAAGGGCAATGCCCGTCGAAAGGGATTTTGTATCGATGATATAGAGGTTCTTGAACTCGTTTTTGACTTTCCTTGCGTTCGACCAGGCGGAGGAGATACCACTTGATAAACAGAAGTGGATGATGGCATCATATCCTTCTTCCTGAAGCTTTTTGAAGTGCTCCCGGTATTGGTACTCATTCACTGCGCTTGTTTTCGGAAGCTGACCGGTCTTATCCGTAAAAGCAAAGAGATCTTCTGGCCTGATTTCACCATCAAGAACTGATTTTTCCCCGAGGTTTAAGGTAAAGGGGAGCGTATGGATGTCAAATCGATCCAGCTGTTCTTTCGGTAAATCGATTGTGCTTTCGGCGGAAATAGCTATTTTCATTTAGTAATCCTCTTTTTCTATAGGAAATTATAAAGGAAAAGGGAAGGAGAAGAAAACAGATAGAAAATAAATGTACAAAAATTCAATAACTAAGTTTGCTTAAGAAGATTAAAACGTCCTAGAACAGATTATAATAAGGAATCTTACGTTCTGCTAATTTGCCGTTAACCAGAGAAAAAAGGATTTTTCGATTAAAAAAGTCATTTTGACTGTAAGCGCTTTCTTTTCGGAAGAGCCCTTTAGTAGCTTAGAATAAGAAGTAGGAAAAAATCGGATATAGTGAGTTAGGTATGGTAACTCTGTTTCTAGCCTCAACCATCAAATGAGGACTATCCGCATCTCAATTAAATCCCCCCAATTACGGGTTCAGAAATGGTATTCATTCTGAGTGATTTCTTCCTTACTACAGCTGTTGACTGTTTTTCATACAAAGGAGGAATTAAATTCAGTATGAAAAAAACTCTGACTTCTGTCGTTACGCTTGCCTTATTATCCTTAAGCCTTACTGGCTGCGGAAACAAAGGCAAAAAGATTCACCTTCAGTTGGTTCCGTCTAACGATCCTACTACTCTTCTGACTCGTGCTAAGGCATTAGCTCCAATCCTTGACAAGTATGCTCCTGGTTATTCCTTCAGCATCGATGTCGGTTCTACTTATGCTGCTACTACCACTGCTCTTGCATCTGGTCAGCTTGATGGTGGCTTCCTTACTTCTTCTGGTTATGCCCAGAGGACAATTGAGCAGCCTGGTGCTGTTTCCCTTCTTCTCTCTGCCGGCCGTGCTGGCTATAAGGTCCAGGCCGATGACTACAAGGGATTAGATGCAGCAGCCCTTGAGAATCAGCGTAAACATAGGAATGGTGCTGATGGATATAAGTATCGTGGAGAACAGTCTAAGACTTTAGTCAACTTCTATTGCTCTGTTGTCTTCACCCTCAAAGATTCCGAACGTACTGCTCTTAATAAACAGGCTCTTGATACTAATGGCGATGGAGAAATCTCCTTAGATGAAAGGCATGCTGGCAATGCTGTCTGGGGAACTAGGGGTGCTACCTCTTCTTCTGGCTACATTTATCCTACCAAGTATTTATATGATAATGGCTTTACCAAAGGCTTCTTTGATAAAGCTGCTTATGAAAAGCTTTCTGATGCTGACAAGAAATTAGCTAGGATCAACGCAACTCAGAAGTCCTATCCTGAAATGGTTGATAACCTCATGAACGGTGTTATCGATGTTGCTGTCGGATTCTTTGATATTCGTTACGGATCTGCTTTTGTTCAGACCGGTAGCAAGTATCAGAATGATGAATCCGTCTTCACGAAGACCTACACTGCTGCTGTTCTTGACCCAATCAGGAACGACACTGTCTGCGCTTATGGTAAACTCGCAGACGACAAGAAAGAAGCCATCAAGAAAGCTCTTAAAGGTGCCGTCAAGGATGGAGACATCCACGATAACGGAATCAAGAAAGGCGAGAAGGGCGCTAGCGATACCGATTATGATATCGATGGCGATGGACAGCCTTCTGGTGCTTATTTGCTCTATCAAATCTACTCTCATACCAACTATATCGATGGCAAAGATTCTGATTACGATGCTGCTCGTGAAAGGTATAAATGGACCAACCAGCACTCTGGTAAGTAGTTTCTGAAGTTTAGGAATTTAGAGCAAGCCTAGCCCCTTTTTGGGACTAGGCTTGTCGTTTATTAAAACAGACAAGAAAAAGTAAGGAGAAAGCCTATGCTTGAACTGAAACATGTCGACAAAGTCTATCCAAATGGGTTCCAGGCACTGAAAGATGTGAATCTGACAGTGAAGGACGGAGAATTCATTTCCATTATAGGCTTATCGGGAGCTGGAAAATCTACATTGATTCGCTGCATCAATAAAAGGCACGATATTCAGAATGGAGAAGTTCTGATTGATGGTGTAGATATCAGCAAACTGAAAGGCAAGAAACTTCGTGAACAAAGACGAAATATCGGAAGGATCTTCCAGTCTTTCAATCTTGTTCGCCGTAGTTCCGTTTATAAGAATGTCATTTCTGGACGTGTTGGCTATCATAACACTTTCGATACCAGGTTCGGAATCTATTCAAAACGGGAAAAGCTTCTTGCTTTACAGAATATTGATAAGTTCGGCATTCTTGATAAAGCTTATGTTCGTGCGGATCAGCTTTCCGGCGGTCAGCAGCAGCGTGTTGCCTTAGCCCGTGCTCTGACTCAGGAACCGAAGATCCTTCTTGCTGATGAACCGGTTGCTTCTCTTGATCCGGCTACTACGATTGCAGTCAGGAATGACTTTGTCCGTATTAATAAGATGGGTATTACTATCATTGCAAATAGGCACCATGTCGATTTAGCAAAGAAATACTCCACTCGTATTATCGGTGTCCGGGCTGGTCAGATTGTCTTTGACGGAAAGCCGGAAGAAGTGACGGATGAAGCTTGTTTCAAGATTTATGGACGTCATCTCAACAGTAATGAGAATCTCGGTGCTAAGCTTGATGAGATTCCAGAAGAACCGGCAGAGAAAAGGTAGTTCCTATGGAAGAAAAGACTGAAAAACTCGAAAAGCTCAATTTTCGCTCCTATAGGAAAAGGAAAAGTGCTGATCGTAAAAAGTATCGTAAAAAGTGGTTCAAGCAAACATGGCTCGGTAATTTCCTTGACTACGCTTTCTATAAGAATGTCAGTATCGACCTTTCTCAAGAACAGGACGGAAGCTTAGTTAAGACTATCCGTAAACCAAGAATTACAAAAAGGGTTCTTATCCTTGTTACTCTTGCTATTGTCATAGGTGTTAGCTTCCTTCCATTCAATTATGAGAAGGATGTCCGGCTCAACTGGGTTGCCTTTGGAAACAATTTCAAGAATCTGTTCACTCCGAACCAGCTTCGCACGAAAGACTGGGCAGGATGGTGGAAGTTCGGATGGGAGAGCTTTGCTGTCGGTATTCAAACTCCTCTGATCAACTCTCTTCCGTTCTTACAAATCTTCTGCATCAACTTCAGGGCCACAGTCTTAGGCGCTGTGCTTGCTATCCCGGTTTATTATCTTTGCGCTAATAACGTCAATCATAATCGTATCCTTCGCACTATTGTTAAAGTATTCAACGATATCCTTCGTTGTATTCCTAGGTTTGTCATCTGTGTCATCTTCGCCAGGATTATGGGAATCGGAACTGTCCTTCCGGCTGTTCTCTCCATTGGATTATTCTCTCTTGGTATCAGGTACCAGATGAGGTACGAATATCTTGAGACTCTCAATAGGCGTCCGTTTGAGTCGATGCGTTCCTGCGGTGCAACGAATTTACAATCTGTCTTCCTTGGCCTGCACCCGGAAGTTAAACCGATGTTCTTCGCTTATTCCATCTATACTCTGGAAATCAACATCCGTGCCTCTGTTGTTCTTGGCTATATCGGAATCAGTTCTACGTACAGGAATGCTCTCGAAATCTTTATTGAGAACGCCTGGTATGACTATGTCGGAGCTAGGATTGTCCCGCTCTTCCTAGTTGTTGCTATTCTTCAGATCGTTTCGAATACATTGGTGAGAAAATTACGATGAAACAGAAAAAAGATCAAACCAATCAGGAACCCAGCTTATTGAAGAAGTGTCTTTACTTCTTCACTGCTGATAAACAAGGCAGGACTCACTATAGTGACCCTGTTTCCGCCTATCAGGCACGGCCGAAAAGGTGGATTGTCAATCTTGTTTCCTTTGTCATCTTCGTTGTCGTTCTCATTTTCATGGGAAAATACATCGGAATCAAGAATGCTTTTGATAGCCCAATCAAAGGTGATCTGGTTGCTCAGCGCTGCCATGACTTCTTCCTTTTCGACTGGGATTACTTCGTTGGACGAGGACTCTATCGCTTCAACGAAGGTGTTATCTACGGATGTCTTGTCACTTTAGGAATCACTATCATCGGAACGATGGTCGGATTCCTCATCTCTATTCCATTCGGATTCTTCGCTTCTCATGTTCTCTTCAAGAAATGGGCTGGAATCTCTGAATTCCTTCTTATCCTTATCCGTACCTTCCCAGAGCTTCTTCTTGCTCTGTTTTTCGTTGCCTTATCCGGACAGACCTGGCTTACTGCTATCCTTTGTCTTAGCATCCATTCTATCGGCAGGATCGGTAAACTCTATGCGGATCAGCTTGATGAGGCTGACCTTGATGGATTAGAAGCCTTAGATGCTCAGGGTGCTGGTCCAGTTCAGCGTGTCTTATGCGGTGTTGTTCCGGAAGTTATTCCTAGCTTCCTCTCGGTCGGACTTTACCGTTTGGATATCAATCTCCGTACGGCTACAACCCTTGGCCTTGTCCTCTCTTCGGATGCCGGTATCGGTTTCTCTATCCTTCTGGATTTAAGCAAGAACTCTTATTCCAATCTTGGAGCGGATACCTTCGGTATTGTTCTCAGGATCGTCTTAGTCGATTTCTTCTCTTCTTGGTTAAGAAAGAAGCTTGTCTGATTCTATGTCAAATCAAAAACTCCTCTGGTCCACAGGCCGGAGGAGTTTTTTGTTGCTTATCTTAGAATCTATCTATTGTCTGCTTCCGTAAGATAAGTCAGAATCTCGAAGGCAGCAATTCTTTTTGCTGTTCTTTTGTTCTTTTGCGGAGTAGTGGTTCCGGAATAAACGCCTTTCTCCATCCGATACTGGCATGACCAGTTTAAGTCCTTCTTGTTTTCCCCTTCAGTGAATGAGAAGTTGAACCGCGGGCATTGGTGCTTTGACCTTAGTTCGTTGAGTACAGCAGATGCATTTTTCTCTGTGAACTGAACTTTAAGTTTTGAATTCACTGTACCTGTGTTTTTTTCTTTGTGGATTGGGAGATCATCTGACGCTTCCTTCCGGGACGAAAAATCCCAGTTCGCGATGAAGGAATCAAGATCAAGGAGCTTGTTCCTTACGATTTCTATTACGGTATCATTCCAGTTGCTGTCAATGGCAACAGCCCCCATTATGGCTTCCAGTAGATCGGCTTTTGGTTTCTCTTCATTCTGAGGTAGATTTTCGCCTTTGCCTAACAGCCTATACTTACGTAGATCTAGGATATCGGTTCTCGATGCTAAATGCTTGTTGGAAACGAGGGAATTAAGCAGAATGGTGAAATCTCCTTCCTTCTCATGATTTTGAATTGTGAATTCACTATCTTTGCTCTCATCCTGGCATCCAAAGGTTTCTGCAATTCTCTTTACTACGTACCTAGAAAGAATCTTGTCTCCAAAGAACTCTAGAACTTCGTTGCTTTCTTTTTCGTTTTCCTTGGCATATGTGGTTCTCGTAAAAGCCTGCACTAAAAGTTCTGGATTGTTGAAATGATAACCGATTTTCTTCTCTGCTTCTGGTAACTCCTTTTTTTCAAAGCTCATTAAAATGCTCCTTTTTTATGGTAGTGAGGAAGAAGAGGCCGCCACCTTTTCTAAAAAACAATTTCTATCGAATATTTCTTACGAATTCAATTCATGAATAGAAATATTAAATAGGTATTATTCTTTAAGCTTCCCACTACCATTTATATTATTCTTTTGTGGTTTTGATTTTTCAAGATGAAAATCAAATTTATATGAAATCTTTAAAACTTAATGAAAAAAACTATTGCTAAGGAAGAACGTTGGTCATTCTGGAAAAGGAGATCGTTGTATCTGCCTTAAAAGAACGGAACTGATTTCTTTAACAGCAAGGAAACAAGTCCCTCGGAGCACTCCGAGGGACTTGTTTGTTTCTAGAATCAGGCGGATAGTCCGCTGTTCTTTGCCTTAAGAATAAGAGCAGAGAATTCTGCTTCAGTTCTCTTTTCTGCCCTTGCTTTCTTAGCGAGGATTCTATTCTTCTTTTCCTGAGGCAAGGAGTCGAACTTCTTTTTCTTCTTTTCTTCAGCCTGCTTTTTCTTCCTATCGGCAGCTTCTTTCTTCTTTAACGCAAGTTCGTCTTTCTTTGCTTTTTCCGTTAAGAACTTAGCGTTTTCCGTATTGAAGTCACGGTGTTTCTTCTCACAGTCTGCTTTCAGCTGTGCGATTCTTCCTTCTTCCATTCTCTTATTGTTTTCTTCGTCCTCTTTCTTTGCCCGTTCTTCTGGAGTAATCCACTCTTTTCCTTCCTTCAGGCAAAGTTCTTTCTGATTATTGACAATGGTCTGATTATCAAGCTTAGTGAACTTCTCGACATTCCTTGCTAAGAACCTAATAGCAATAATCAGATAGCAGCCGCCATCGACAAGGAATCCAAGAATCGTATGAATCAGCTTCTGGTTTTCAAGAGGAGTAACCGCATTCCTGCCGGCGATGATTCCGTTGCAGATACCAGACCTAGCAACCATGATGGAACCATAGACAGCCCTTGTGAAACCATCGGTACGCTTTCCATATAAGGCTTCCTGATGATCAAGCACATTGGCTAAGAGCGCTAAAGAAACATACCTAGCTGGTGCAGAGCCAAGGGCTTTGACACAGAAGGAAGTGACAGCAAGAGTTTCAACAGCTGCTTCGCTTGTGCTAACCGATGGAACAAGACAGATTAAGGCAATCAACGATCCTAAGAAAGCGACAATGGATCCACCGACGATGGACTTTGACTTTGAGAACTTATTCGCTAATGGCCAGACAATTAGCCTTCCAAGAGCGGTAGGAATCGCACCAACCGTATTGATGATAGAAGAGAGCGTCGTTCCAGAAGACCTAGCCTGTGAGTAGAAGGACCTATCATTGTTCTTCCTCTGGCCTCCGAACTGATAGAGGAAGAAGAAGACCATAATCAGCCACCAATAACGGTCGTGGATGCAGATTTTCCTCTGCTGGGCCCTAGATGCACCTTTTACTGTGTTCTGCTCACTACCTTTGGAAGCAGACTTGATGTTTTCTTCGGTGATACGTTCCCGGGTGAAGTAATACTCTAAGAGACATCCGATGACTAAACAGACAATCCTGATGATCCTAAGCAGGGTCCATTTGCTGTTTGCCTGACTTGGAGAGATGACTTCGCTAATCGTATCGGCTGCAATTCCTGATTTTGCTGCGTAGGCAAGTGCATCGCTCCTAGAGGAGAAGGATTGTTCAACACCAGGAATGACGTATTTTGGAAGTAATCCGATGAAGTCGACTAAGATGCCGCCTGCCCTTCCAGCAACACCGGATGCACCTAACTGGGCAGCCCTGATACAGGTAGAGAGAAGACCTCGTTTGCCACCATCACGGGTTGACAGATTGACTAATGCGGAATGAGAGGTGTAATAAATCGGCCAAGCTAAGGCATAATAGAGGTTGTAGCCTATAGCGATGACAATACTGGCAAGAAGTCCGGATGTTGAGCCACCGGCTCCCACTGGAAGCGGAACTAAGAACAGAACAAGCAAAGCAAGGGCGATTAGCGGCATGCCAAGTAGGATGAAGGGGCGTGCTTTGCCTGCTAAGGTCGGTTTCTTTTCCCTGAGCTTTCCAACGAACAGGTTTCCGATGATGATAATAATAGAGGAAATGATCGGCCTTAATGTTTCGAAAAGCGGATTCCACTCTTTTAACCTTAAGACCTTATCCCAGTACTGAATCAGCCAGATGTTGACAACGCCATTGCTGATTAAGGCAAGAAGAGGACCAAGGAGATAGCCAAGTGCTGCCTCTGGGAAGAGGGAGACACCACTTTTCTTGATTTTGGATGAGAGAAGAGGAGAGGTGAATACTGATTTCTTTTCTTTTGACTTTTCCATAGAAAAAGAGCTCCTTTGTAGTAAGCGCTTGCATAATATTAATCCTATTTTTCTTTTTAAATCCCTGTTTGTTCCTAAATTGACGATTATCTGTCCTAGATTGCATTGGATAGAAGAAAAAGAAATAGAAAAAAGGAATCTGATTTTTTTATTTCAATAGGTAAGCGATTGCTTTTGCTAGTCGGAGAGAGACATCCTTGAAGTGGTTTCCATCATTGAGTTCATAGAAAGCAGGAATCCCAATCGATTTGTAGTATTCATAGACATATTTGGTTTTCTTCTCTACCTGTGAGAGGAAAGGATTCAACGTCTTTTTTTCTTTGTCTCCGACAGAAAGGTAGACTTTATTGTACCGAACCCCTCTTATTGGACCGAACAGCCAAGACAAGGATGCCTGATGGAC
>ERZ1026868.396-NODE-396-length-29480-cov-10.769958_pt1 | contig 29480 bp, 43 predicted proteins | sample MGYA00380164_ERZ1026868 | MGnify/ENA primary metagenome ERZ1026868 (study PRJEB33269, sample SAMEA4719800) | human gut metagenome | biome: human-associated habitat; feature: organic feature; material: feces | place: Cameroon | collected 2013-10 ...
AAGGGTCTTTTTCAGCTTCGACTTGTAAGAAGGCTTGACCCGTAGGGGGTCAGCCTTGATTACAATATAAGTCCGGTTAATCTTCCTACTTTTTGCCACGGTACACCGCCTTTCCCTTGCTGTTAAAAACAGAATAGCCGTTTTTATCGGCACATTTCTTAGCGTTCTCTAATGTCGAAAAAGCGCCCTTCTGACTCTTTTCATCTTTCCACGTTTTTCTTACACGGTAGATTTCTTTGCTGGGCTTCTTCTTTCCATCCTTGAAAGGCACGCCTAAGTAGCTGCATACGCCCTTAGCGATGGCTTTTCCGTACTTGTCCGGGTGGTCTCTCAGTGTAGCCAAATCGCCCTTAATGCTTCCGGTCTCCAAGATGCACGCCGTCATGTCGGTACCGTTCAGCTCCCAAAGGTCCGTTCTCTTCTGCACTCCACGGGATTTCATACCCATGTCTTTTTTGATGGTCTTTTCAAGGCACTTAGCAAGCTTTTTTCCGCTTCCGGAAACATACAGCGGCATAACGCCCCTCGGAGCACCGGAATAATCACAGTGGATAGACAAGTACATGGCAACTCCGGAATTGTTCGCCTGCCGTACATCGGCAATCATGTTTTTATTGTTCCCATGGTCTGCATCCGACTGAACCTTTACACCGGAAGCCCTCAGATACTTGACCGCAGCCTTCGTGATGGCGAGCATCAGTTTAGCTTCCGAATAGCCTTTATACACGCAACCAGAATCCCAGCTTCCGTCCAAACTAACGCCATGCCCGCAATGTACCGCAATCGTCTTACTCATCATCTTCACCTTCTTCTGCTTCATCCTCTTCCTCTGCCAGTTCGTAGTCCTGTACCTCTTCCTCAGTGGTTTCGATATCGGGGCGAACATTCAAGCCTAAAGCCTGTTTAAACGCCTGATTCAATCCAACCGCCGCCAGTCCGGAAACTGCACCGGATACGACCGCCGTAAATGTCAAACCGTCTACCACGATTCCGCATACGATACCAACGACAAACAGCACTGTTGGAATCCACTTATTATCTGTTGGCATCCAGTTTCTCATGATGTAGCCGATGCAAAGGCACATCACGACCACTGCCGGTACAAAGTAATCGTTCACAATTGAAATATCCATTTTCTTCTCCTTTTCCGCTGTTTTAAGCGATTTTTTAATATTAGTGATAAGTTATAAGGTTAACTGATTTAAAGCTGTTAGAAGCTAAATAATGGCGCTGTAGGGCTATCCTAGCGCTCGATTAGGTAGTCAGTCAGCTCCGCTTTTGCCTTCCGCATCGCATCGATATCATTTCCATCAATTCCGTGCGCCAGCAACGCCAAAAGTGCACGCTGTGTAATGATATTTCCCTCTTCCAACTGATTAAGTCGGTTGTAATCATTAACAGCTTTCCGCTCCAATTCTGCAATTCTCGCATCCTGTGTTTTGTTCGGCTTCCGGAATTGCTCGATTGCGCCGCATACAACTTTAATCGCCGCCGAAATAGCCACGATTGCACCCGCAAGCCAAAGAACATCCTCGGTAGTAACGTACATTCGCATGGTATCACCTCCCTTCCTGAATTTTGGCAACGAAAAAGCCACCTTTTCGGTGGCATTTCATTAATCATCTTCTTTTGCGGTCGTAACCGCCATTACCTGCTCCTGCAATACTTCCTCTAGCACCGTCACACGCTCTTCAAGCGTTCCGCCCGGCTCGAAATTTTCCTTGTCGATAATCTCATACAATTTTTCTAATTTTGCCATCATTCCACCTCGTTAAGTTTCCGAACCCAGCTAACCCCATTCGGCACCGGTAGCTGCTTCGATTCGTCTGCATTCCTGAACGCAACTGTTCCGCCGGGTTCCACCGGTAGCCATTCTTGCAGGGCTTCCGGGATTGTGACCTGCTCTGTTGTCGGTGTAGCCTTTTCAAAATACAATGTTACACCGGACAAATCCTCCGCCGATTTGATTTCATCGCTCTTGACGGATATTTTCCCGGATGTCCACACACTCACCCCCGGTTTTATATAATTGTCGTTCTGCTTAACAATTTCGAATCTATTGCAAATTGCGTTAGCCGCTAGGCTTGGCCCCGCCGGTGCGACTATTTGCCCAATCATGCTATTACTCTCCCACCATTCATATTTGTCCGAATAACTCCAACTTAAACTCCCTAAATCCACCGTCCCAACATTCCGCCGGATTGCTCCGCTGTCCATGTCGATTTCATCGTGTGCGATGCCAGCAGAATGGAGTTCCGGGAAGCCTGTCGTGATTGATTCCGCCCCGGCGGTAATTGTCTCCGTGCGGGACGAAATGATTTCCCCCGGATTGTATGGGTAGAACTCCGCCGGGAACATCCGCTCGAATTGTTCGGCTGTCGGCTCATTGCCCACTCCGAACATGGCGGTCAAGTCGATAACCTTTATATTTCCAACTCTATAAGAACAGGTTACACCATCTGAAGAATATAAATATATTGCACCTCTTGGGACTGGCATACTAGTGTATGATGTGATAATAGTGCTATACCTTTTATTGTTCTCTGTGAGTTCGGCAATTAAGGCAGGACCAAGCGATAGGCTCAAACTTATGTTGTCACTCGATGAAGCTTCGAATGATACATAATATTTATTGCTTGGCTTAATATTGTAATATACCAGAATGCCATTGTGTGCAGTCGTGTTTTGAACTACATCGTAGAAATAGTTCTCATATGTAAAAGTGATACCATTCTCTTTTAACGTTTCTCCGTAATTCCATAGCTGATTCCAAACTATACTTTTTCCGCCCACCTTGTCCACGCTCACGTACTTCGCCCCGCTCGGTGCCGTTCGGCTTGCGGTCTCGCCCTCTTCCGGCAGAATGTCATAGGTTTGCCCCTTATTTAACTTCATTAGGGCGGAAATTCTGTTTTCTTGCTTCTGGTTTTCTGCCGCCAAATTGTCGCACTCGCCCCGCAATCGGTCCACCTCGGTTTGCAAGGAGGCGGCGTTTGAATCAAATTCCGCTGTTTTGGTTTCGGCATTTGTGTTGTATTCCGCCACCTTTTCGGTGTGGTTCTGATTGTAGGCTTCCAGCTTCTGTTCAGCGTTGCGGTTGTAGTCCGTGGTGTGCTGTTCGGCGTTGGTGTCGTAGGTGGTCAGCTTCTCGGCGGCGTTGGCGTTGTATTTGGCGGTTGCAGTGTCAACAACCTTCCGGAATTCTCCGACCGCTCCGCTTGATACGCCCTCCATCAGCTCAATTTTCTCCGCATCCGTGAAATAGTCCACGCCTTTCACCGGTGTGAACTCTCCCGAATCGGCACGGCGCTTGATTTCATCGATGGCGGCATCCGCTTTTTTCACTAGCGCTTCAAACGTGGTGCGCTCTTCTGCTGTGTAGACGTAATCCGGCGGCTTTGGCGATGAAAGCACGTTGAAGCTGTACGCCTTATAGGTGCCGTCGGAATAACGTTCGTAACACGTCTTGAATCCGGCTGTTTGCAGAAATTCGTCGGGAATTCGGCAGCGCTTGCCGTCCGTCTCGATTCGGATTACCTCGTTACCCATCGGGTAATCTACGAACTGCGCTTCCGGCTGCAACTCGGTTAGGTACTGATTAACATCCCATTGGTAGAGCTGTTTTTCTGATTTCATTCTTGCTCCTTTCTATAGTATGGTGCCGTCTGTAATGTACGTGAAGCCGCCTATGCAATCATTGCCCTTTGATAGCGCATCCGCCCCGGCATTGCGGGCGTAGAACGTGCCATCAGAACCCATATACGATATATTCGAATTATTACCGTAATAAGACACGGCACGAACCCCTGATTTTGTTATTGGTGCCGGTACCCCGGTAATTTTACCGGCGGCGATATTTGCCCCGCTTGCTACTGCTCCAGTGCACTTGGTTGCAACTTCCATCTGTACGATGTTTCCGCACCGCCACCAACGTGGCTGATAGACAACCGCTCCGGTTGTTAGGGTTAGCTTTCCGGTGCCGGATATGATTGTGCTTAATGATACGCCACCGGTTGAGTCGTAATTGCAATTCACGTACACGTCACCAGCCAATCGTAGATTTCCCTTTTTTGTTATTACTGCTGCATTTGACTCTTCGGAAAATTCTACCACTAGAGGGTCTTCACCGTTTCCGGCAATGAATAACGCTGAATCATCTTGTAGTGCAGTTGCCGGGTTGTTTCTTTCTCCTATTACAAGCTGATAGGCTTCGGATGTGTGAACTTTGTGTCCTATAGCGGCAGATGAACCACTTGCGCTTACTTCATTTCCCACAGCGATAGCTCGAAAATTTGCGCTAGCGTTGCTTCCTACAGCAATTGATGTATTTGTCGCATCTGAAAACTCGCCTAAAACAATTGACTTATCCCCCGCAACGTTTTCTTCCCCTACGCTAATTGAATTTTCGCCTTGCATTTGGTCAAATTGTTCGTCAGAGCTTCTTTTCCCCATCGTCAGCATGGCGCCGTTGTGTAGTCTCAAGTAAACCATTAACATTTTAACGCTTGCAAGTTCTTCTGTATCGTTAACTTGTAGCGCCCCTTGACACCATGACTCCCAAGCCGTTTTTTTCATTTTTATGAGTATATGCTTTGCATCTATCAGCAATTCATATTTCATTCCATATTCTTGTTGTCTAATCAGTACTTTGCGGGACCCACTAGATGGCATGTCATCGATGTAATATTCAAATCCATACAGTTGCACATCCTCCTCTGTTATCGTGTCACCAACCATATACGTTGACTTTGCAATGTAAGAATCGCTTTCAGCATCGTATACGACTTTGACTAGGTCGTTTGTTGTTTCCGGTGCTTTTTCTTCGTTTCGACTTATCTTAATTAGAGATTCTCCAACATCCATCATATCGATTCCGGAGCTTCCAATGTGAATGCTGTTTTCTTCATCGTTCCCGATGATAACCGAACTTCCGTATGAAGCGACTGTTTTCTGCCCGTTCCGAATTTGTACGTCCTTATCTGTAAGGAGCACGTTGTTTTTCGTGGCGGCTATCGGTTTTACGGCTTCCGCTGCTATCATCGTTCCGGTTTCATCGTAATTGATGTAATTGTCTGCATAATTTCGAGCATCGACAGCATCGTTCCGGGCTGTTTGGTCCTTAAGTTCCGTGCTTGACGGTCCGGTTTTGTTGGTCACGGTTAAAACCGTGCTTCCGGATTCGCCTGTGCTAAGGTCTACCGTTGGGCTGTATCCATCTTCTCCGGGGTCCCCTTTTTCGCCCGGCGCTCCGGTTTGCCCCTTTTCTCCCTGTTCGCCTTTGGTCTTGACCCACCTATACACTGCCGGGTCCGTTCCTGCTTCCTCCGTCAACTGATTTGCTGCAGTACCAAGGTACTCTTTCCCTTCCGGGGAAAATGAGAATCCGTCACCGTCGATAGTATCGGCGTAAGCAATCCATGTGTACAGCTCCCGGACCTTTGACAGATTAGCAAAACTGCTTGCCAAACTCTCCACAAGCTCCGAAATGCCGCTATCCTTGATTACATACTCACCAAGTGTAGCCTTCTTCGTTCCGTCTGTGACAGATGTTTCAAGTTCAAGGATTCGACCGGAAATGTAAGTGTTTCCGGCATCGTCCACGATGTTTACACGGTCGCCAATACCGACTCCTTGCGGAAGGTCTGCAATGTCAATTTCATAATTGGTTTCTATGTCCGAAATGGAATCCAGCTTTTCTTTTGTCAGCTTGTAAAGGTCTGCCTGTGAATTCGTGTCCGAGGATTCGAATTTCTGGTACAAATTGCCGCTGAAAGAATCTTTACTCGAAAAGTCCACTCTTGCCCATTTGGTCAACGCTTCGAGAGACACAAGGTTTCCGTCCGGGTCAATCTGATACTTTCCTTTATCCTCATCCGGAATCGTGAATCCGATAAGCGTTAAATTGTCCTTTCCGGTTGCGTAAACCGCCGTCGCTAGGTTCTCAATGGTATTCTTTACGGTGATATTGTTCACCTCTTTGTTGATGTACAGATTGATTTTTGTGTCTCTCCCGGTTTCATCCGCAACATCAACCCATCTATCCGACACGGTCAAGCCTTTAACGCTGAATCCATAGGCAAGCTCAATTTCGAACTTTTCCGCAATATCCGCAAGCCTCTTTGTTACCGTATCGGTGCTAGTCCATTCAAGCTTTTTCGGATTCTTCGAAACGTTGTTATTTCTCAAACGAAAACCTGTTTTCTCAAGAAACTTATTGATGTAATCCGCTGCACTCATCTGTTCCGTTCCGGTGTACTCCTTAGCAAGATTGTTCAGCAGGTCTAGCCCGGAATCCTCCGATTCAAATTTGATTGTGTGGTCCAATACGGACAGCTCCGTGGTTGTAATCATGAAGAGATTCACAATATCCATATCGGCTGCAGTTTCTTTGCCGTAGTAGGCTAATACGTAGTTCCCCGCCCTGCACCAACCTTCAATGTCTGACCTTGTATCGTCGGTATAGGCGACTGTGCAATCGAGCGTTGCAATTCCTGTTTCCACTTCTTCCTTTTTCGTGTCGTCGGTGATAACATAGCCGCCCGACAAACTGGTTGAAGCTGTTCCGAGAATTTTAAAGTTTTTATCTGCAAAATATAAAATCATATGAATACCTCTCTATAGGTCATTGAGAACTTTGGCGCTGTTGATTCGCTCACGTAATACTCCGACGGATTCGCCGCCCACTGTTCGTATGTAGGCTGCGTGCTGTACACCGTGCCGCTTGAATTGCAGTAGACGGTCGGATTCGTGCCCGCATCGCTGAACTGATAATAGCTTGTCGGGTTTGCGTTATACTCTTCCTCAGTCGGATATACCCGCTCTTTCGCCGAATTGTAATATTCAATCCCGCTATCGTATGGAGTGTCTGAATCAAGCTGTTGGTAATAATCCCTGCCGTAAGCTTCATCGGACCGGCAACGCCTAATGTATGGCTGCTGCCCCGCCCACGCCGAATAGGACGTGTGAACTGAATTCGTTCCGGGCGTTAAAACTAGCGTTTCCCAGTCGTTCCCCAGCGCTCCAAGGTCCGGGCGCTTTACGCCTTCGTCGCTTCCGTGCCTCAGCATGGTTACAGTGGCGTTCTTTCCGTCTGCCGTCAAGATATCTCCGTTTTGAAATGGAATTTCTGTCGAATTTTCGCTAGTCTTTGGTCGACCATAAAACGATAGATTTCTAACGCCTAGCCAATCCATCGGCGGTTGTGCCTTCCACTGGTAAGCGGCAATTACAACCTTTGTGACGTTGGTGTCCTCGAAATTGTAAATTGCCGGGAACGGGTAAAATTCGCTCGTGGCGCTCCCGAACTTGTAGGATATCATGTACCATCCGCCCTCAATCTTAACTGTAAGGTTGCTATTCTTGTTATCTGCGTTGAAGGTGGTCGTCTTGTCAACAACTTCATTCTGCCATACATACTGAATAGTCGCATTCTTGCCCCGACTTGACTTATACGCTCGGATACCGGCTACTATGTCATTGCTTTTATTCAGCGCCATAACTTCAAGCATTCCGCATTGTGTAACATCATTGGCACTAGACCCAATGGAAAACTTGACCGATGCATCAATGCTGTAGAATTCTGCGCCGCTGGTTCCGTTCTCATCCGGCGGCAACTCCCTTGTGATTGTTGCCCCGTGCCATCCGCTTTGTGTTACGCTTCCATAACTTGATTTCAAGAAGTAGTTGGTCGGTGTTTTGTCGGTATAAGTCGGGATTGTGATTGTGTTTCCGCTCCGAGAACTCAGCTTTCCGGCTGACCCTTTCGCTCCGGATTCCTTCACCTCCACCTTGCAGGATAGGTCAATGGTCCCGGATTGAATATCCGATACCGTGAACGTGTACGACACCTTGTGCGAGCCTTTGCCCCACGATTTGCCGCCAGCCTTGATTGTTTTTGTGTAGCTCTTGCCCGCAACCGTGATTACCGCTTGCAGCTTTGCTTTCTTCCAGTTCTTTTTCACCTTGCCGCTGACTGAACCAACGACCGCCGTAATATCCACTGTGAGCTTAACCGAACTAGCTGTTCTTCCGGTCGCCTTGTAATACATCTTGTATTTAACGCTCGGTGAACTTCCGGAACTGTCAGACACCGGACTTGAAACCCATGTTTTCTTTTTGGCATCCCACTTATAGCCGATAATCGCCCCGCTGGTAGTTCCGGAAGGCGTGGAATTGGCGCCATATGCTTCATAAAAACCGCCATCGATAGGTGCGCCGGAATACCCGGTGCCGCTCTGATTCGGCTTCCATAGCTGCTGAATAGCGCTGCCAAAGTTGCCCGCCTGTGTGAACTCCTGCGATACCCTGATAGGCTGCACTTCTGCCGGCTTCTCGATGGAAATATCCGGGTCGCCAAACTGTAAAATGTGCTCATTGCTATCAAAAAACGCAACGTATCCGCAATTACCCAGTTCGCCCAGCTTTTCGTCTTCGTTGCCTTGATAGCTTGTATCATCGGCGTTGGTTTCGTCAACTTCCGGCTTGGTAGTATAAAAACTTGCCTTGAACGTCGGATGCGCCGGGACCGTTCCACCGTACTCAACCATCATGGTTGTGTTTCCGTCCGTGTCGGTGAAAGATTCCGCTTCATACTCATCAACCGAATACTTGAACGGGTCCTGACAGTAGATTGTCCACTCTCCCTTTACGGCGTTCCGTCCTTCCTCGATATCGCCCTCAAAATACGGCGTTCCAACAAAGAACATACCCTCTTCATCGTGAAAGATGAACTGACTCTCTTCTCTATCGAGAATCCCATTCAGCTTATTGAAGGCGCTCCGGAACGATTCGTTATCTTCTGCGACAAGCTGGAAGCCAACGACGATTTCCCGCTCCGGGTATCTTGTCGTTTTGATTTTCGTTCCGTTTCTGCTTCCAATTTCTTCTGTTTTAAGGTCCTTTTTAAGGCTCTCCCTGCCTTTTGTATACAATGTGCGGTAACCTTCGATGTACAATGATGAATTCTCATCTTCGATGTATTCGCCGTTAATCATTACCGCCTCGGAAGGTAGGGACAATAAAGTCCCCACCTCCGTGGTATCTCTGAATGTGTACACTATCTGATACCTCTCCTTCTGTTTGCTCTGGTGGTCAATCGGTTCTGTTCCTGCTGCATAGTAGGCGCAAGTTGCTTAGATACCACCTTTCCGTCAAGCTCTGACACGACCGTGATTTCGTAGTTGGCGGTACTGGTATAGTCCCATGTATCGTTCAAACTGTAGTCACCAGCATAAGCCATTCTGCTAGGACTCAGTGTAGCCATGTTCGCCAGCTTTGCAGACATACGGCTGATATCACGCTTCTTGGATTCCATACCGATAACAAGACCCTCTGATAGGAATGCACCAATCTTTCGGGTTACTCTTGACGGTGAATGTTCCTTCGTCGTCTTCCGCATCTTCACGGTTGCAGCGCTTGAAGCTGCTGCCGCCGCCGCTCTGATTGCCGGAATTTCTGCACGAATACCATTAGCCAATCCCCTGCCGATGTTAACGCCTACGGTATGAGCCTTCCCGGCTTCTCCTGACATTGCGCTGTTGATTGCGTGCATTCCACTTCTTGCGGCGCTTATTCCGCCTCTCATTCCGCTTGAAATGCCAGAACGGAAATTCTTACCGATGGAAGCCGCCGCCGATTTTGCCCCGGATGCTCCCGAACTGAAAGCACTCTTCAAGGCTGACATTGCCCCGGATGCAAGGCTCTTAAGTGCGCCTAATCCGAACTTAACGACACTCACACTTGTAACCATCTGTTTCAAACTGGATGCCGCTTTTTTTGACTGTGAGGCGATGCCAGATACCTGCGTTTTGACAAGCTTAAGAGCCGCCGCAAATATGAGCATGACCGCCGCTACGGCAATACCTGCCGCCAGTAAAACAAGGATTCCGGCACCTGCAATGCCTGCCACGGACCCGAGAGCAACAAGCACGATACCTGCCGCCGCCGCAACTACGACAACCGCCGCTAATCCTACTGCCAGTGCTACAAGTCCTCCAGCCGCCGCAACTCCGGTTGATGCAATCGCCGGAAGTGCGCCCGCCAGCTTTACGATTCCGGTACATAATAGGTATACTCCGGCACCGATAAGTGCTACGCCGATTCCGACAAGCGCTATTGTGGCGCCGAAAGCGACCATTCCCGGAATAGCAAGGTTTAAGCCTTCTCCGAGAGTGGAGAAAACAAACGCTAAGGCTGCAATGGCTGCTATCATGCCAAAGAACACGGCGATTGTTGCCGGTCCTCCATTTGCTACCGTCGTTGCCGCCTGTGCGAGAACCCAAAAACCAGCGGCTACTACAAGGATTGCGGCACCGAATACAAGGAAAGTTGTTGCAGCCTGCATAAGCTTGTTCCCTGTCTTTGCGACCGTCTCACCTGTCGAGGATGCCGCCTTTCCTGCATTGGACATTCCGGCTGCACCTTCTGCCAGTGTTTCGCCAACCTCCTCAGTGGCTTTTTTTGCGCTCCGTTTGAAGATGTTCAAGCCTTTGACCGTTGTGGTCAGCTTCTTAACAAGTGGCTCACCCATGGACCTTAAAAGTCCCTTTCCGGTTGTCTTTTTCATGATGGCGCTGATTGCACCGAATCCCATAGCAAGCTCCGGAAGTCTAGGTTCTATCTTAATCATCTTGTTCAGACCGTTAGACACCTTCTCAATGACCTTAAGAAGGGCGTTAAGAGCCGCTGACGTGGCTTTTGCTGTCAGTTTAAGAATATCCATCACGCCTTGGTTCCGGCTAAGGGTACCGGCGAACCGCTCAAACGCTCCCGCTGTTTTTTCGAGCTGTTTTCCGGTTCCTTTGAAGATTTTCGCCAGCCCGTCTATTCCTTTGCCAACAACGCCCATTAATTTCGTGATTCCACCAATGGCAACATCAGAAACTACCTGCCATGCCGGCGCCAGTCCGGTTGAGAGTGTAGCCGTCAAGCCGTCTGCCGCTTGCCCTATCGTTTTATAGCTTTGTGCCATCTTAGATAGGTCGCTATCATTCGCCAACTTTTCCATCGCCTTAAAGAAGTCTTCCGTCTTGACTTTTCCGTCTTGCACGTTCTTAACAAGCTCTGTTGTTGTCATGCCCATTGCTTGTGCAACCTTTGACATTCCGGCGGGGGTCTGTTCAAGAATCAGCTTGAAGTCTTCCCACTGAACTTTAGGTTTCGCCGCCATCTGAGTCGCCTGCATAGACAAGGTCTTCATTGCCTGTGTCGGGTTTTGTGCCGCCGCCGCAACGTTGCCGAAACCTTTAACTAGGCTTGTCGATGTTTTCTTGTTAACTGCATATAGCTGCGCATAGGTCGCTGCCATATCCTTTGATGTGTATACGGTCTTTTTTGCGTAGTCTTGCAGGTCCTTTTTGGTTGCCGTGATTGCCTTTGAACCCATACCGGACATAGCCATGTTGGATGCAAAAGACGTCCACGCACTGTTTGTATTATCCAGCTCTGACACTAGACTTTTTAGACCGCTTCCCACAACGCCAACCGCCTTTGCGCCGATTCCGGCGAGTGCTCCGAATCCGAGACCGCTTTTAATCTTGCCTCCGAGAGTTTGCGTTGTCTTGTTTGCCGCTTCGAAAGTACTTTGAAAGTTCCTATCCTTTGCCATTAGGACGGCGGTTACAATGTAGTCGCTACTGCTCATTCTTCCCTCCTTTCTTCTTTCATTTTTCTGCTGATAGCAAGGAATCTTTCGTTCCGCTCCGTGTCGTATTCCCGCTCTACCTTTTCCAGTGCCTTCTGATAGTCGTAGAACTTGTCAAACGTTTCATACACCGGTTTGGTTCGTGTCTTTCCCGCCTTCCGGCTTGCCTTAGCCATGAAGTTCAGATAGGCGAGTTTGTGAACCCACATATCTTTATCCACCGTGCTCAATTTGTGAGCCTTGCAAAGCAGTTCATATTCCGGGAACGTCAGCCGGTCCACTTCGTCAAAACTCCGAAACCCGAAAAACCTGAAACAATCTTCTGTGATTTTTTCTATCAGCTCTTCAAATGTCATAGACTTTAGTTCTGGTTCTGCTCTTTCAGTGCCTTCGTGACTGCCCTGTACGTCTTCTTCGTACAATTCGCATTTGATAAAAAATCGGTCACCTTCTTAAACACTTCGTCAATATCGGTGTTCTCGTCCTCGAACCAATCATTAAGCATGGAAATGTTGAGCTTTGGGGTTTCGGTTTTGTTTGCCACAAAAAGAATCTGCTGCAATGCCTCAAGGTCTCCATCAAACAGCCTTGCGATGTAATAATTCAGTCCAACATTCTCTTCTTTGCCGCCCCATGCATCCATGGAAACAGTAACCCTCTGATTCATCTCTCTAATGAAATTCATTCCAAACTTAACCGGGTATGATGTGCCGTTGATTTCAATATCGTACATATTAATCCTCCATATACCAAAAGCGGGGAACAATCGTCCCCCGCCCGCTTAAAACCTATGCTCCTACTGTAGTGTCTTTGAATACATAGGAAGCCATGTCTGCCTGCGTGTCTGTTACGGTAACGTTGCCCTTTGCGCCCGCTCCGTTAATACCAAAAGTGAGAGATACTTCCACCATGTCCTCGGCGTTGGCTGTTCTCTCAATCTCGGTGAGATAACCCTGAAAATAAGTGCCTTTGTACTGGTTTGTCTTACTTTCAATTGGTTCATCCATGTTTGCTTCCCATACTTCAATCAATTTGTCGTTATCCAGTGCAGATTCCAGCTTGTCCAGCATGGTGTCACCCTTTGCAAGAATGGAAGTGCAAGTGATTTCCACCTCCGCTGTTGCCGGGGTTCGAATAGTGCCGTCCTTCGTTGCTGTAGAATCCGCATCCTTCGACTTCGTTCTGCCGTTCTCGGTTACAAAAGCAATCTGCTTTGCTGCTTCCTTCGATGCATCCTCAAGAAGTCGGTAAAGATAAATAATTTTCTTTCCTGCAATCGCTGTTGCCATAATTCTTCTCCTTCTCTAGCTGTAGTAATATTCTGCCTCAATAATTGCGTGCATTAATGGTTCCGCCGTGCTGTTATCGGCGATGATTTTCTGACTCAAGCTCCGCAATGTGTAGCCCGTGCCGCCGTAATCCTCGAACTCCCGGCAAACATCCATCACCTCGGCAGCAATCCGTGAGAGCGTGCCTCTCTTCTTCGAATCGTTCTGCCAAACGTGGATGTTCTGCGATACCGTGCCGATTCCATACCCCTTTACCATCGTATCCCGCATCGTGTTATCTGCGAGATAGACAAAAGGGTATGGCGCATCCTCAGAAGGCATACCGCCGTCATACACGCTTAAACCGAGCGCTTCAATTTTCAATTTCAAGCCTGTAAAAAGGCTTTGCTGTGCATCCATCATTTAAACAACTTCCTCAAATCTCTCACAAACTTCTCTCCCGCTTCTCGTGCTGTTGGCTCCATGAATGGCTCCGGTGGCATGTTCCGGGTCCCGTACTCAACGTAGGCGGCGTGTTCGGCTGTTGTGCCTATTCCAACCGCTAACCCTTCTTCGTATAGGTCAGTTTTCAGATTGTTTTTAATGTTTCCGAGAGATTGCTCTACTCCGGAATAACCACCTGCAAAAACTCCGCCCTCACTTGCTTTCACGGCGTGCTTGCTTGCCGTCTCGATAAGATTTTTTTCTTGGTGCCGTACAACTCTTTTAATGTCGTCCAGTGTGGCGGCTTTTTCTAAGTTGTCCTGCAGCTTGTCGAGACCTTCCCATTTAATGTCCATGCTGTACCTCCGAAACGATAAACGCTTGCTTTGTATACAAGTCGATTCTCTTGTCCACCTTGTATAGCTTTTCGCCGATTCGAATATAATCAAACGGCTCCTCATACTTATTTTGCAGCCGGACCGTTAACGATTCCTGCGGTATGCTGTCGTATACCATCCGAATCATTGCGGTTTCGGTTTGGTTTACGGAAGCTCTAGCCGGCACCTCGAACACCTTTAGACGGTCATAGTCGCCCGTCTGAGCGTTGTAATCCGACTTTTCGATGCGAAAGTACACCCGTGTACCAAACCTCATATAAACCGAATCCTCCCTCTTCTCGACGTGCCTTTGTTTTCGTCAATCCATGCTTGGATGTCGCTTTCATAAGGCGTGAAGTCGTCACCGCTGAAATTGAGTGATTCGCCCTCGACGGTATGGGAAGAAAGCCCCTCTGAACCAATCCGGTTGAATCGAATAATGGATACCTCCGTCACGATGTAGGACAGCTGACCGGGCACCTCATCGGTGCCCAGCTTTACTTTCAGTCTGTCGCTTGTGATATCCATAATGGTTTGCAGCTTCTTCCTCTGTTCGTCTCCGGCATCCTGCATGTCGAGCAATTCTAACAAGTCTTCCATGTCGTGCCTTTCTGACTACTTCGTCCTTTTGCCTTTCACGGTCTTTGTGTTGCACTCCTCGGTGTACTCAATCAGCGGAAAGCCCGGCTTGTTTTTCGAACCCGCCAGCTCTTCAATTCTGCCCTTATTTACACGCTTTCCAGCTCGTGGGAATTCGTCACCGATTTCATAAATGTACGGAATTGAACCGTTCTTCGTTTCGGTCACATCCTGCGTGTCTGCAAACCGATGAATAACCACATAACCCATTATTTACCTCCTATGCTACCGTAGCTGTAACCTTTGCAACAGCCTTCTTATTAGCCGGGAGAATGTACTCACCCGCTTTACCGGCGCCCTGCAGTGCCAAACCGTCGAAGTCCTCGGATTCGATGGTTCTAGCCGTCAGAATTCCGGTGAATGCCTTGCCGATTCCGGTGATGTAAGCGTAAATGCACTCGTTCTTCTGGAACATTGCATCCGGAATAACCTCAAGCTGAAAACCCTTGAAGGTGTTCACGGTGTTGTTGTCCACGTTAACAGAACTACCCTTTGCTGTAGTCATGAGCTTTGAATCAACAATGATGTTCCATACATCCGGCGTAACCTTTGCTACCTTTGTGCCAACAGCCCCAATGTTCACAAAGTACTTTGCAAGGGCGTTGAATGCCTTTACAACCTCTTCCTCGGTGATTGCTGCCGCCTCGATTGTCTCAGCGGCGCTATCGGAAATGAACTTTCCGTGATGGGTATTGAACTGGGTTGTCTTTGCCTGAGCCTGCAGCTCAAGACGGTCAGCCACCGCCGTGTCGAAGTCGTTGTTAACCGTGTTCCGGTCGATTCCTTCGTGGAAGCTCCAGCCCCAACTGTAAGGAACATCCGAATTGGTATAGATAATCTCGGTTCTGTTGCCGAATCTGTTGGACTTTCCCGTTCCAGTTCCGAATGCGGTGTTCTCCTCGGTGTTGTAAGTGCCTACCGCTACCGGAATGTCGGAAGTCTTAACGCTGAATGCGGTCTGATTCTCCTGAATTCCGTCCAGTGCCTCGATTCCGCCGCCGAAAAAGTCTCCAAAGTACGCTCGGGTCTGGTATACCGCCTGCATAAGGTCCTTAAACTCCTTGGTATAACGTCTTACTGCCTGATTATTGTTTTCACCTGCCATAGTTTACTCCTTTTACTTCCTGTACTTTGCAATCCGCTGTTCAATTTCGCTCAGTGGTTCCGCTCCGGTGTAAGATTTCGGCGTGGTACCTGTCGCCCTCTGTCTTTCCCGGATTTCCACCTGTGCATTGACCAGCTTCACGAACGCTTCCACCTGTGCTTTTGTGTCCTCTGCGGTGGTGCCTACGACCATGTCCAGAATGTCCTGTGTAGCGTCCATGCCCTGCTCCTTGAGAATCTCACCGGCAACCTTGCCCAGTGCGATTTTCTGGAGCTGTGCTTCCATTTCCGCAATTCTCCGGTCCTTCTGCTCTGATTCATAGGCGGCTTTCTGCTCTGCGTTCATCTTCGCCAGCTTGACCGCTTCCGCTTTGGCATCCTCGATAGCCTTATCGGTCTTTTCGCTCCATTTTGCGTACTTCTGACCGATAATTTTGTTAAGGTCATCATCTGAATACTTCTTTTCCGGTTCCGCTCCGCCGGTTGGTTCGGTCTGAGTGTTCGGCTCGGTCTTCGGTTCAGTGTTTGCGTTTGTGTTCTGATTGTTCATTCCTTCTGACATAATTTCCTCCATTTGTTTTACATCACAATGCTTGATATTCCATACAGTTTAATGTCTTGAATGCTTGGACACACCCGAAAAAGGGTATATAAAAAATCGCCCTGTAATGAGCGATTTTTCTTCAAAGGTATAATTTTATTAAGCTTACATTTTAAAGCTGTTGGAGAGCTTTAAAATGCGTTTTAAGACTACTTCTGTAGTGCGATTGAGTTGTCTAGAGCGATTCCAAACGATTCACCTAGAAACTCATCCACTTCCTCCATTTTAGAATCCGAATCCATGAAGCGCATTCCGTCAATTGAGATTCCAAACCGTTCTCCCAATGTGATGATTAAACCATCTGTCGTTGTCCTTTTTTGGATGTCGTTAATGAAGCCTTTTTCTCCCATTTCTAAAATAACATCTTCCCAGTATAGCCTCGGAATGTCTAGAAGTTTGGAGTCGTGTACGATATCTTCCGTGCTTGGTCTGATTCCAGCCTTTTTGCATTCGTACAGATATTTGAGAATCTTGTACATGATTACATTGATATCATCTTTCGCCATGTGTAATGCTCCTTTTCCTCTCTATTCCGTCGCACATTATATCAACGATTTCTAAACAACCTAGTGGATAAAATAGAGATTTTTCATCTTCTGGTGGGTCTGTCTTGAGAAATTCCCGTATTTCCTTTTGAAGTTGTAGCCATTCATCATCGGATATGTTTTTATCATTCATAATTCTGTTTGCTACTTTGTAAGCTTCCATTATTGCAACCTCTCTATTAGTGAATTTATTTCTTCGAGTTCTTTTATTGTACCATTTTTTAACATTTGATTATACGCTTGTTCTTCCAGCCATCCAATCCTATCAACAACTGGTATTTTGATTAGCATTTTTGCGAACTCCAAATCACTATCAAATACTTTCATTTTCTTTCTGATAGTTCGCAAGGACGAAACCATTTCATCGTATTGAGAATGAATAATTTCAATGCCTTCACGTTTGCTTATTTCTTGTGCTAGTAATTGTACGCTTGCCTCTTCAATTTTGCGATTTTCCCTGTATGTGTCCACATCATAATAACTTATAGAATGTGCATGAATCTGCTCGTGAAGAATCATATGCGGCGATGTTTTACTTGTCGTTACAATGTCGCAATTCCACAATTTGGCACACCTTCCAAAAAAATCGTCTACTATGATTCTTCCGCTCCATTTGCTCTCATTGTCAACATACTTATTCACCAGTTCAAAAGTGCGTTGTGCTATTTGTTCTATTTCTGACTTCGTATAAACTCTATCGGTATCTTTCAAAATGTCATCCTTTGCAAACTTTACAGAATTATCTCCAAACGAATCTAACCACTTCTGATATTCTTCCTCATCCTCATACGGCGCCGTCCGGCATCTGCAATTCGGATGCATAGGCGGCGCATTCTCTGCCGGTTGAAAATCGGCTATTTTGAAGTGCTTTTTGTTTAAGGCGTTGCAGATTTCGCATGATGCCGTGCCATATGCGAGGAATTCGAATTCTTCCCATCCGTTCGCCTTGTACGAATCAATCTGAGCTTGTGTCTGAACCCGGACCATTTCAGTTCGAACTAGGCGCATTGCTTCCCTTGCCGATACATTGAAATCCTTCCGAATCTCCGCCGCTAGGCTCTGATAGCTCTTACCACCAATCAAGCCCTTTGTGAGTATCGTGGATAGCTTATTTCGCAATGCTTCCTGATTGCTCCATATGCGTTCGCTGAATGTTGCATTCATGAAAGACTGCCCCACTAGGCTTTTAGCTCTTTCGGATGCATCTTTAACGCCATTCCCTAAGATTCCCGCTTGCCTCTCGAACTCCTTCACGGCTTCCTCGGTCAGTCTTTCGCCGGTCAGCTTTTCCAAATCGTCGAACCCGTCTATCATATGCAAGCCGATATCCGCTTTTAAAAGCTCCAGCCGATTAATCCGCATAGTTGCATTGTAGAGCCTCATCAGCTCGTTTGCCTCATCGCTGAAATCACGGTCTTTAACCAGTTTTGCAGCCCTTGCCTCGAACGCCTTTACATCGAACTTCGACACTCTCTTTTTGGCTTCCGCTAGGCTGATTCCCTCTTTATCGGCGTACCTCTGATAGAACGATTCAATTTCCTTTTGAATTTCCGGGACCATCCGCTCGTAAATCTGCTGAATTTCGGCATCGATGTTTTTCATCGTATGCTCGTTTACAACCGCCTGTCGGTCTTCTCTACTTCTCCAGTAATCCCGGTTCTCCTTCGTTTTCGCCAGAAATATTTCCTGCGTTGTTTTCTCCATTTACTGCCCCCATGGTCTGCTTATACATGTTCAACTGCTGCATCTGCTCCTCTTCTTCCTCTTCCATCTTTTCAATTTCCTTTTTAACGTCCGGAACGATGGAGAGCACGGATAGCTGCGTTTCCTTCGACACGATACCTTCAAGCTGTGAAGCGGTCTGTGCTTCCTCTTGCAGATTCTTTGGAAGATTCCGGGTAAACTTGATATCGATGTCCCGCCACACGTCTCTGTCAGCCACGTTGGTTGATAGGCTTGACCATATCTTGAACCGCTTCCTGAGGCTCTTTTCTATCTTCCGGTCAAATGTTACGGCGAGATTGCTCATTGCCTGCAGCTTGTAAGCCAAAGCTACACCGGAGCTTGCGTTTCCGAACTGTTCGTCTGAGATGTTCGCCACCATAGAAATCTGATATATCAGATTTTCAAGTCGGTTCAGCAGATTTTCCTGTGTTCCGTCTGCCGTTGGTTTGGTCATGAACTGAACCAGAATATCCTTTGCGTTATCTGTGCCGTAAAGGTTAATGATTCTATTGTCCCGGATGCGGTACACGTCTTCATCGTCAAGCTCGGACCCGATAACAGCCAAATAAGCCTCTGCAAAAGCATCAACATCATTTGCCTTCTCTCCCAGTGTCCTGTTGTACGTCTCCACCAGTCCAGCCACGCCCTCGAAAAGTCCGATGCGCTCCTCGTTAAGTCTCCACTCATCACAAGGAATTAAGCTGTATGGATTCTCTTTTCTATCAACGAATTTCCCGTTATCAAAGTAATAAAGCGTGTCTGCCGTGCCTGCAAGACCGTAAAGCACGCCATTGTTCACGCCGTCCACCGTGTGACGCCCATACAGAACCATCATCAGTGCCCGCCGCTGCACTGTATCATCGAAAATGCAAAAAAGGTCTTTCGGATTATAGGCGACCACTTTGGTATTGGTCTCTTCGTCCTGATAGAAGAACTCCCATGCGTGCCCATATATGCAGCACATTTTAGCCATCTCTGCGTCATGGTCGTTCATTTCATTGTTCCGGTAGAATTCTTTCAGCCGCTCATCCTCTGAGTCCTCTGGTGCAGTGCACTTAATAGGCACTCCGTAGGCATATCCTAGGAAGGTGTCTGTGATGTACCTAGGGAAGTTTACCGCCAGCCTGTTGTCGGGCTTCCAGTTTTCCTTTTCCGGTTGTCTATATACGTCGTGAAACCCCTTGTAAAGGTTTTCAAGGTATTCATAGCGCTTGAATTTGCTCTCGTGCTTATTGATGTACCCCTCTATCAACTGAGGCGTGATATGCTCCAGTATTGACGGGTCCGCCGTGATTGGCTTTGGTAATTCGTATGGTCTTTTGGTGTACATTAGATTCCCTCTTTGAATCCCTTAACTTTAACTTTTTCTTGTCTCATGATTGTGTACGTGAAATATCGCATCGCATCCATGCAGTGGTCATGCTCTTTCAGCGGTCTATCCTCTCCGGCATCCGCTGATTTTAAATCCCACATGTAAGAATGGAACTCCCGAATGGTATTCACGCAATCGGAAACGAACATCAGTTCTCCTCTTCCAAGTGCGGTTGACGTGTACCGTATTCCGTCCAGTACGTCGTTCATGCCACGCTTGACCGTGTAACCATTCTTCCTGAGTTCTGCAATAAAAGAAGTGGCTGACGGGTCAACGATAATCCTTTTCGGTATCGTGCCGTCTAGCCACATCTTCATATCTTGAACAAATTCAGCATCCGTCTTTTGCTTTAGGTTTGCCCTTCCTGAATAGCAATACTCCCGAATGCATGTCCATATGCCTTTTATTTTCGCCCACATAAGGAAAACAGTTGCATTCTGTATTCCGTAATCGCACGACACGTAAACGTCGCCCACGGGCTTATATTTCTCTTTTGTAACGTGCCTGTCTTCACTGAACATATCATAGATAATGCCCTCCGCTGCTACCCACTCACCGAGGATATAGCGCCTGTAGAACACGCCTTGATACATGCTCCGGTATCTATCTTTGATATGCTCCGATAGGCTCCGGTTGTCGTCCAATTCAAAGTGCAAATACAAAAGATTCTTTTCTTCTTTCCGGTCTATCCAGTTCACCTTGAACCAGTGGAACGGCGTTGAAGGGTTGCAGTTAAACCACCACTTAGAACCCTCTACAGAACAACGTGCTGTTGCCTGATTCACGAATGATTCCGGCATCAGTGCCACTTCGTCGAAAAGAACGCCCGCAAGCGTTACGCCCTGAATAAGGTTCTGTGAGCTTTCGTCTTTTCCGCCGAAAAGATAGAAGGTGTTCACGTTGTCTCCGTGCCTAACCGTCCACTTGTTTTCGAGGCGGCTCTCTGATATTTCATAGCCCATATCTGGTAAAACATTCTGCATCGGTGAGAGCACGTTTCTTCTTAGCGCTCCTAATGTCTTACCACATATGGCGAACTGCTCCCCTTCGAATGATTCCATCGCCCACATGATGAAGCTTGTTCCCATCGCTACGGTCTTTCCGGAACGGATGGAACCATCCGCAATGATTCCGTCCATATCGGAATACTTGCTACCGCTATTCCACCATGAGAAGATGTTGAACTGTTTCGGACTTAGTGGCTGCCACTTGAACATTGCTCTACTTCCTCAACTGCAGCGTTCAGTGCTTCGATGAATCCGTTGTCCACGGCTACATCCATTCTCTGTTCGTTGGTCGGTCTGTTTCCGCTGGTGTCCCTGATGAACTCTGCCGCTCTGATATCACCTTTCAGCGCCTTCTGTGCCTGCTTCAAGATGATTGCATCCTGAACTGTGATATTCTTTCCATTAGCTGCCGCCATGCTCTGAATATCTTCAAGGTCGGTTACTGTTCCATCCTTGAGGGTTAGCCCCAGAATCATCTCTGCGCTCTCTTTCATCGCCTTTCGCTCTTTTCGGGCTTTACCCGATTTGATGCCGCCTTTTTTCCCTCTTTTTCGTGCTTCGCTCGTGGTTGGCGGCTTTAGATTTTCCTCATTTGCCATTAATCTAATTTCCTTTCTTACTTTTTGCATTATAAAAGGGACCCCGTTTTGAAGTCCCTTTCACGATTGCTATTTGCTTTTCTTTTTCTCTTCTTCGTCGTCCTCTTCATCGGCAAACTCTCCGATTTTATATTTCTTCCGCAATTCTTTCGGAATGTAATCTACCGGCTCCGAATACGTGACTTCTCTGTTCTTTTTCATTTCTTACCTCCTTATAATCCAAAACGCTTGTCCAGTGCGTTTACAATGGCGATACTTTCCCTTCTGGCTCTTCCGCCGTTACAATAAACATCGGCGAACGCTTCCGCTACTGCCTCCGCATTGCTTGCCGTTGCATATCTGCTGATTTTGGATGCCATTTTAACGACACCCCTGTGACCGGTCGCTTGTCTTGCTTCCTTGACGATATCATCTGCCATGGCATCCAGCGACTTTCCGTGCCGCCTTCCTGCTGCTTCTGTCAGTTTGTGACCGTATTCATGCGCTGCCACTGCCTGCAATCCTGTTTTCTTGCCTCTCGACGGATGGAACCCGTCTTTGATTGACTCATCCATGACTTTATCCATTTTCTTAGAATCCAAAAATTTCTTATTGATTCCGATTTCATCGCCGCCAAAGAATCCGAGAACGCCGCCTTTACCTTCCTTAATCGTTGCGGCGCCCAAATTCCCAATATCTTCTCCGTATTTATCGTGTACATCTTTACCTACTGACAGCATTTCATCAACTTCCCTCGGTAGTCCCTCTCTCATGCTGACAAGGTCCTCCATGCTTGTTATGTCCTCAGGGTTTAATGTTCCGCCGCCGGAATACCTGCCGCTTCCCGATGCTCCTCTTCCACCCATATTATACCACATCTCCCTTCTGTTTCATTCGTTCGGTTGTCTTATTTTTGTAATAAATTACTTCCGTATCTCCATAATCATATGGGACTTTGCCGCCATAGACCAACAGTCTTTTCGGCTGCAATCTCAGCAGCATTTCATCCATTCCATCTTTCCACACGCCAAAGTTATAATCTTCTTTCTTGATTCCGATGGTCGAGATGGACAGTGTAGCTCTCTCCGGCAGCCCATCGAAACAGAAGTCATAGCTGTTATCCCTGCACCAACTGACCGTTGGGATAACGGTTATCCCACGCCTTTGTGCCATCTGACCGATAAGCCGGCTCCGGTACGTGTTCCATATCTGCATCGCAATAGGCATTTCCACATACAAGCTGAAATCCGGCGTTAACATGCAGTCGAACTTGGATATCTTCTCTAGGTACTCATCCGGACAATTCCATATGCGTTCGAACTGGTAATCATCAACGTAAAAGTGAACCCCACTGTCATATTCATTGCTTGTAAGCATGTAATTGAACGGTATTAAGTCCTTTGGGACGTAATCTACCGGGTCCAGCCGTGGAATATCATAGTCGCCAACCGCATTGACTCGGTCATACTCCGATAGGTTGTAAGCGTTCCCGGTCCGTTCTCTTTCGTTGTGTTTTTCTTCCGGTTCTTCCGGCTCTTCATCTTCCGTGAAATCGAATCCGAAATCATCCATATCGATATTGAGAATCTGGTTCAGTTCATCGTCCAGCAGTTCAAAGTCCCATTCCGACGACTCCGAAACCTTGTTATCCGCAAGCCTATAGGCTTTTGCTTGTTCGTCTGTTAGGTTGTCAGCTACTACCACCGGGACCTCTTTAAGTTTTAATTTTTTCGCCGCCTTAAGCCTTGTGTGTCCGGCGATTACAACCATATCCTTGTCAACAACAATCGGCTGCTGAAATCCGAATTCTTTAATTGAATTCGCCACAAACTCCACCGAATCATCATTTCTTCGTGGGTTTTTGTCATACGGCTTTACGCTTCCGGTTTTGACATATTTTATATTCATATGCCCTCCATTTTTTGCATAAAAAAACCGCCTCCCGGCGGCATCTAATAAAATAGCCGGAACGATTTAACGCCCCGACTATCATTCTGTCTATCCCAGCACACTGTCTTGGTATGCATCGGTTATTTTCTGTGCTTCATCCTGATATACATCAGTCAGCTTGTTCATCCACTCGTTGTACTTTTCTTCATCATCCTTTTCTTTTACATGGATTGAAGCAAGTCTCTTTCCACCCTTTGTACAGATGCTTGCCAGTTTCTCTGTTTTCTTTGTACAGATGTTTGCCAGCTTGTTCATGTCGGATACACCCTCAGCCTCTTTCTTGTACTCTTCAATCAGCCCCGGTGTAGCATCCTTCATCTTCTGGCTGTACTCCTTGTAGACGGATTCATAGGTTGGCTTCTCTTCTTCCGCCTTCTTTGTTTCCTTCGTTCCGGAAGAACCGCATCCGGCTAACGTTGCAACAATAGCAACCATAAGTAATGCAATAATTTTCTTTCTCATTGTTTTCTCCTCTCAATCATAAAAGAAATATTCAATGTGATTATACCAATGATTGCTGTGGATTGCCATATACTTTTGAGAATTCCTGCAAGAAAACAACCGCCTTTCGGCGGTCGTTCCCGACTATTCCTCATTTTATTCTTGGAGAAAGGACTGCTTATGTTCCACATACATAATAGCATAAAGGAAAGTATCATCTGGTATCATGATTTGTAAGTTCTCTTCCGAGGCATTCCAACGCTTGCCTTTTGAGACGTTTGGTGTGTGATTCCGAGTAGTTTAACTCTTTCGCCGCCTCTTCCGTGCTTTGCTTAAGAATGTATCTTCGTGTCAAGACGTCTCTATAAGTTGGCTCGATTGATTCAAGTTCGGATATTATAGCTCTTTTTAGCTGTACCCAGTTAGAAGCAACCGTTCTTAATCGCTCCTGTTCTTCCAGCAGCTCAACAACAGCCTCCTCCATCTTGTTACCGGTGATAGAATTCTGCACCTTGTCGGTGATGTTCAACGACCCACAACATTGAGCTACATTCTCCAGTTCTTCTATCCGCTGCATACAAGATTTGATTTCCCATTCCGCCTCGCCCAGCTTCCGGAGCCTTGCATCCGCAATTTGTGCATATTCTGTCATCCGATACCTCCTATTCTATCGTGCCTATCTCATCCCGATTCGCCAGCATGTACATTTCCACCGCAAACTTGATATTGTCGTAGTGCTCATCGCACATATTCAGCAGCCACTTGAGCTGACCGAGCGGCATCCGGACCGCATTCCCATTTTGGAAGATTGCAACCTCCCTGTCACGGCAGGCAATTGTTACGTCGCCATCGTCTAACGAATAGATGAACGAACCATCTAAACGATTCCGGACCTTTTCTGTACTGATTCTGTAACGTCTCATCTCCATATTCCTTTCGAAAAATTGTTCGCTTCAAGCCATTCAGCAGCCTTTTTCTTCGTTGCTTCCGAAATTGTGGTGATTTCAAGCGCCACCTTGCACATACTAGCCATGATTACCTTGTCGCTTTTCGGCATTGGTCTACCGCCGTAAACGTTATCCTGATACATCCGGTAGAACGTTTTGAATTTTTCAACATCCAAGCTCTCTACTACTTCATGGAAATCTTTTTGCCACTGGTCAATAAGTTTTCTATCCATAACATCCCCTTCAATTCGATTTACCTTGTACGCAATCAGTTCGTCTTCGCTCATTAACTTCATGTGGTGGTTCTGCGCAATTGTCATGGTGAGCTCCGAAAGCTCCTTCATGGTCTTAATAGGCTGGTTTTTAAACACATGCTGTTCAAGTGTCCTTCTTATCGTTTTCTTTCTGAACATTTTTCTCTCCTATAATCCTTCCGTCGGAATCGTAAATGTAGCCTTCCCAGTATGGGTAGTTGCGGTGGAATGTTGAAGTGGGTATTCCCGCTAACTCCGCCGCAACTCTCATCGGGATTCCCTTGCTCTGTATCCAGTAGCAAGCCTCGAAAAACTCGTTTGGGAGGTCGCTATACTGTCTCCCCACTCTCAACTCCCTGTGTTCCGTCTTCTTCCAAGTATCCGACCAACGTGTCGATAAGGAAAATGATTGCATCATACTGGTATAGCGTGCCTGCCATTAACGCTTTTTTGATATAATTCAAATCATCAATGCATTCTTTCTTGTTTTTATTCATCTTTCACCTCCACTAATTCGCAGTACTTCCAGTATTCCACACTCCCCTTCGCTGTCACGCTTGTAGTTCCCATATAAAACGTCACATATCTCAACTCATCATCTTTGCGATATTTGCTGAAGTACCTCAACACCCACGCATCGTCTTCAAAGTCCCTTACCCTTACCAGCGTATCAATGGGAACATTATCCCAGTCCACTTCGGGCTTTTTTGGCTCAACGTATTCTTCATCAAGCCACAGGTCTGTCAAGATGGAACACCAAGAACAGCTAATGCCGGTACAACCATCTTCTTTGCCGAAATGCGGAAACATTTCCTTTTGCTTAAAATCACATATCTCTCTTTTCTGATAAACCGCATTTTCTAAAATCTCTTCTCTGTATTTTTCTCTATTCTTCATTTCCTTCCTCCATCAAGCTTCTGCTATATTCCAATGCATTTCCCTGTTTCGTTTTTCCAGCTCTTTCAATAACGGTCAATCTTCCAAATTTCATGCCAGTTAAATCAATACACGCTGCCATTTCAAATCTCCCTGATTCTTATCCCATACTGCCATAAAAGTAATTTTCGCTTAATAATGTATTCCTTCGTCCGGAAGCCTTTCACATCCTCCACGACGGTCTTTCCGTCCTCCTCGTAGACAAAATCCGCCTTATAGGAACACTCTCGTTCAATCACCTTCCCGGTCGCCTCGTCACGTTGTGCCGGAATGAGTTTGAATTTAACCTGTGTCCGCAAGTCCTTAATCTCTCCTGCCTTTTCAAGCAGTAGGAGTTCTTTGTATCGCCGTGCCTCTTTCTTCGAATCGAATACCTGACCGTTCACGGTGATTTTTTGGTTGTTGTACTTCGTCCAGTTATAGCTCACTCTGCACCTCCCTTCACTTCAATATCCACCATGTAGCCCAGCGCCCGAGCAATTTCTAAGAACGTATCCCATGACACTCTCATGTGCCCTCTTTCAAGCTTGCATACTCGCTGACAATCGGAATAAATCTCCATCGCCAATTCCGACTGCGTCAACCCTTCCGCCGTTCTCATGGTCTTAATCAGCTCTGACAAGGTTTTCTCTGTTGCTAGCATCACTTTCACCGTTCCATTCCTTTGTAATCTCATATGCGCACGCTGCATATCCTGCAACGTCCACGTAGTTGTCGTAGTGGCTAACTCCGCCAGTGCTTACTCTTGCCGTCTTGAGCAGCACCATCATCATTGCAACGTCAATTGGCGTTACGGCGGTGTCAAGGTAGATGCTCCACAAGGAAGCGATTCTATCAAAGTTATCTTCCACGTTTCCGTATGCCTGATTTCGTGCTCCGTTTACAATCTCACACGCCTCTCTCAGGCACTTTTCTCTATCGTTCATAATTGCTCCTATTTCGTTTATTTTCTGTCTTTGGTATAATTAATCGGCTCTGTACTTTCGAGCCGTTCTAGGTGGCTTAAAATCCGTTCTACGGCTATTCCTGCCACCTCCCTATCTGATTGTCATGTTCTGCTCCTCGACGAGAGTGCAGCCTTCTACCGTTTCACCATTTTTCAGCGCCTTCTTTACGGCGGTCTTGTCAAGCTCCGGGTCCTTGAACCTGAGGAACTGCTCGCTTACCTTTGACAAGTCGGAGCACTCCACCACCTCGGACTTTCTATAGCTGACCGCCACACGATTCGTTTTGAACTTCTCACCTCTGAGAACGCCCTGCACGTATCGGCTCAGCGACTCCGCTTTCTTCTCGGCTTCCCTCTGCTTCCTTGTAAAGCTGTCTTTTTCTGCCTTGTATGCCAAAGCGTCCGACTTAAGGTTCTTAATCCAGAGGCATATACCTTCGACCTTCTTCTTAAACTCCATCTCGACTTTATCGAGGTCCGCAAGGTTCAATACCTCACCGGTATCTTCGTCAATTTCAAGTTCAAAGCTTGCCAGTTCTTCTGCCAGTTCATACAGTGTTGCCATCTTACTCTCCCTCCTTTGCCCGCCCATGAAGGGCGGGACTTGTTAACCTTTGAAAAATAACCGATTTTTTGTTTTTATGTAGAAATAACTTATACTGATTTATTCATCCACCTTCCGGATGATTCCCTTCTTGAGAAGCTCCTTATCGGCGTGGTAGGTGATGCATTTGTGCACCCTGCTCGCTCTGTCTGCTTCTTCCGTCTTCTTGTCGAGGACTTCGGCGCCTTTTTTGTTCCGGCTTTTGACTTCGTCCTCGCCATCGTTCCACAGTCCGTAAGTCGGGTTATAGCTTCTCATTGGCTTCCTCCTCGACGATGGCATCCCAGCGTTCCGCTTCCTGCTTCCGGCGTTCTTTGACGATTGCTTCGTCTTCGTCCATCCAGCCACGAATCCAAGCGTAATCGTCGTGACTTTCGATGTTTTTAATTTTCTTGTACCGTCCGAACCTCTCGATATATCTATCCGCTTGTGACGGTATCAATCTATACAGTTCATCCAGTTGCTCTTGTGTCAGATAGACATTGTTGAGTTCTCCACATTCCAGCTTTCCGCCTGTTGTGTGTGTATTATCCTTACCTAACCTATCCTCACCTATCCTCACCTCACCTAACCTATGCGGTCCCGGGGACGTCCCCGGGACGTCCCGTTGTTTAACACGTGGTTTTCTGTCTGCTCTATTTGCCATCTGCTGCACATCCGCATCCGGCACAATTTGCAGCAGCATGTCTTTGTAGATGCTGTCAATCTTCCGGTCTGCTCTCACCTTGTTATTTTCTCGCCAGTCGGTGATGTAGGTCACAAGGTCCTCGTTCAGCACCTTGCAAAATCCCTTTGCCACAAGCACCTTCAAGTCGTCTTCCGTCGCTCCAATCTGTTTGATTGTTGTGTACGCCTCCACGATTCCGTCGTCGTCAGCGTTAAGCCCAAGGTGGAAGTATAGACACTGAGTTGAGATTGGCATCTTAAGGAATCTAGCGCTTCCGATTATTCGTTTCGAAAACATTCTTCTTTCTGCCATGGTCTACCTCCTAGAATGGGATATCATCATCGCAGTTAACGAATGCATCCGGGACCGGTTCGAATTCCGGCTGCCTCTGCTGATTCTGCTGACCGCTGGAACCGTTCGAACCAAGGAACTGCACCCTGTTGGCGACAACGTCGGTTGTGTACACCGTCTTTCCTTCCCGGTCCTTATAGCTTCCGGTCTGAATTCGCCCTTCGACGGCGCACTGTCTGCCCTTTGCAAGGTACTGGTGGGCGTTCTCTGCCTGCTTCCGGAATACGACGATTCGGATGAAATCAGCCGCCTTGTCCTGTGTAGGTCTGTCCACCGCCAGTGTGAAGCGGCATACTGCAATGTCTCTGTCCTGACCGCCGTAGGCAAGCTCCGGGTCCTTTGTGAGTCTTCCGATAAGTACTACGTTATTCATTCTTTTGACCTCCTATCAAATTATCAATTTCCTTCTTGCTCATGGTTTCGATGCCTTGAGCTTTGCATTCTTCCACGACTTCATCTATCAGCCGTGCCATTGCTTTGGTGTCGTATTCGCTCGTTCCGTAGAACGCTCTTAGGTTGTGATATCCAAGCGTTTTCTTGCACGGTCCGATATCATCACAGAACCACGCTATCCCGTGGCTGCTCCACACGTCCGAAAAGGCGCTTTTCGCATCCGCTCTGACCGGAATCACATAGTATTGACCATATAAAAATTTGTAGAGCTCTACAGGGCTGTTTTGGACCTTCTCGGCGAGTTTGTTCAGGAGCTGCCACATGTAAGCGTTGGCATCTAGGGACCGCTTCTTTCTCCGCTGCTTGATAGTCACCGTGTACTCTTTTGCTGGGTCAACCTTTCCGGCGTTCTCGAATATTCGCTCCAGCTCCTGCCGGTCGTCGCTCACTATGGTAAGTTGCGCAGACCATAGCGAGTTCTCTAGTTTGATATCTTTAATCTTCATCGGCAGACCTCACATAATTCTTTCCGAATATCTCGGTAAAATTTTCTGCCGGATAATAGGTTTCGAATTGCTTCTGACCCCATTCGTGCAGTTCTTCCATGAACCGCCGGTTGAAGTGAACTCCTTCCGGCGGTTCGTTATGGTGTTTATGGCACAACCACACGGTCAAACCGTACTTTTCGGA
>ERZ1026868.399-NODE-399-length-29230-cov-15.430540_pt1 | contig 29230 bp, 29 predicted proteins | sample MGYA00380164_ERZ1026868 | MGnify/ENA primary metagenome ERZ1026868 (study PRJEB33269, sample SAMEA4719800) | human gut metagenome | biome: human-associated habitat; feature: organic feature; material: feces | place: Cameroon | collected 2013-10 ...
TTAATTTTACTTCTTGAGCATAATTTTCAAATTAATTTACTACAGTTGTGATTTCTTAAATTGTTCTTTGTATATTCTGGGTTATCTTCAAGACCATAGTCACCGTTTTTTGAGACATTATCAAATTGCATTAACCAAATCTGTTAAATTCTTTATATAAATTTAATCTTGACGTCACTCTGACTTTCATTATAAACTTGATTTATGAAAAACCTATTTGGTTACGAAATTATACAAACACTTGGACAGGGCAAAACCGGAACAGCATATCTTGTTGAAAAAAATAATTCGCAGTTTGTCTTAAAAAAAATGAATGAACAAACAGAAGATCCCCAAAAGACACTTGAAATTTTCAACGGCGAAAAATATTGTTACGAGCGTATGTCAAAAATAGGCAAAGGAATTCCAAAACTTTTTGAATTTGATGAAAAAAATCATTTCCTTGTAAAAGAATATATTCAGGGAGAAACTGCCGCAACTCTTGCAACCCGCGGTGCATTCTGCAAAGACGGACTTACAGAAAATCATTTCAGGCAAATTCTTGATATGAGCGGGCGGTTTAAAAAAGTCGGAATTCACGTTGACTACTTTCCGACAAATTTTATTTACACAAACAGCGGCGAACTTTATTGCATTGACTACGAATGCTACGATTACAACAGCGAATGGGATTTTGAACACTGGGGAATTTATTACTGGCTAAACAAAGACGGAATGCGTGACCATCTTGAAAAAGGCGGAACGTCAAAACTAAACAAACCCGGAACATTCAAACCATTCGACAAACCTTTTGAAGAACTTAAAAAGCGCGTAATGGAGTTGGTGTAAAAAATACAATTACTTTAAATTTTCAAATTCCTGCACAGTTATTGCTGTATCAAACCCTCCGATATATTTATCGAGTTCCTCATGGCGATTAATTCCTGTATAATTTAAACTTGAATTTTCATAGCAACGGAATTTGAAAATTGCATCGTTCATAACAGGACCGTTAAAAACATTTAAGCTAACAAGTAACTCAAAATCTTTTACGGTAAGGCCTGTTACTTTTTTAAAGAGTTCAGGTTCAAGTTGGGCAATAACATCTCTTAAGCAAAATTCTCTGAAGTCTGTTAAATACATAAAAACCGGAACCCGTGTTGCAAATTTAATCAATTTTTCCATATAAAATTTTTTTATATAGGAGAAATAAACGTTCACGACATTCTTTTGCGTTGTCTGCCAGCAATTCTACGCCGTAAATACTTGAAACAGCCAAAAAAGAATACTGTTCAAAATCATTTAAATTTTTCCTGTAAAGCCGTTTAACTGATCTTAATTTGCGGCCGAGAATTTCTGCTAAAAAATTCCCGTTTCCACAGGCAGGCTCCAAAAAACGACTTTCTATACGATTGCATTCATCCTGAACCAAATCACACATAGCTTTTACTTCACGTTCTGCAGTAAAGACTTCACCGTGATTTGCCACACGGGTACGAGATTTTACTTGAATATTATCACACTGTTTTTCCGTTATTTTCTTGGTTTTAGACATAGACATTCATTGTAATATAGTTAATTCTAAACGTTTTTAACGTGAATTTCAATATCCTAATTCTAGTATTCACTGTATTCTCGTAAAAGTATTATTTAATTCGATGTCACAATGAAGGTATGAATAACATTAGAGAATTATTTATAAAAAATTTAAAATACTTAAGAAAACAAAAAGGAATAAACCAATTAACCTTGAGCACCGAAATTGGAAAAGGTGTAAACTATATCAGCAATATAGAAACAGGAATAGTTTTTCCTCCGCCGGAAACAATAGATGAAATTGCAGAAGTTTTAAAAATAAATTCATCACAACTTTTTGCAGAAGATTCTTCACCTCAAAATGTGATTGAACAAACTCGTGATGAATTGGCAGAAATCATAGCAGAAAAAGTTACAAACACTATAAGAACAACAATAAAAATGCATGTAAAAAGCGAAGTAACTAAGGCATTGAAGGAAATTTAGGCTAATTGAAAATATTCGGCATTTCATACGTCCCACTCTCCCTAACAAATCTGATACCCATTCCTTGACTTTATATACCGTTTAGTATATAGTATACCGCATGGTATATAACGAAACCGACAACAAAGAAAAGATTGCGCGTATTGCAACTGAATTATTTGCTCAACAAGGATACAACGCGGTTTCCGTTCAGGAAATTTGTGAAAAAGCAAAAGTTACAAAACCAACTTTGTATTATTATTTTACAAACAAGAAAGGTCTCTTGGAATATATTACAGATACTTACGGTAACGAATTGATTTCTTCTATTAAAGAGAGTCTTATTTACGAACACGATTTTATCAAATCGCTTACAAAAGTTTTAAAAGCCGAAATTCAGTTTGCAAAGCAAAACAAAGATTATTTTTCGCTTCATCTGTCGCTTTTAAACAGTCCTGAAGATTCCGAAGAACGCGAAGTTTATAAAAAAAAGATTTATAAAATCAGAAATATTTATAAGGAATTTTTTATTCTGTCTGCAAATGAATTCGGAAATATGCGTTCAAAAGAAATTCTTTACAGCGAAATGTTTCACAATATTGTAATTTCTACTTCAATGATGATTGCAAAAAGACAGATTCCTGATGATGAAAAAACAATTTATCAGATAATTCACAGTGCAGTTTACGGATTTGCAGATTAACCGGATAGGAGAAACAACATGAATTTATATCAAAAAGAAATTTTTTCTGACAAAATATTTTACCATGTTTATCCGCTTGGATTGGGGAACTGTCCAAAGCAGAATAATTTTACACAATGTGCGGGAAACTTTTTTGAAACTTTTGCCGGTGATTTGGACAGAATAAAAAAACTTGGCTGCAACGCAATTTATCTGGGACCAATTTTTGAATCTACAAAACACGGTTATGACACAATCGATTATTATCACGTCGACAGACGGCTCGGCAACAATGAAAAGTTCAAAGCGTTTGTTGAATGTGCGCATCAAAAAGGATTTTCTATAATTCTTGATGCAGTTTTTAACCACACCGGAAGAGATTTTTTTGCATTCAAAGATTTGCAGAAGAATGGATTCAATTCTGAATTCAAAGACTGGTACTTGAACATAAATTTTTCAAACAAAAGTCCGTACGGCGATAATTTTTCTTATGAAGGCTGGGCAGGCTGTTACGATTTAATAAAACTGAATTTGAAAAACTGTGATGTTAAAAATCATATTTTTGGTGCAGTTAAATTCTGGATTGAAGAATTCAAAATTGACGGCCTACGTTTTGATGCAGCAGATGTTCTTGATAAAACTTTTATAGAAGAAATTTCACAGTTTACAAGAAATTTAAAAGAAAACTTTTGGCTTATGGGAGAAGTTGTTCACGGAAATTACAACGACTGGGTTTCCTGCAACCGACTTGATTCTGTTACAAACTATCAGCTGTACCGTTCTATTTTTGCAAGCGTTGACCAGAATAATTTTTTTGACATTTCATATAATTTAAAACGCGAATTCGATAGTTCTTCGGGATGTTACAAATTTGCGCCTCTTTACAATTTTTTGGACAACCACGACATTGACCGGGTTGCATCTGTAATTAAAAATCCAAAAGACGATTTGTATATGATTTACGCACTTTTGTTTACAGTCCCGGGAATTCCTTCAATATACTACGGAAGTGAATTTGCACTTTACGGAAAACGAAATAGTTTTGGAGATGAAGATTTGCGTCCTGCTCTTAAACCGTTTGCAGAACCAAAAACATATTTGGTTCCTCAATTTGATGCAAGTTTTTTAGCAGATGCAATTTCGCACTTTGCAAAAATCAGAATGAGCTCAAATGCAATTCAAAAAGGAAATTATGTTGAACTGCTTGTTAAAAATGAACAGTTTGTTTTTGAAAGAAATTTTTACGATGACCAGAATAACTTAAAAGAAAAAGTTATCGCAATTTTCAACAATTCAACAAAAGAAGAAACAGTTTCTGTTTTGCCAAAGGATTTTGTACAGAATTACAAAGACATGATTTCCGGCGCAAATTACAACCATAACGATTTACAGAATTTAACTCTTCCTGCAAAAAGCGTTATGATATTACGAAGCTGGTAATTCAAGAGGTTCTGAAACAAGTTCAGGATGACGTACCTGTCATTCCGAATTTATTTCGGAATCTCTCTTATCATTTCATAACATCTTTTACTTTTCCGCAGAAATTGCTGAATTAATTTTTTTTACTGCAGCCAACTGGTTAAAATAAATTCCAATCCAAATAAGTATGTAATTGAAAATGAATACACCGGCCTGAATAAAAACTGCGCTCAACTTATGTGGAATAAAATAGCAGAACCAGGCAATCACAATATATGCAGAAAAAATAATTGTAAAGTGAACGACTGTTGCTCTTGTGAGGCTCCACGAATCAATCTTAAAGCTCTCATTTGCAGCAGCATATACAAAACCAAATACCGTCAGTAAAACATATTCTATAACTACAGCTTTTACTTCAGAACCATATACGTTTATCATTGCAGGTGCAGTCGGAATAAATTCCTCACTTCCGTTTATTACACAAATTATTAATGCAATTATAGAAGATATAGAAATTAAAATTGCACCCGCCAACATTCCGTGAATAAAAATTCTCTTGAATATCTGTTTCATTTTTTTCTCCTATAAATATTATTTTAAACCAAGCGAAGTGCAGATTTTTTTTACATACCTGCGCAAAACAAAAGTCCGTTCGCCGTTCTTAAAATGAAGACCGATTGTTCCAGTTAAGCTCATATCAAATTTTTCTACAAAATCAAAATTCACTATTTCTGAATTTGAGATGCGTATAAATTTGTCTGAACCCAACTGCGGAATAAGTTCTTCAATTTCGTAAAGTCTTTGCTTAATTTCAAAAATTGCATCTTTTGTCTGGGCATACACTTTTTTATTTACACTGTAGATGCACATTATTTGCGAAGGCAAAAGTTTTACTGCAAAATCTTTGTCATAACCGCAAAGTCGTAACGGAACAAAATCATTTTCAATCAATTCTTTAAGCCGTGAAATTTCGCTTGTTACACTCTGCGCATGAATCTCTGCAAACGGAACCTTTAACGATTCATCCAAAATAATAGAAGTTTTCATATCTAAAAATAGTTTCGGCATCCGAGCACAAGCACTTGAAATCCCTGACCGGAAAATTTATTTTTTGTTGAAGGAATATATCCACCGCCACCATATTCAACTAAAAATGAAAAATTATTTTTGATTAGAAATTCAAAGCCACCACCAAAAGAAAATTCAATAAAAACAGGATTTTCAAATATTCCATTTTGGCTTGTAGAAAAAAGCATTCCTCCAACCTGAGCAAAACCATACGAAATAACAGAAGTATTTCCCAAATCGATTTTTGCTCCCAATTGAATTTTGTCAGCAACCGAAAATCCTCCGCCATACAATTCAGTTTTATGAAGCCCCAGACCCTCTACCAAAATATAATTTCTTACAACAAAATTTCCCGGCGAAATCGTAACTCCAAATTCTGTACCACCGGACGAGCGCAGACTGTCTGCCCTCCAAATTCCACCAAATGAAAAACGTTTTAAATCATTTTCCTGAGCAAATAAAATCTGAGCCGAAAAAATAAACACCGCCGTAAATAAAATAAAAAATTTCTTTTTCATACTTCCCCCTGAAATACATAAAATAAATTATGCATTCAGTATACAGGGAATTTTAAGGGTCGCAATATTTTTTGAGATAACTGGTTGTATTTTGTGACAAGTGGTTAACAGATTCCGCATTTACTCCAGGATTGTTATTTCTACACGGCGGTTCAGAGCTTTTCCTTCGGGAGTTGAATTGTCGGCGATCGGTTTTGTTCCTCCGCTACCTTTGCAGATAAACTTCTGCGCAGGAATTCCTCTTTGGACAAGTGCTTCGGCTATTGCATGTGCACGCTCTTTTGAAAGTTTCATTTCACCGCTTGCAAAACCTACACTTGCCGTATGTCCTTCTACCAAAAACATTTGTTCACGCGCCTGTTTCAAAACCTGCGCAATCTGGTCAAGCCGCTCTTCTTCTCCGGGTAAAAGCTGCGCGCTGTCGGGTTTGAACTGCAAATTCTGTATCGTAAGACGTAGCCCGGCCGGCGTTTCGTCTACAGTCATACTCTTTGACACAGAAGATTCAATTTTGGGTTTTGTGCGGCCGGGTTGTTTTGTACCTGAAGTTCCTGCAGAAGACGAGCCGGCGACAGCGCTGTCTGTACCATCGGATGCGTCTTTAGATTTACCGCCGGAACTTTTTTTACCACCGCCGTTGCTTTCAGACCCCTTATTCGCTGCCGCATCTTTCACATCTGCAATGCGTGCAAGAGAGCGAATAAGACCGTCCCTGTCTACCGCCGGCGGATAATGTGTAAACAATGAAATTGTTCCTTTAAAAGAAATTTTGTTCCCGTCTGCATATTCAAAAGTTTCGTCAACCGCATCTCTCACAACAAGCGCATTTCCTGTAGCCGCACTTACAAACATTGTGGCACTGTGACTTCCGAACGCGCCCTTAAGCTGTGCATCGCCTGCAAAATCAATATAAGAAATTCCGTAACGCGTTGCCCACTTTGCAGAAAGAACAAAAACTTTTTCTCCGTTAAACACATCGTCGCGCAGATACTGGTACTCTACATAAATGGGCATTTTTGTAACGGTGCCTTTGTTGAGAGGATCGACTGCGCGTTCAGCCTTTGCCTGCCATTTGTCGCCTGGGCGAATTTTTTGTTTTGTAAAGGCAGGAAAACTTCTGAAGCTTGGGTAACCGTTGTCTTCTATCATTACAAGTTCACCGTCAGAAGTAATTCTGAATGAAGACGGAATTGACTCGTTGATTCCCATTTTTACATCGTGGGAATTTCTTTTTGTCGCTTCCATAATATAAAAACTTCCGTCGTAGTAAGTGTCGCCGGGAGCAACATATTCAGGAGAAGATGACTGTGCAATAAACGAACGCACTTCGCGGCTTACAAGACCCGTGTACCGCCCGTTATCGTAACGACGCAAATCTGTTCGTTCAACCAGCATGTAGCTTCCGTTACCATGATAACGCAATTCGGTACTTTGCGTCTGCGGCTGGCTCTGTGAAAAACAAAATAATTCTGTTGCAAAAAATGCGGTTAATAAAACAAATCTTCTTAAATATACTCTCATACTATTTTATCGGTCGGGGGCGCTGTTCAATTTACAAAAACATCAGACAGAATGCCTGTTAGTTTTGCAATTGCTATTCCGTAATTTGTCATTGGGATTTTGGCTTTTTTTGCGGCGGCCTGTCTTTGCAGAACATATTCGCGGTTAAACATGCATGCACCACAGTGAATTATCAAACTGTAGCGTGCACTTCCGTCGCTGTTCACAAGTGATGAAGGAAAATCTGTTCCGCGTACAAAATCTATTTTTACACTGGGACATTTTTTTCTGAGCAGGGCCGGAATTTTTTCGCGCCCGATATCTTCTTTCTGCGGAACATGCGTACACGCTTCTGCAATAAGTATGCGGCTTTCGGAACACAAATTGTCAAGCGCAGCAGCGCCTTTTATAAAATCATCTATGTTTCCTTTTTCGGCCGCCATTAAAATTGAAAAAGATGTAAGCTTACTTTCCTTTGGACACAACTCATGCACTTTTGAAAAAAGCTGCGAGTCGGTTATAATCAGTTGTGGTGCTTTACACAAAGAAGAAAGCGTCTGTTCCAAAGTGTCACCGGTACACGAAACTACAATGCATTTTTTGTCGAGCAGTTCGCGCATTACACGTACCTGCGGAAGAATAAGCCGTCCCTTCGGAGCCTGAATATCCTGCGGCATTACAAGAAGAACAGTATCATTTTTTTTGCACAAACCGTGCGTTAACGCAAACTCTTCTTCATGACCGTGATGCGCGGCTTCACCGATTTTTTTTACAAGTTCGGAAAGGCCTTTTTTTGTTACCGCGCTGAACAGAACAGGTTCAGTTTGTGTAACCGAAAAGATTCTTTTCTTCGCGTCTTCAATTTCTTTGCTGTCTGCGCAATCTGTTTTGGTAAGAACACAAATCAGCTTTTTTCCTTTGCCGGATATTTTTTTTACCCAGTCAAAATTTGTTTCTTCGCAGGAAAATACCGCAAGCACAACATCGCTTTTGTCCAGAACCTGCAGTGTCTTTTCTTCGCGCAGTACGCCAAGTTCACCGTCATCGCAAAAACCGGCAGTATCTGTAAACAAGACCGCGCCGGTATCGGGAAGTTCCATGGCTTTTCTTACGGGATCGGTCGTTGTTCCCTTTTTGTCAGAAACAATCGAAAAGTTCTGGTCCGCAATTGCATTCAGCAAAGAAGATTTGCCGCTGTTTGTGCGCCCGAAAATTCCTATAGCAATTCTCATCGAATCCGGTGTCTGCATTTTTCGTCCTCCTTCGCGCATTTTAACTGTCATTAACAAACACATACATAAAAACGCATTTTTTATTAAGTTTCAATAAATGTTAAAATGCTTCCAGTCAGCCGGTGAATCCCAAAACCGGGCTATATGGCCCTTGATGTGACTTTTGCAGTGAAACCATAGAATGTCGCTTCGCGACGCTAAAAGTCAAATCATTTCGTGATTCCCCGTCCTCCTTCGCGCATTTTAACTGTCATTAACAAACACATACATAAAAACGCTTTTTTTACTAAGTTTCAATAAATGTTAAAATGCATCCAGTCAGCATAGTTTCGAAGTAACCAGTTACTTCGAAACAACTAAAAGTCAAATCATTTCGTGATTCTCCGTCCTCCTTCACGCATTTTAACTTCATTAACAAATAAATCTCTATATGTATTGTTCCTTAAAATCTGAAGTCGCGCTTACCGAAGGCCTCTTCACGAATGTAAGTTTTTGCGCGCTCACGAATTTTTTCGTCAGGAATTTTATTCAGCTCGCATTCAATCAATTTTTCACCAAGCACTTTTGTTTTGTCACAGGCATAATCTTCAAGATATTCCTTTAGTGTCATAAGCGCGTTGGGGTGACAGCAGTTTGCAATCTGACCTGATTTTACCAGCTGCATAAAACGGTCACCGGTTCTCCCTGCCCTGTAACAGGCTGTACAAAAACTCGGAACATACCCCAGTTCCATAAGCCATGCAACAACTTCATCAAGGGAACGCATGTCGCTTACGTCAAACTGTGTTGTGTCACCGGGTCGTTCACTTTCGCAGTAACCGCCAACACTTGTTCTTGAACCGCCCGAAATTTGGGAAACTCCTAGTTCAAGAATTTTTTCCCTTGTATTCTGTGACTCGCGCGTAGAAACAATCATTCCCGTATATGGAACAGCAATTCTTATTACCGCAACAATTTTTGCAAAAGTTTCATCATCAATTGCATCAGGAAAAGACGCAGGATCAATTCCGTCTGCTGCGCGTATTCTTGGAACACTTATCGTATGCGGACCAACACCCTTTGCGGCTTCGAGATGTTCGGCATGCATTAAAAGGCCTGTAAAATCATAGCGGTAAAGATTCAGTCCAAAAAGTACTCCTATTCCGACATCATCTATTCCGGCTTCCATTGCACGGTCCATTGCCTGTGTGTGCCAGTCGTAGTCACTTTTTGGTCCGGCCGGATGCAGCGTTTTGTAGGCAGCACGGTTGTATGTTTCCTGAAAAAGAATGTATGTTCCGATTCCCGCATCCTTAAGCATTTTGTATTCTTCGTGTGTAGTTGCCGCTATGTTTACATTCACGCGTCTTATCGCACCATTTTTGTGCTTTACGGAATAAATTGTATTTATGCTTTCAAGAATATATTCAATCGGATTGTTTACAGGATCTTCACCTGCTTCGAGTGCAAGCCGCTTGTGTCCCAAATCCTGCAGTGCAATTGTTTCACGGTATATTTCTTCCTGTGTCAATTTCTTGCGGCCTATGTGTTTGTTGTGAACATGATAAGGGCAGTAAGTACACGAGTTAATGCAATAATTAGAAAGATAAAGCGGCGCAAAAAGAACAATTCTGTTTCCGTAAAAACGCAGCTTGATTTTTTTTGCCAGTGCCTTTATTTCGTCATTCAGCTGGGGAATATCGCAGTCCAAAAGAACAGCAGCCTCGCGGTGACTTATTCCCTTACAGAGCGCGGCTTTTTCAAGAATAGATTTTATCAAAGGCGCGTCACTTTTGTGTTTTGCAGAATAATTCAGCGTATCAAGAATTTCTTCATCATTTATAAAATCTTCTGCACGTGCAGACTTAACATCATACATTTTTATTTAACGCTCCTGTATTTATCAGGCGGAATATAATTTCCCACTTCACTGACAATCTCGTATCCAATCCCCGAAATTTTATTTTTTAACAGTGCAAGATTTTCCGCAGCTTCGTCACCGTCATGTTTTTTATTATTATACAGTTCATATTTTTGTCGCGCATAAAGAGGAGAAACATTCGGCATAATTACATTTGCACCCGAAAGAATTCCGTCTTCATGACCTGTGCTGCTTAAAGTTGCAAGAGCAGTTGTTGCCGGAATAAGCGCATTGGGAAAAATCGTGCGCAACAGTGAAATCAAAAAAAGTGTAAGTTCTGTACTTCCGGCTGCAAAATGCGCAAACGGTGTGTCCCTGTGCGGAATAAAAGGACCTATGCCAATCATCTGCGGATTCAGATCCTGAAGAAACATAATGTCATCGGCCAGATTCTGCACTGTCTGAAAAGGGGAGCCGACCATAAAACCCGAGCCTGTCTGAAACCCAAGCGACTTTAAATTAAAAAGACATTCTTTTCTTGCAGAGAGTTTCTGTTCCTTCGGGTGAAGACACTCATAATGTTTTGGACTAGCAGTTTCATGCCGTAAAAGATAGCGGTCGGCTCCGGCTTCTTTCCACGCACGGAAGGTTTTGTAAGGCCGCTCGCCCAAAGAAAGTGTCACTGCGCAGTCAGGATGTGCAATCTTTATTTTTTCAATTAATCCGCAGACGCGTTCTTCGCTAAAGGCAGCATCTTCACCGCCCTGAAGAACAAATGTTTTAAAACCAAGCGCGTTGCTTTTGTTACAGCATTCCAGAATCTCTTCGTCTGTCAGCCTATATCTTTGTGCAAAAGAATTCTGCGCGCGTATTCCGCAGTAGTAACAGTTTCTGACGCAACAGTTTGTAACTTCAATAAGAGCGCGCAAAAAAATTTTCTTTCCGTAACAGTCATCGCAGAGCGCGCGGGCTTTTTTTTGCAAATCCACACGGTATTCACTGCGATGTTCAATAAGTTCAATTATACTATTTTTGTCCAGCAATTTTTTTGCGCGCCAAACAAGTTTATTTTGCAGCCGATGTATCTTTGTATGCAAATTCAGAAATTGACTGAAGTTCATTTACAGTCGCACCGAATTTTTCTGCAACAGCGTATACACTTATTCTTACAGGATTTCCCAAAGAATCATTTTTGTAAATTTCGCGTGTGCAGAGAACATTTGAAGCATTGTAAGTCTGAACTTCGCTCAAAGCCCCGGACTCGTCGTAACGGTAAACGTGCTTTTTTACAAAACTATCTGTCTCGTCAAATTCTTCGATTGAAGAAACCGTTACTGCATCAAGCCATGTATACACTTTTTTAAGAGAAAGGCTTCCGTCTGCAAAATACTGTTTTTCTTCTGCAGGTTTGCCGTTTTCGCCAAGAATTGTGATTATGCGTGAAAGAAGTTTTCCTTCACCGTCATAAAAACTTTCAGTAACTTTTGCGTCTTCGTATTTGTAAATTGTTTTTGAAGCAAGAGTTCCGTCTTCCTTGTATTCTGACTCGCTCTTTATTTTACCGTCGCTCTGGTATTCAATCTGGGTTTTGCAGATAACAACACCGTCGGCACCTGAATAAACTGATTCTACCAGATTGCGGCTTACGTCATACTTATATGTAATTTTGTCTACAAGTTCATCGCGTGCAGTGTAAGTTGCACTTTCAGAAACAAGACCGTCGGCACTGTAAACATGAACATGCTTTTCGTTTACAGAGCGAAAGTAGTCACCGAATTTTGACGTTACATTGTAGTCCGTTTTTGTATAGGAAGAAATGCTTCCTTTAGGCGTAAACGAACCTGAATCCAAAGCAAATGCGGCCGTTACAGCCGTAAAAAGCGCGAATGCAAGAATACTCTTTTTCATATTTCCTCCAAAAAAGCTGCAAAATCAATTCAACTTAAATTATAGCGTATTTTTTACAAATTAACCACTTATATTTTCGGAAGTACGCGGGCTTATGTTGACCAATATCTTCAATACTTTTAAAATCAGTGAATGGATTTTTTTGAACTGAATGCATTTTTGGCCCTTAAAGAAACACTTCATTTTGCAAAAGCCGCGCAAATTGTCAACTTAAGCCCTTCTGCCCTGAGCCGTCTTGTTGGAAGACTTGAAGAAGAAACAGGAGCCGTACTTTTTGACCGCAACAACCGTGAAGTAATTCTTACCCCGGCCGGAATGAAATTTGCTGAATTTGCAGAATCGTGCGTTAACGGGCAGCGTGAGTTAATGGAAGATTTTTCAAAAAAAACCGATGAACCCGGCGGAACTCTGCACGTTTTTGCAAGCGTTACGGCCTGTTACTCAATAATGCCGCCATTTATAAGACATTTGTCCGAAAAATATCCCGCAATCCACCTTTCTGTAGAAACAGGAGACCCGGCTCTTGCAATGAATACGGTAAGGGAAGGACGTGCCGAACTCGCGGTTGCCGCCATTCCGTCTGCCGCATGTGCCGAATTTGACTGCATTTCTGTTCTGACAAGCCCGCTCGTGTTTGCCGCAAGTGCAACAGGTCCCTACACCACCGTAAGCGGAAGCCCGCAGGATATTGTTTCATCAGTGCCGCTTATTTTACCAAAGGCCGGCCTGGCCCGGCAGCGGTTTGACTCCTGGACAAAAAGCCGCAACGTTAAGCCGGTAATCGCCGCAGAAACAGAAGGAAACGAAGCCGTTATGGCACTTGCCGCGCTTGGTTTGGGCATAGGACTTGTTCCGCGCATAGTTTTGGAAAACGGCCCTTACCGCGAAGGATTTATTTCGCACAGTGCAGGAAACGCGCTGGGTTACTACGACATAGGTTTTATTCAAAAGACACAGATAAGCGGCTCAGAAAAACTCAAAAGAATGCGCCTCGCCGTAACAGACATTCTTCACAACACACCGTGGACTCAGGAATTTGCGCGTTAAGAATCTAAACCGTTCCAGCGACAGTACGGCCGCCCCACTCATGTGAATTGCGCCGCTCACGCTCCATAACAGCGTCAAAATCTGCCTGCGGGCTGCAGTTTTCTTCTATTTGAAGTGCAGTTTTATGCAGACGATTTATACATTCAGACTTGTCCTTGTAGCCAAGCTTTGACTTTTCTATTGCGTCACCAAGAATACGTATACTTTCGTCATAAATACGCAGCGGAACAGGAAAAGGATGGCCGTCTTTTCCGCCGTGTGCAAAACTGAATCTGGCCGGATCCGAAAAGCGCGACGGCGTTCCGTTTATGACTTCGCTTACAAGTGTAAGAGACTGAAGCGTGCGCGGTCCAAGCCCCGGAGTAAGAAGCAGGCTTTCAAAATCAGAAGGCTCGCTTTCATAAGCCGCCGCAAGAACACCGCCAAGCCTTTTTAAGTCAACATCCTGTGCTTTTACATCGTGGTGCGAAGGCATTATACAGTTGCGTGAACCGTCTTCTTCGCTAAAAGCAAGTTCCCCTGCAAAAGCATCTGTTTTTTCAATAAGTTTTACTTCCCGTAAAATTCTGTCGGGATTTTCTTTGGAAAGATTCAGTATAGAATTTCTTGTAGAGCCTGCATTTGTGTCGGTAAGATTCAGAATAAGACCGCGATTTTCCCCGGTAACACCCGTGTGCGGTTCTTCTACAAAAGACTTGAGGTTTTGCGAACACCAGTGGTAACGCCGCGCAGTTTTCTGTTCAGTATTCATTCCCTGCTGAACAACGGCCCAGTCTCCTTCATCAGAAAGAATAAAATTGTGCTGGTAAAGCTGGAATCCATCCTGAACGGCAGTACTGTCTATTTTTGCACAGAGTCTGCTTGCTTTGACAAGAGCATCACCGTCCATTCCGGTTGCGTCACTCAGATACAAAAGTTCTTCAGGTGTGCGCCTGGAATATTTACCGCGGCCACCACAAATGCAAAGACCAAATTCCCTGGCACGTGCATTTATTCCGCGCTTTAAGGCATACATTACGCTGGTCGTTATTCCCGAAGAATGCCAGTCCATTCCCAGTACGGCCCCAAGTGACTGAAACCACAGCGGATCACTCAACCGACGCAATACTTCTTTTTTTCCATATTGAATAAGAAGAGCTTCAACTATTTGTGTTCCAAGATCGCGCATTCTGTCGGCAAGCCACTTTGGAACAGTACCGGTATGAAGCGGAAGATCTGCATGTCCTGTACGGCGGATCATTTTGTGTCTTCGTGTCTGCTTTCTATTTTGTTGACTGCACCGCTTTCGACGTATTTTTCAAGCTGAATTTCTGCGGTTTTTACATTGGTAATTACTGAAGGACCGGCAATGCAGCCTCCCTCGCAGGCCATTACTTCGATAAGGTTCGGGCAGTCCTTTGGGGGTTTGAGCTTACCGCTGTTGATCATTCCGTACATGTTGAGCGTTTTCATTCCGGCTTTGTTAAGACCGTTTATTTTTGCAGGTTTCAAAATTGAATCGTCACTGAGCCTTAGTTTTACCGCTTCAAGAACACCACCGCTTTTTGCAAAATTGCGTCCGCTTGCTGTTGGAATTATGCTTTCTTCTGCAACATCCATTTTTGGAACTTCAATTTCCTTTGCTATAAAAAGTGCTTCAATTTCTTCTATAGAAACAACGTAATCCACAAGCTCATCGTCAAAACCTTCGCGTCTTTTTGCCAGACACGGGCCTACAAATACCGTTATGCAGTCGGGGTCGGCTTTCTTGGCAATTTCTGCAGTGTAGTGCATGGGACTTCTTGTTGCCGAAACGCATTCCTTAAGTGCCGGTACATGTATATTGACGGCCCTTACATATGCCGAACAGCATGAAGTCGTCATCATTTTGTCACCGCGCGCCATTCTTTCTTCAAATTCATGTGCTTCGTTTGTTGCACAGATGTCTGCACCGATTGCAACTTCCCAAACTTTGTCAAATCCTGCCTTAAGAAGAGCTGCCTCGAGTTGCCCCGGAACTGCGCGGAACTGCGCTGCTATTGAAGGAGCATACATTGCAACAATTTTTTTGCTGCCGTCCATTATGTGCTTTATTACGTCTACCAGCTGGCTTTTGTCCATCATGGCACCAAAAGGACACTCGCGCATACAGTTTCCGCAGAAAATGCATTTGTCGTAGTCAATGCTTTCGTGGCCTGACGCGTCTTTTGTAATTGCACCTACAGGACACGCTTCTTCGCACGGAACAGGAATTTTTATTATTGCGTGGTACGGACAGTTCTGCATACAGATTCCGCAGTTAATGCAGATGTCTTCGTTGATGTGTGCACGGCGGTCTATGCTTATTGCTTTTTTGGGGCAGTTTACCATACACGGGCGTGCATAACAGGCCTGGCAGGCGTTTGTTACCATATAATGCGAGCGTACACAGGCATTGCAGGCATCGTGCAGAACAGTAAGCATTGGCCACGTGGGCTTTTCTCGTTTAAGTGCTTCCTTTGCAAAAGAAGCAAGCGTTCTTTCTTCGTCGATGTTTTCTACAGACCATCCCATACGAGCAAGAGTGCGCATTCTTAAGATTTCGCGGTCGTGGTAAATGCAGCATCTCATGGGCGGCTTGTTGCGGGGTGCCATTTCGCGCGGAATAAAGTGAACGCCCTCTTCGAGTTTTCCTTCCAGCTGAAGCCGTGCTATTCTTACAAGAATTTCCCGTTTAATGTTTGCAGTATTGTTGTTTATGTTAAGCAATTTGCCACTCCGTTAAAACAGTCGGTTTGTATTCAGTCTAAGTCAGCCCCATTTTTTTGAAGCTGTCTTTTCCTATTACACTATTTTAACAGAAAACGGCTTTGCTTGCTAGTTGAGACAGGCCTCGTAAATCTTTTCTATGTCGGCCGCATACAGTTTCTGCCAGCCGTTAACACAGTCACCGCCGCCGCATTCAGCCGCTTTTTTTGCCATGTCAGAAAAATGTTCACGCCCAATACCAATTTCAGAAAGGCTTTTCTTTAACCCAAGTTTTGAATAGAAAAATTCTTCTACTTTTTCTACAGCCATTTCTGCGGCCTGATTTTTTCCTGTAGAAGGATCAATTCCGAATACATTTACACCAAACTCGTAGAATTTCTGTGCACGGCTTCCCTGTTCATCGTCATTGGCAAGAACATAACGCATCCAGCGCGGTGTAACGATGGCAAGTCCCAGTCCGTGTGTAATGTCGTAATATGCCGAAAGCTGATGTTCAACAGGATGGCAGCTCCACGGTGCCTTATTGCAGCCCGAAGTAAAACCGTTTATTGCCCACGAAGACGTCCACATAAGGTTGGCGCGGGCTTCGTAATTGTCAGGTTCATGCATGGCAAGAGGTGCATATTTTATAACAGTTTTCATCATTCCTTCCATGCATCTGTCCAGCATAAAAAGATTCTGGTTGCGGTTAAAATAAACTTCCATAAGGTGGCTTAAAATATCGGCGGAACCGCAGGCGGTCTGGTTTGCTCCTACAGAATAGGTAAATGTCGGGTCGCAGAATGATGCCTTTGGAAAAAACAGCGGCGAACTCATGGGCGACTTTTCGTTGGTCTGCATATTGCTCAAAACTGCAGTCGGATCCATTTCTGAACCTGTAGCAGAAATTGTAAGAACAGTTACAATAGGAAGAGCTTTTGTTACGGGAATCTTTTTGCTAACAATAGTCCATATATCTTCATCAGAGCAGGCACCGGCCGCAATAAATTTGGAAGCATCCATTGCAGAACCGCCGCCGGCCGCAAGACAGACATCTATTTTGTTTTTCTTGCAAATCTCAATTCCGCGCCTTACAGATTCTACCTTGGGATTGGGCTCTATTCCCGAAAGTTCATATAGTTCAAGACCGGCGCCTTTTATCTGTGCAACAATCTTGTCATAAACCCCTGTCTTTTTTATTGAACCACCGCCGTAAACCAAAAGAACGCGGCTTCCGTAAACAGAAAGTTGTGCACCAAGATTTTCTATCTGGCCTTCACCAAAAAAAACTTTTGTAGGAATATCGTAAACAAATGACACTTTGCTGCCTCCAATTTGAATGTACAAATTATTCTGAAAGTATACACAAAACAGGCATCTTCTTCTTGTACAAAACGGACAATTTCTTTTTTTAAGTTAAAATAAAAATATGTTATAACCGAAGAATTTATTTTAAAAACGTTTGACATTTTTTGTGCCGTAATGTATATTATAAACAGCTTATAAAGCTGATAAAACTCTCTCCTTTAGTTCGGGAAACCGAACGTTCTGCCCCCGGAGCAATCTGGGGGCAGTTTCTTTTTATGGGGGAATGTATGAAATACGACGTAATTATTATTGGCGCCGGTCCCGGCGGTATCTTTTCGGCTTACCAGCTTGTAAACAAAAATCCTTCGCTTAAAGTAGCTGTTTTTGAAGAAGGCGCTCCCTTGCAGAACCGCAAGTGTCCAATTGACGGCGACAAGATAAAATCCTGCATAAAATGCAAGACCTGTTCAATAATGAGCGGTTTTGGCGGTGCCGGAGCCTTTTCTGACGGCAAGTACAATATTACAAACGACTTTGGCGGTACACTTCACGAACATATCGGCAAGAAAAAAGCACTTGAACTTATGCGCTACGTAGATAGCATAAATGTTTCACACGGCGGCGCAGATACAAAAATGTATTCCACCGGCGGAACCAAATTTAAAAAAATATGCATGCAGAACAAGCTTTTCCTGCTTGACGCAAGCGTAAGGCATCTGGGCACTGACATAAACTACGTGGTTTTAAGAAACATCTTTGACGAACTCAAAGACAAGGTTCAGTTTTTCTTTAACACGCCGGTTCAGAAAATACAGGCTTCAGAAAACGGCGAATTCCGTGTATTCCACGACGGTCACGCAGATGAATGCAAATATTGCATTGTTTCTGTAGGACGCAGTGGAAGCAAATGGATGGAAACAGTATGCCGCGACCTTAAGATTCCTACCAGATCAAACAGGGTTGACCTTGGTGTGCGCGTGGAACTTCCTGCAGTTATTTTTTCACACCTTACAGACGAACTTTACGAAAGCAAAATAGTTTACCGTACAGAAAAGTTCGAAGACAATGTACGCACTTTCTGCATGAACCCAAACGGAATTGTTGTAAACGAAAACACAAACGGAATTATCACCGTTAACGGACACAGTTTTGAAGACGACGGTAAAAAGACAGAAAACACAAACTTTGCTCTTCTTGTTTCACAGACATTTACAGAACCATTCAAAGACAGCAACGGCTACGGAGAAAGCATTGCACGCCTTTCAAACATGCTGGGTGGCGGTGTAATTGTACAGAGATTCGGTGACCTTGAACGCGGGCGCAGAACAAATGCAGAACGCCTTGAAGAAAGCCGCGTACGTCCAACACTTTCTGCAAACCCGGGGGATTTAAGTCTTGTTCTTCCAAAGCGCATTCTGGACGGAATTATAGAAATGATTCACGCCTTGGACAAAATTGCGCCCGGTACAGCAAACGATGACACACTTCTCTACGGCGTTGAAGTAAAATTCTACAATATGGAAGTCGAACTGGACGAAAACCTTGAGACACGCTACAAGGGACTTTATGTCATTGGCGACGGAAGCGGCGTAACACACTCTCTTTCACACGCGTCTGCAAGCGGTGTTTTTGTTGCCGATAAAATTCTTGAACTTCTCAAAGACTAGTTGTAAGGTGTTCCAAAAGCGCGGTACAGCCTTTTAGTACATCGTCGTATGTTCTGTCAAAGTTTCCAGTATACCACGGGTCAGCAATGTCGCGCGGACAGTCGGTAAAGTCAAGCAGCAGTTTTACTTTGTCCTGCGGATCGCTGCCGGTTATGCGAAGTATATTTGCATAATTTGCACGGTCCATTCCTATGATTAAATCGTAAGAAGAATAATCGCTTCGATTCATTTGTTCCGCGCGATGTTTGCAAACAGGAATTCCTTCTTGTCTCATTTTGGCAAGTGTTCCTGCGTGGGGCGGGTTCCCTATTTCTTCTGTACTGGTGGCCTTTGACGCTATGTAAAATTCGTTTTCGAGTCCGGCCTGTTTTACAAGATGCTTCATTACAAATTCAGCCATGGTGGAACGGCAAATATTTCCGTGACAAATAAACAGTATTTTTACCATTCGCCTATATTAGCAAATTTATCTTTTTTGGTGTAGAATGGCGGCAGAGGCAGAACATGATTTTTACACTTACAATTAATCCTTCGCTTGACTATGTTGTTGACTGCAGTAATTTTTCACTCGGAAAAGTAAACCGCACATGCTCTGAACGCATTTTTGCTGCCGGAAAAGGAATAAATGTTTCTGTTGTTCTTTCCAATCTTGGAATAAAAAATACAGCGCTTGGCTTTACGGCAGGGTTTACCGGCCGCGAGATAGAGCGCCGCCTGGATTTGATGGGGATTTGCACTGATTTTATTGAGCTTAAAGCGGGCGAGTCGCGTATTAACATAAAGCTCAGAACAACTGACGGCAACTTGCAAAATGCTGCGGCAGAAGAAACAGAAATTAACGCACGCGGTCCGTGTATAGACGGCGGCGCGGTTGAATGTCTTTTAGAGAAACTGGCCGGCCTGTCACGCGGTGATTTTCTTGTTCTTGCAGGAAGTATTCCGCCTTCTGTACCGCAGTCTTTCTATGCTGACTGCATGGCCGGCCTGTTAGCAAAGGAAGTGAATGTCGTGCTCGATGCCGAACAGAAGCTTTTGCTTGAGGCACTTAAGTTCAGCCCTTATTTAATAAAGCCGAATCAGCATGAACTGGGCGCTCTTTTTGACACGCAGATTCTTTGCAAAGAAGATGCTGTTCCGTATGCGCAGAAATTACAGAAGATGGGTGCAAAAAACGTACTGGTTTCTTTTGCAAAAGACGGTGCGCTTTTACTCGATGAAGCGGGTTCAGTCTGGTTTTGCAATGCCCCAAAAGGTAAATGCATTAATTCTGTAGGAGCCGGAGATTCCATGATTGCAGGCTTTCTTTGCGCAGTGTCCGAAGGTCTTAAAGGAAAAGCCGCACTTAAAAAAGCCGTATGTACAGGATCTGCCAGCGCTTTTTCTGAAACTCTAGCCACAAAAGAATCCGTAGAGGCGCTGTTCAACTCACTTGTTTAGCACTTTTTTTGCGCAAAAGACGCGCGATGTAATCAAAGATACAAACGGCACTGCAAGCACTACTCCGAGTGTAGCAGAGATTCCCTTTTATAGAATAAAATCATTCTTGCCTTTCACCAGGTTCTATGATAGTTTATAGATACGGTGCAAGCCGTAGGGGCTGGTCGCAAGACCCGGGTCCCACCTAAAGCGGGGATGTTCCCCGCTATTTTTTTGTCCGTTGGATTTTTCTATAGCTGAATTGAGCCCTTTCTTACCGCCTACAAGCCAGAGTATTGCAAGAAAGAATGCTAATATAAGGTAGATTTTTTTTGCTTTTGTCGGAATAACTGCCCGATATTTGAACATTCACGCATTTATATGTATAATTGAAACATGAAGTCTGTTATTCTTTTGGGCATCAAACATTGCGGCAAGTCATCACAGTCGGTCCTTCTTGGAAAAAAACTTGACCTTGATACATACGATACTGACCAGGTTATTGTCGACATGACAGGCAAAAGCGCCAGAGAAATTTATACCGAGTCCGGAGAAGAATCGTTCAAGACTGCTGAAGCTGCGGCATGTACGTTTGTTTCTGACAAAATTGCCGGCTGCGGAAGGAGCGCTATTATTGCAACAGGCGGCGGCATTTGCATGAACCCGGCGGCTCTTCAAATTCTGCGGCCGCTCGGAACATTCGTTTTTTTATGCGCAAAAGAAGATATTGCTTCAGAAAGAATTGTCAGAGAAATAAAGATAGATGCCGAAGGTAATCTTTGCAACCTGCCTGCCTATATTGCCAAAAGAAATCCGCGCTCAGAAAAAGACGTGCGCGATATTTTCCATGAATTTTATATTGACCGGGACAGAATGTATTCGGGCATATCTGACATTAAGGTAATAATGGATAACGCACCCAAAGCCGTAAATGCCGACCGCATCATAGCCGCCCTGCAAAAACTGGAAGCCAGGATAAATTAGTTCCTTCAGAGAGTAATTTTCGAAAATTTCCGTGCGTTTACACACAACCACTGGCGAAATTACTTTTTTGATTTCAGCAAGCATTAAAGGCGTAATAAAATCCCAGTTTTTTGTATCTGAATATTTTTCGACTTCCTTAAGATTGTAGCGCACGTTTATATGTTTTTTATCAAGATTTTGAACAAGCGTGATGAGTTCTTCTTTCCATTTTGAGTTTTTGGGATAGTAAAATTCAAAGTGTTGTTCTGCAAACGATTTAGTTAATTTGAAAAACCTGCATTAACCGTTTCATTTAAAGGAACAGTCTGGTAACGCTTTAGTTTACACACCACTTCCAAACCGGTAGCACTTCAATTTGCAGCCCGTTCTGTTCAATTTGCTGTTCATCTGCGTAGGTCAAAAGAAGAAGCTTTTTACAACCGGTTGCTTTGGAGGCATTTTCCAAACCGTTTAATTCACGTCGCAAAGTTTTTGAATTTGCAATATCGTAAGAAACCTGAATAAGACATTCAACTGATTTTCCTTTGCATAAAATAAAATCACATTCAGAGCGATTTTCATCATAATAATACACGTCATATTCAAGTGGCTTATAACGGCGCAGAAGTTCAATGTAAACGATTGATTCCAAACGCCAGCCAAGATTTTCTCCAGCAAAGGCATTTTCACGGTTGTTCATAAGAGCTACATCGACCGGGTAGGCTTTTTCTGCACGGACACGTATTTTACTTTTGTTTGAATATTTATGAAGACCCTGAATCAGATAAGCATTTTTGAGATACTGAACATAATTTTCTGCCGTGTGGGCTGACTTTAATTTAAATGTATTTTGCAGTTCAGCGTAGTTTATAGCACAAGGGACATTATTCAAAAGGTGGTCTGCAAGCTGTTCAAAGGCTGCCTTGTATTTTATTGAATATCGTTTTTCTATATCATTTTTCAAAATATTCCGGACAAGTGAATTTATATATGTCTGTTTTCGTTTTTCGGTAAGTAGTTCCGGAAAGCCTCCATCTTTCAAATAATCATCAAAAGTGGCGCGCAAAAATGCTCTGTCTTTTGTTGTAGTTGAGTTTGTATTTATTTTTTTGCAGGCACAATATTCAGCAAATGAAAATGGAAAAAGTTCTGTTTGCATATGACGGCCGGTTAAATGGGTTGCTAATTCTCCGCTTAAGAGTTTTGCGTTACTGCCGGTTATAAGGATATGCATTCCCTTACGAATCAAGCGGTTTACAAAGATGTCGTTTGCAGAAATCAGTTTTTAACTTTAATGCAAATTCTTCTTTTTGTTCTGCAAGCGCTTCTTCTATTAATTTTACTTCCATACTTAAAAACTGCACTATTATGCAAAAAAAGTCGAGTTAAACTGCACTATTCTGCAAATTTTAGCACATTGTATTGCACTATTTTACAAAAACGATGTAATTTTCACTGAAGATTTTTTATATTTTAAGTGGTTTACTCAGACTCCCAATAGGGGCGTAAAAGACCGGCTCTTCTTACAGTTACTTTTTATGATTGATTTTTTAATGAATTTATCAACTCTTTCCTTTTTTCTTTTATTTCTTCTATTTTAAATTGTTCCTTTTCTTCTGAATTACGGTAAATAATAATATTTACAGCTTTATTCAAATCAGTAATGAACGACTTTGTTATAAAAGATTTTCTTTGTCATCATACATTTATTGTAATTCGGAAAAACAAAAGCAAAAAATGATCACAGGCATATACATCAGCTTTTTCAATTCCTGGTATTAAAAGTTCCATTTTTTACTCCTAATAACTCATCAAATAAATCCTTTATCACTTAGAATATCTTGTATTACATCCTCAAGATTTTCTATATATCCCGGTTTACTTCGGTTTCTGGTATCAATAATTGAAAATCCTGTATTTGCATATTCTTCAATTGCTAGTTTAATTGATTTTCCAAGATTTTCATTATTCTGTGTTGCAGTTTCAAAATCTTTTTTCAAATTATCCGGATTAGTTTTATACATTTCCTGAAGGCTTAAACCAATCATCAGTTTTAATGTTTTGCTGCGATTCTTGAATACTTCAGTACCAAAAGGAGGATTTTTTGTTTTTTCGTGAATCGGAGTTCGCTTTCCGACAAATATTCCAAGAATAAAAGCCCATAAAAAACGCTGCCAATCATATTTGAATACAGCCCGTTCAGACTGCTTTTCTCCTTTTTCGACCTGATTGCAGAATTTTTTATACCATTCATCTTCAATATTAAATTTTGTTGAATCGCCCAAATCAATTACATCTTTCATCATAGTAATCATCCTATCCTTTGATTTTTTTATAAGTCGTATACTGGTCTGAAATATTTTCTGCTTTGGAAAGTGACAATTCATAAGCAAGACCAACATTATCAGATTCTTTTATAAGTTTTCTGATTTCGTCATTCGTTTTGTTTTTTGTTGAAGTATCATCTTTAATAATAATTATTGACTGCTCAAAACAATTTATCATTGTTTCAACCGTACTAAGTTTGTTGTCACCACCTAAAGTAGAAACCGGAGCGTCTGTTACAAACGGATACTGCTGGTCAAACTGTTCCTGTGCAACTGTAAGAATTCCTGCAATAACTGCAAGCTGTATAGAAATGCGGTTTCCCTGGTTAATGTTTCTGATTCTAAAACCTTGCTCATCTACCGTATAAATTTCTGATGTTGAAGTATCAATTTTTATATCTCCAACCAAAGCAGCATTTTCTTTTGTCATTTCTTTATAATATTCATTTGCTCTTTTCTGAACTTCGTTGTAAGCAGTGTCATGAGCAAGTGCATAAAGTTTATTCATTGCATTTTTAAGTTTCTCTGCATAGATAGTCAGAATTTTATCCCGGTCATCAATATCGTCATCATCAACAACAAGCATTTTGAAATCATGCTGCAAATTTTGTAATTCTTTATTTAAGACATTTATTGAACCTTCATTTTTTGATGCATCTGATTTTGCATTTCCAAGAAGTGCAGAATAATTTCTTAGCGACCGCCTTACTTCATCTGCTTTCTTTTGCTTTTCTTCTGTATCTGCATTAATTTTTGTATTGTCCAAAATACCCTGCAGTTCTTCTTTATCTTTAAAAAGTCTTATTTTCTTTTGTTCAAGCAGTCTTTTTCTTTCTAGAATTTTTTCCAGATTTTGAGGAATACGCTGAATATCTTCATTTGCATTTCCGAATGTAGAATTCAAATCTCTTAAATAACTTCCCAATTTGTCTGTATCACATTTCGGAAGTCTGCTTTTTGCATATTCACATCCGCTGGTTCCTTCATGCAAATCGGCACCACATATAGGACAAACTTTTGCATTCAGGGCTTTATTTATTTCTGCAGCAGAAATACTTGGAGGCACTTCTCCTTTTTCTTCAAGTTTAGAATAAAAGTCCTTGAATTCTTCAATTTTCTCTCTGATTTTATAGAAAACTGCATCTTCTGCTATATCTGATTTTTCTGAATTTGCTTCATTTAATTCAGCTTTAATTCGCTTCATATTATCTTCAAAAGTTTTTTTCTGTTTGAAATAATTTTCAAACTCTTTTAACTGAGACAATTCTTCTTCAAGTTTTTCTACTTTATCTGAATATTCAGAAACCTTTTTATCGGCTTCATTTTTCTTATCTTCATATTCTTCAAGCTGCTGTTTTTTGTTTTCAATAGAAAACTGCAATTTTTCTTGTTGTTGTTTTTGCTCTTTATTTTTATTTTGTTTCCTTGTAATTCTGTTATGAACTGTTCCTACATAACTTTCTGCAAGATCTTTTGCATCTTCAAATACAGATAACCGTGCAATTTCTTTTACAGCGCGCGAAAAGTTTCCACCCTTCTGCAACTGCATAATTCTGTTGGCAGATTCACCCTGAAACAAAAAGAAATCTTTAATTGAAGGAGCAAAATAAATCGAGAGTCTGTCTTCAGCAGCTTCACCTACATCATTTGATATTAGATGTCCGTCAAGTTTATCTAATTCAGTTACAGAGAAATTATTAGTTGCATATACATACTTTTCCTCATTCTTTTTGAAATCTATACTTCGTTCTACAGTTATATAAGATGTCTGATTATCAATAAGAAGAGAAACGGCAACTTTTAGGGAATCATCATTTGCTGCCAATGCTTCATTCAATTTATGATTGTTTACCACAAATGTAGAAATTTCTTTTATATCAGAAATCCATTTTCCGTTTGTTCCGTCAGAAGTAGGATCTGTAAGAAAGACACGGCTATATAATGCAAAATTTATTGCATCAAAAAGTTTTGATTTACCGGTATTATTCTGCCCGATAAAAATTGTCGTTGTCGGTGCAAACTCTATTTCATTTTCATCGTAGTATGAAAGAAAGTTTGTAATTTTAATATTCTTGAATTCCATTAGTCATCTTCTCCTATATTATCAATGTCAATAAGACCGGAATCTATTGAATTATCAATTTCTGTATCCAACGCACTTATTATTGTCTGCTTAAGATTAGTTTTGCTTTGCCGTGTAAAAACCTGGTTAAGCAAAACATCAACAAGTCTTCGAGTAACTTTATCTTCTTCTTTCAAAGCTGTTTTTACAATTTTTGGCAAACTTTTTTCCAAAGACCCCATATAAAATCCTCCTTAGAGATACTCTTTCAGTTTATTTTCTATTTCTGAATAATTGTCTGCGGTAACTGCAAAATCCATGGCACGCTTAATTTCATTTGTGGTTATAGATGAAGCATATTTGTAATTTTTGTCTGAAGGAATGACAATAAAATCAAAAACTTCGGCTTTAGTTTTGCCGGGAGATTTTCTTAATACACGGCCGCGACGCTGAATAAATTCTCTTTCAGAAGTACTGCTTGCAATAAAGAAAGCCCGTCTTGCAGCCGGAATATCAATTCCTTCATTCAATCTTTGTTTTGCAAAAAGAATATCTATGAAACCGTTTGTAAAATCATCAATTATTTTTTTCTCAGTTCCCTGAATATATTCATTCATTCTTATAATTTTCCCTTTCGAGGCTAATGCTGACCATAAGGAATTTTTATACACTTCAAGATAATCATTTCCTTTTTCATCTTTACCGGCAGGACAAAAAATTATTGTTTTGTCTTTATATTTCAAAATTTCTTCCCTCATAATTTCTACAAAACGCTCAAGTTTTCCGTTTGCTCTTTCAATTATTCTGTGCCGGTTAATTAAAAGATTCTGCAGTATTTCTTCATCTTCTTTTTTTGGATGATTCGAATTATTCAGATACACAGACAATTTAGAAATCTGTTCTGACAATTCTGAGTAATTGTCAGTTTCATCATCATTCAATGGAACAAGAATTGGTTTATAAACATAATGACACAACATATCTGCTTCAATTGCATCTTTAATACTGAATTCAAAGGTTTTTTGAGAAGGACAGAAATAGTCATAAACAGCAGCTGTTCCTTTATCGTCATAGGCACGTTTTGGAGTCGCAGAAAGTCCCAGTCTGTAAATTATATTTTGTGGAAGTTTTTTTGAATAAGTAGAAGCACCAAACTTATGAACTTCATCAGCAATTATTAAAGAATCTTTGGGTTTTAATAGAGCAAGTATTTTTTCATCATTAATGGAAAATGAATCGTAAGTTGTGATTAACACTACTTTTCTTGACTCTTTATTCAGCATTGACAAAACATTAAGTTCTGAAAGTTTTTCTTTCCAGTCAAGACCTGAACGGATAGTAATTATTTCTCCATGAAAATACTTTTGTACATCTTCTTCCCACTGGTCAACCAAATCTTTTAAAGGAACAATTATCAGAATTGTATTCAACTTTATACGATTGGAAAGTTCATTTGCTGCAAATAGAGAAGTTAAAGTTTTACCGGTTCCTGTTGCCATAGCAAACAAACATTGAAAGTTATCTTCACAAAATTTTTCTACAGCCTTTTGCTGATAAGGTCTTGGAGATTTTCCGTCATTGAAATTGAAAAAATTGTTGGTATTTTCTTCATTTTCGTCTTGTGCTATCTTAAGTTCCTCAGTTCCTTCAAGATTTGTATGGTCAATTTTATATTCAACTTTTCTTCTATCTTCTGTTTTATCCAAGCTTTCAAGTTTTTCTGCTATTTCTTCTGTATTAAAATCTTTTGTATTTATCTAAAATTCTTTTTGTTAACGATGGAAATTCTACTACCTTTAAATTTTCTTCTGTGTTATTCCAGATATTGTCAAATGCTTTTATTTTTAGCTCGACACGGCTTTTATCTTCTGAAAGCCAACCGCAGTATACATTTATGCTTTCGTAGTTATAGCACATTGCAGTTTTTGATTCGTTCATGCTTCCGTCGAATGCAATTTTATTTCCTTCAAAGTCTTCAAACACACCGAGCTTCTCGTGATATATTCCTACAAGGCTTCCATTATCTTTGAAAGCAATTTTTATTGACAGAATATCTTTGGCAATCAAATTTGCAAGAAGATTCAATCTTTGATTTGCAAAATAATTATCTTCTTTAGTTTCCAATTCACCAAGCAAACGTCTTTCTATAATTTCTGACTTTTTATCATAACCGGTTTTTATTGCTTCAATGTCTTCTTCGCTTAACTTTGGTGAAGCAACAATTTGAATTTTGCCGCCATTTTTTACAAGGCTCGAAATTCCTTTTGTAATTATTTCAAGAGAAGTCGAAGAAAAAAATCCAACCGAGCGTTTATAAATTTTTGAACACGCAAGAACCGGCGCAAAAAACTCATTCGCTACATCATGCTGGGGAGAACGGTATTCTTTTTGAAGTTGGAGAGATGGAAAGGAGTTTTTATTCATATTACTTAATTCCATTCTTCAAATTTAATTCTAAACCACTTAATACACTTTCTACTTTGGAATAAAAACCTGTAAATCTGCTCTGAAGAAAATCTGTTAAAGTTTTTGCTGTTACACTACAATCTAATGACGGTAAAATGCTTTTAATTTCAGGTTCTGCGGAATATTTTACATAGTCCATATCCGAAATAAGAGCATTATCATTTTTTGTTATTAAAAGCATATTTAAAGGGGAATTAAATGGATTATTCGTTCTACTTCTAAGTTCCTTTGTAGTTTGACCAATTTTTTTATTTGGATCGGAACCAAGAGGCATAAGATGATGAATTTCTAGTTTTTCATCGTAGAAAACGTTTATATCATCTTTTTTTGTTTTATTGTGTTTTGTATCTATAAAAAAGCTTTTATAACCAAATCCTCTACTTAAATAAAACTGACAAATATAGGATGTCATAACTTTTGGAGGATATTTTTCTGTTTCAGATATTCGTTTCATAGTAAGAGTTTCTTCATCTGAGTAGAACTTCTTTTTAAGAACATCTGATCGAACGGTTTTAAGATATGTAAAATTTTCAATAGAATTATTTGATTTGATAAAATCTTCAAATTTTTCTATAGAATCTAAAATTTCTATTTTTTGATTTGATGGATACATCCATGCAAAAATACTTATCCAATACCAATATTCAAACAAATCATGTATTTTTTTGTTGTTAAAATATTCATCATTAGAAAAGAAATAAGCAACAACGCTGATTTGAGCTTTATAATTAATTGCATCAAATTCTCTAATTCCACATCTAGTCTGAAAAAAGAACAAGGCTCTGGCTATTGCTTTGCATGCATCTTTATAATTATTAAGCACATCATCAGCAGAAAGCTTTAATACTTCATTTTCCTTTGTCACAAGAGGTGTGAAATATTTATCTTCCTTATTCTTTAAGGCTTTTGCAGAAAATTTTTTGCCCTTATTTTTATTTACAAGTAGAGCCAATACATCTAAAAAAACACTTGTGAACATTTTTTTCATTTCACCTTTTGAAGTTAGTACATTTGCAATTTCAAAAGGATTATATACATTTTGATTGTCTATTAGTGTTTTCATTTCTGATGAAAGAATATTGTTATCATAGACAAAATTATCGCTAAGGATATTTAATATC
>ERZ1026868.402-NODE-402-length-29144-cov-9.070439_pt1 | contig 29144 bp, 23 predicted proteins | sample MGYA00380164_ERZ1026868 | MGnify/ENA primary metagenome ERZ1026868 (study PRJEB33269, sample SAMEA4719800) | human gut metagenome | biome: human-associated habitat; feature: organic feature; material: feces | place: Cameroon | collected 2013-10 ...
GCTGACAAGTACTAATAGGTCGAGGGCTTATCCTTAGAGGTTTTGAGAACGGAAATAAAGTCTTGTATCTGTGTGAAGTTCTGAAGGTACACAATATCTTCTATGAAATATTCCTCGATAGCTCAATGGTAGAGCACTCGGCTGTTAACCGAGTTGTTGTAGGTTCGAGCCCTACTCGGGGAGTTTTTAGGCCCCATGGTCAAGTGGTTAAGACATCGCCCTTTCACGGCGGTAACACGGGTTCGAATCCCGTTGGGGTCACTGAAAAGGATTCTCAAAAAGAGGGTCCTTTTATCTGAATTTATAAATAAAGAGGCAGAGCAGCTGATTACAAATCAGCTGATAAAATACATATGCCGATGTGGCTCAATTGGCAGAGCAGCTGATTTGTAATCAGCAGGTTATCGGTTCGAGTCCGATCATCGGCTTTGTACATTAGATACGAAGCTATAAAGTTTCATATTGATGTATGTTGTGGGTATACAGGTATATCGACAATACGGACGTTTAGCTCAGCTGGTTAGAGCAATCGGCTCATAACCGATCGGTCCCGGGTTCGAGTCCCTGAACGTCCATTACATATCATGAGGATCCCGCTGCAAGCGGGAGGAGCCCTCATGATGCACGCAGTTGCCTGCAAACGGAGTTTGCATTCACATGCAACTGCTCAAATATTTGGCCCGGTGGCTCAGCTGGTTAGAGCGCCGCCCTGTCACGGCGGAGGTCGTGGGTTCGAACCCCATCCGGGTCGCTTACAACTGCATAAGCGTTGTTCAAATTTGCCGGCATGGCGGAACTGGCAGACGCACAGGACTTAAAATCCTGCGGGACTAATCTCCCGTACCGGTTCGATTCCGGTTGCCGGCATATAACTTAAACGGTGGAAACCTTGTAGAATCAAGGGCTTCCGCCGTTTTTTTATGGTTGAAAAATGGCTAGGTGCGCAAAAGGTGCGCAAAAATCACTTATTCTTTGCAAGAAAACAGGGGAAACAATCGGATAATAAAATGAAGATATCTTTAGACTGATACGGGGGTGAAACAAATTATTACGCAAAAGAATTTTGTGGAGAAATTACAAAGACGCAATGAAAAGGCTTTGGAGTATGTGATCTGTGAATATGGCGGCTATGTGAAGGCTGCGGTGAACCACAACCTTGCGGGACTTCCGGAGGAAATGGAAGAGTGCATGGATGATGTATTCATGGATGTGTGGGAGCATATTGAGCGGTTTGATGCGGCAAAAGGAAGTTTCAAGAATTGGATTGTTTCGATTGCCCGGTTCCGTTCGATTGACTATCTGCGCAGATACAGCCGGACATGCATGGAAGAGGATGTCTCGAATTATGAGAGCGAGTTGGCGAAAAATGACCGGATTGATACGCTGGAACAGGAGATATCCATGGAGACAGAGAAACTTCTGGAAGGACTGAAGGAAGAAGAACGTCAGATATTGCTTCGTTATTATGCGGAGGAAGAAGACGTGGACGTGCTTGCCGAAGAATATGGTGTATCGGATTCCGCCATTTACAGCAAGGTCTCCAGGGCGAAGAAGAAAGTGCGGAAAAATCATAGAAGATTGGAGGAACGGATATGAGGGATATATATGAGGTTTTAAATCGGGTTCATTCAGAGGAAGAATATATGGAATTTCCAGAGATGGAAGCAGCTGCATGTATCCGGAGGGTACGGACGAAGCTTCAGGACAATCGAAAAAAACATGTATGGCGGACAATTGCGGCGGCTCTGATCGGAGGAGTGGTATTATCCGGGGGAATTGCTTACGCAAACTCAGAAGGCTTGCTGGATAAAATCTTCCATAACGATCAGAAGAAGGTGCCGGAGCAGTATGTAGACCAGGAATATATCGAAGAAGATTACGCAAATGGATTGAAAGTTATCACAAATGCTAAGACGAAACTTACATTTGAGATTGAGAAGGCAGTTACGACAGGCGATATGGTGGATGTAATCTGGACTGTGACATATCCGGATTATGACGCAGAAACGTATGATGTGGATTTCCGGATGCGGGGAGGAGACCTCTATTACGGAGATCAGAAGCTGGAAGAGACATCGTCCCTGATCCTTGGAGAGGAAAGTGATCTGAAAGAAAATCAGCGGATGTATGACAGCATTTACCTGATTCCAGATGGTATGGAACTCGAGGAGGGGGATGTGCTTACGATGAAATTCGATGGTTTAAATGGCGAGACGACACATATTGATAAATCCGATCCGAAATGCGTAGACCGGGATGAGGCGGATCTGGAGGCACTGTATTCTGATACGGTTTTGATCGAGGAAGCAGACTGGACATTGGAATTCGCATTACAGGAAAGTAAGTTCGAACCGGGTACGCTTGATTGCAGCAATTCGGCGAAAATCGTGGAAGCAACGTTAAGTGAGCGGATGCTGAAATTCACAAGTATCGGTGATTTCTCTCTGCATGAGTATATCAAGATCAAGATGAAGAACGGAACGTATCTGGATGGAAAAGATTTTCAGACAGGTGGATCCGAAGACTATGACAAGGAACGGCAACAGATTGACTTTGTGATCGAATTTTCGATGCCGATTGACATCTCGCAGGTGGAGCTCGTTGTGATCGGAAACGAACGACTTCCAATCAAAGAGTAAATTCACATAAAAAGATAGAAAGACCGCGGATCGAATCTGCGGTCTTTCGTGTTCTTATGATTGAATCCTGACGCAAAAAGTGGTAAAATATGAATAGTATTTTTGTTACAGGAGGTTTTGGTATATGGAACACAAAAAGGTTGATTTTTTACATTCTGTGCGTCTGAAGATGTTACTGGCGATGGCATTTTTTGCTTTCGTAACGGGAGGATTTGCGTGCGCACTGTTTATTTCTTCTGCGAAGGAGGAGATCGGCTCAGTCACACGTGGATATATGCGTGATCTTTCCAGAGCTTACGGCGTTATGCTGGATAATGAGCTGGACACGGATGGTGATGATGCGCTGTCCGGTGAGCATCTGGCTTCGATACTTGCAGGCGTTCAGGTGGAAGGTGTCGAAAGCAGCTACATATATGTAGTCAGCGGCGATGGTACGATGCTGTATCATCCAACGGCAGATAAGATCGGCAAGCCTGTGGAGAACAAGGCGGTCAGTGATGCGGTTGCCAAGATTGCCAAAGGTGAGACGGTTGAAAATGAAGTTGTTAAATATGAATTTAAGGGTGCAGACATGTACGCCGGTATCTATGTGAATGATACACAGGATTTTATCATGGTAGTAACTGCCGATTATGACGATGTATTCAGCAGTATCCGGAAGGTAGAAGGAAAAATCGGAATTATCGTATTACTTGAGCTGTTGATTGTTGCAACGATCGGATCTGTATTTGCGCATATTATTGTCAAGCCTATGAATGAGGTTTCTGAACTGACGGTGAAGGTCGGAGATATGGATCTGACGAAGAATGAGATTCAGGCCAGACTGGCAAACCGTAGGGATGAGATCGGACGCATGGGACGAAGCCTTGACTATCTGACACAGTCTTTGAAGGGTGTGGTAGAGAATATCAAGGAGAAGAGCGCGCAGGTCATGGACGCTGCTAATGTATTGGACTCAGATGCCACGGAAACATCGACGACGATGGAACAGGTGGAACAGGCGGTCAATGATATTGCGGAAGGTGCAACGACACAGGCAGGTGAGACACAGCGCGCAGAAGAGCATGTTGTGGAGATGGGCAACATGGTGCAGGAGACGAGCGACGAGGTGGAGAAGCTGCTTGCATTTGCACAGGAGATGCAGGAATGCACTTCGCAGGCTTCCAACATTTTGCAGGCATTAGAGAAGGTCAATGCACGTGCCGAGGAGAATATTGACATAATTGCGGAACAGACGAATACAACGAATGAAGCAGCCATGAAGATTAGTGAGGCAACACATCTGATCACATCCATTGCGGAGGAGACGAATCTGCTTGCATTAAATGCTAGTATTGAGGCGGCGAGAGCCGGTGAGCAGGGCAAGGGCTTTGGTGTTGTTGCAAGTGAAATCCAGAAGCTTGCGGAGCAGACAAATGAGTCAGCGACGCAAATCGAAGAAATCGTACAGGAACTGCTGCGTGATGCAGAAAAGGCAGTGGAGACGATGTATGGCGTGAAGGAAATCATGCATACACAGAGTGACCATGTGGAACAGACGGAGAGCGCATTTGAACAGGTACAGTCAGGGGTTGAACAGTCAATCGAAGGAATCAACCGCATTTCGGAGCATACAACCCGACTGAATGATGCAAGAGAAAAGGTTGTAGGAATCGTGCAGAACCTGACATCCATTGCAGAGGCAAATGCAGCCGGAACCGAGCAGACATCTGCATCAACTACCGAGGTTGGTGCAATCATGGAAGATATTTCCGGCAAATCAACAGCGATGCGTCAGGCAGCGCAGGAGCTGGATGAAGGCATGAATATATTCAAATTATAAGTCGACAAGGAGGAACGCAATGTATTTTGAAAAATCAAAAGGCTTCCCTGCTGATTTCTTATGGGGCAGTGCATCTGCTGCATATCAGGTAGAGGGAGCTTGGAATGAAGATGGAAAGGGAATGTCAAACTGGGACAAGTTTGTACGTATTCCGGGTAAGACTTTCCAGGGTACAACCGGTGACAAGGCGGTTGATCATTATCATATGTATAAAGAGGATGTCAGGCTGATGGCAGAGATGGGGCTGAAAACCTATCGTTTTTCCATCGCGTGGTCACGTATTATCCCGGATGGAAATGGTGAGGTGAATGAGAAAGGCTTGAAGTTCTACGATGATTTGATCAATGAGCTTTTGGCAAATAACATTGTTCCTATGGTTACAGTCTATCATTGGGATATGCCACAGGCACTGGAAGACCAGTATCATGGTTGGGAAAGCCGCCAGATTGTAGATGACTTTGTTCGTTATGCAACAATCTTGTTTGAGCATTTTGGCGATCGTGTAAAGCATTGGATCATCATGAATGAGCAGAATGTATTTACCGGTCTGGGCTGGATGGGAGGTATGCACCCACCAGGAAAGATCGATGAGGAGAAGCTGTTCTATCAGGTAAATCATCATGCATTTATGGCACATGCTAAGAGTGTACTTGCTTTGAAGAAATTACATCCGGAAGCATTGGTTGGATCTTCATTTGCATATGGACCATCTTACGCGATTGACTGTCATCCGGAAAATGCGATGGCAAAAGCAGATTATGATGATCTGAAGAACTATTACTGGATGGATGTATACGCATATGGTAGATATCCACGCGCTGCAATGGCATATCTGGAAAGTAGAGATGTTGCTCCACAGATGGAAGCGGGAGATGCAGAAATCCTGAAGGAAGCTGCAGCCAAGGTTGATTTTATGGGTGTAAATTATTACCAGACTGCAGTTGTAGAATACAACCCAATCGATGGTGTTGGCGCATCGCACGAGATGAATACGACCGGAAAGAAGGGAACTGCAAAGGTACAGGGCGTGCCTGGGCTCTTCAAGAATCCTTCCAATCAGTTCCTTCCTACTACAGATTGGGATTGGACGATCGATCCGATGGGCATCCGTATGTGCTGCCGTGAGATTACTTCCCGTTATGATCTCCCAATCGTGATTTCAGAAAACGGACTGGGCGCATTTGACAAGTTCGAAGATGGCAAGATCCACGATCCATACAGAATCGACTATCTGAAGCGCCATGTGGAAGAGTTAAAGAAGGCTTGTGATGATGGCTGTCGTGTACTTGCTTATTGTACATGGTCTTACACAGATCTGTTAAGCTGGTTGAACGGTTATCAGAAGCGTTACGGATTTGTCTATGTTGACCGTGAGGAAGATGAGAATAGCGGAACATTAAAGCGTTACAAGAAGGATTCATTCGATTGGTATAAGCATGTGATTGAGACGAATGGAGAGGACCTGTAAGAAACGCGAAAGCCAACGAAATTGAAATATTAATACAAAGACTGCAACGTATCCGCGCTGCAGTCTTTTTTATCTTAATAAATGTTATTTATAAATGCGCCCGCGCTACACAAGGTTTGCGTGCCAATGTTCTCGTACTTGCATATAGTATATTAGAAACTTCGACCAGATATTTCACAATGTGAGTTGGGTATATGTATTATTCATAAGCAGACCATTGGAGCATGTCGGTACTTAATAAGCAGGGAAGTCAATTTGTTGACTGATCCTGCGAATTTAGTACCGTTACATGCGGAAGTGAGCGAGAGCGCGTCTGCGATGAAAATACATATACCCAACGGAAGTTGCGATAAAATTCGAAGTTTCAAAATAATATTTGGAGGGAACAATATGGCACGCGTATTTATAGGGGTAGGACATGGTGGCACCGATCCCGGCGCCGTCGGCTATCTTATCGAAAAGGATGTGAATCTGAAGATGGCGAAAGCCTGCTACGATTATCTGCGGGCAAGGGGCATTGACACACAGATTTCCCGAACGGGGGATGTGACCGACCGGCTGGTGTCGAAGATCGACCGCTGTAATGCATTTGCACCGGATTTCGCTTTGGATATCCACAACAACGCCGGCGGCGGAGATGGATTCGAGATTTTCCACAGTGTTGTAGGTGGCAAAGGAAAGGAGCTTGCAAAAAACATCGAGAAAGAAATTGTGAAGATTGGACAGAACAGCCGGGGCATAAAGACTAAGAAAAATTCCTATGGACGCGATTATTTCGGATTTATCCGGAGTACGAAATGCCCGGCGGTCATCTGCGAGGGGGTATTTGTAGATAACAGATCAGATGCGGCACAGGCAGATACTGATGCCGAGTGCTGCGCATTTGGGGAGGCATATGCTCGTGGAATCCTGGCTACACTTGGGATTGCAGATGTCGCCACGGAGGATATGTCATCCGGAAAACCAGCTGTCACACCGGGCAGAGAGAATCCTGTGTCCGGGAATGGAGCAACAACCCGGAAAGGCGTGGAACCAATCAATCCGCAGGGTAGAACAGATAAGAACGATTACACTTACCGGGTAAGGGTAACAGCAAATGGCTTGAATATCCGCAAGGACGCAGGTATATCCCATGCAGTAACAGGGGTAATCCGCGACAAGGGGGTATACACGATCGTGGCTGAAAAGACGGTATCCGGGCAGAAATGGGGAAAGCTGAAAAGCGGTGCCGGATGGATCTGTCTCGGCTACACAAAAAAGTGTAACACTTGACAATTAAAATCAAAAATAAAAATTCACAAAGGATTCTCAAGTTGATAATATTGTGCTATAATCTATACAATATTGGCTGTGGCAGAATATAGGAAAACGGAGTGATATGGAACGAAATTTCCGGGTGAGACACAGACATCATGGAGATTTGTCAGACAGATAAATTTCAGATATACATTCGGTGGCGAAACACGAATGTATGGAATAGCAGGAGGATTACAAAATGGAAAAAAGAGAGTTGGTATATTACAGATTGGATAAGATCGATGGTAAGATCCTGGATATCCTGCAGGGAAACGCAAGAGCATCCCTGAAGGAAATCGCAGAGCAGGTATTTTTATCTCCAACGGCTGTTGGCGCCCGTATTGATCGTATGCTGCAGGAGGGTGTACTGGAAGGATTTACAACGCGGCTGAATCCGGAATCAATGGGACATTATATCAAGGCATTTGTCAATCTGGAGGTGCAGCCGGAGCAGCGGGAAGAGTTTAATGAGTATATCAATGGCGTGCTGAATGTCGTAGAATGTAACTGCGTGACCGGTGATTTCTCGATGTTGATCGAGGTTCGTTTCCCGACAACAACCGAGCTTGATCATTTCGTAGGTGAGCTTCAGAAGTTTGGAAAGACAAAGACGCAGATTGTATTTTCAACAGTTGTAAAGCACAGATGCCGGTACTGGAAGGTCGACGGCAGGGATTTTGAGTCTCATGCCAAAGTTGCAGAAAACCAGGAGACAGAGAAGGCTGACAAGACAGAGAAAACCACGAAGGCAGAGAAAGCTGACAAGACAGAGAAAACCACGAAGGCAGAGAAGGCATCTAAGGGTGAGTAGATAGAGAATCCGACGGGAACCGAGGCGAGAAGAGGAAGCACATGATAGACGGGCGCCGGGGTAGGATGCGAGAAGCACATGACGGACGGGAGCCGAATCGGAATGACAACGAAACAAACATTTTTACAGAGATTTATTAAGTGAAAATAAATTTCACGAAAGATTCTGAAGTTTTTTCTTTACATTTGTTTGTTTTAGTATTATAATGTGCCTATCGGTTGAAAGATGCCGAAATATTTAATTCCTAGGGGGAAATTTACTATGTCATATGTTGACGAGGTACTCGAGGTAGTACGAAAGAAAAATGCAGATCAGCCAGAATTTTTACAGGCAGTAACAGAAGTACTTGAGTCTCTTAGACCATGTATCGATGCGAACGAGGAATTATACAAGAAGAATGCAATTCTTGAGAGAATTACAGAGCCAGACAGACAGCTCATGTTCCGTGTTCCATGGGTAGATGACAATGGTCAGGTTCAGGTAAATAGAGGTTTCCGTGTACAGTTCAACAATGCAATCGGACCTTACAAGGGTGGTCTTAGACTTCACCCATCCGTAAACCTTGGTATCATTAAGTTCTTAGGTTTTGAGCAGGTATTCAAGAACTCACTTACAACACTTCCAATCGGTGGTGGTAAGGGTGGTTCTGACTTTGATCCAAAGGGCAAGTCAGACCGTGAGATCATGGCATTCTGCCAGAGCTTTATGACAGAGCTTTGCAAATATATCGGCGCTGATGTCGATGTACCTGCCGGTGACATCGGAACAGGCGCAAGAGAGATCGGCTTCATGTTTGGTCAGTACAAGAGAATCCGTGGAATGTTCGAAGGCGTTCTTACAGGTAAGGGACTTACATATGGTGGTTCACTTGCTCGTACAGAAGCTACAGGATATGGTTTATTATACCTTACAAGTGCACTTCTGAAGGATCACGATATCGATATTGCTGGCAAGACTTGTGCAGTATCCGGTGCCGGTAACGTAGCAATCTACGCAATCCAGAAGGCACATCAGCTTGGTGCGAAGTGTGTAACATGTTCTGATTCTACAGGTTGGATCTACGATCCAGAAGGAATCGACGTTGACCTTCTGAAGGAGGTTAAGGAAGTTAAGAGAGCACGTCTTACAGAGTACGCTGCAGCTCGTCCATCTGCTCAGTATCATGAGAAGAAGAACGCAGATGATCATGGTGTATGGTCTGTTAAGTGTGACCTTGCTCTTCCATGTGCAACTCAGAACGAGTTGAACCTTGACGATGCTAAGATGCTTGTAGCAAACGGCGTTATCTCTGTAACAGAGGGTGCTAACATGCCTACAACATTGGAAGCTACAAAGTACCTTCAGGAGAATGGTGTTCTCTTCGTAGGTGGTAAGGCTGCAAATGCAGGTGGTGTTGCTACTTCTGCACTTGAGATGAGCCAGAACTCTGAGAGACTTTCTTGGACATTTGAGGAAGTTGATGGAAAGCTTAAGGGAATCATGGAGACAATCTACGCTAACATTTCTGATGCTGCTAAGAGATACAATGCAACCGTTGGCGGAAACGCTGACTATGTAGCTGGTGCTAACATCGCTGGTTTCGAGAAGGTTGTAAACGCTATGCTTGCACAGGGTGTTTGCTAATTACGAGTTCTCAAGATAATAAAGGATAAGGTTAAGTCCTGTAAACCAAGTGTTTATAGGACTTTTCTTTTTGTATGTATAAGACATGTGATTGTCAGAATATTCATGAATATAAGAAAATTTGCACTATTTGAGCTGTAAAACTCTACGTTGAATTTTACAGCTTATTTTTGTATAATATATAAGTGAAGGAACAATATCTAAGAAAGGAAGTTGATTTTATGCCGAATATATTACCTGTGTCAGATTTAAGAAATTATAATGAAGTGTTAAAAAATTGCCAAGTTGGAGAACCTGTGTTTTTGACCAAAAACGGCAGAGGCAGGTTTGTGGTTATGGATATGGAAGATTATGAACGTGAAAAGGCGGAAAAGAAACTGCTTATGAAGTTGCAGGAGGCAGAAGAAAGAGTTAAGGATGAAAGTGCCTGGATGAGCTTGGATGAACTTAAGAAATCTGTAGGGGTATAGCTTATGATGAAATTACGGATTAACCCTATTGTGGCAGAGGACTTAAAGAATATTAAAGAGTATATTGCCGAAGACAATGAAGAAATGGCAGTAAAAACCATTCAGGAGATATATGACCGATTTGAGAATATACAGCAATTTCCATATATGGGGGCGGATCTTGCCAAGAGAGTCAGCTTCCGGACGGATTATAAGTATGTGATTTGCGGGAATTATGTAGTGTTGTATAAGATTAGAGATGAGTATGTAGAGATTTACCGGGTGATGAATCGGTATCAGGATATTACGAAGATATTTTAAATTAAACTAGAAACAGTCATTCTAAGGGTGCAAGGAATGGTAGAACGTATGGGGATGCTTAGAATTTAGAATAAAGCGGGATCTCAGATAGGAGCAAGATATGAGAAGAAAATATTATTATGTGATAGTGGCAGCCCTGATGCTTTCCCTTGCAGGGTGCATGTCAGACAAGCAGGATAATCAAAAGGAACAGGGAAATATCACAACAGAAGGCAGTCAGAAAGATCAGGATAATGTTACGACAGAACATGGACAAGCGCAGGCGAAGGATGAGAAGCTAACACTGGAATATGTATGTGAGGAATTCAACATCGACGAATCGGAATTTGATGGCGTTGATTTCGACGCATTTGTCAGCTATTACGGATTGACCTACGAGAATATCGGCGAGGGAGATCCGAGATTTCTGCTTAATGATTATAAGGAGTTACAAGATAGAACAGAAATTCCCGATTATGCTGCACTGAAGATTACGACGAACAAATTCCTGCCAGAATATCAGGATCAGGTAGAGACGGTCATTGTGGAACATGTAGAAGGAGAAACATGCCAGACAACCGTGATTGATTTGAAGCTTGGTAAAGTATTCACTACAAATGGAAGCATCGAAAACCTATCTGCCGACGATATTGTGGGAGCTGCGGACGACGCGACGAAGGACGCAATCATCAATAGCGTGAATAATCGAAATATCTGTAGCTGGGAAGCGGAGAACGTAGATGAGGACTCAGATATCACGGGAATACAAGCAGGCTGTACGATTATTATAAAAATGTCAGATGATACGTGCTATGGAATTTCTTACAGGTCAGAAAATAGTACCGGAGACATGGACGGGTTTGTAAGTGATATGGAATCGCTGGTGTTAAATTAGAATGGAATCAGAACAATAGAATGGGATTGAAATAAGTTTAAATGAGCGATTATAAGAGGGGTGCAAATTGAAGAAATTCTATAATACAATGAAAAAGAGAAAGATGGTGTTTCTGATTCTGATCTGAAACTGTATGAGCAGAATAATTTGAAATCGTGGGAAGAAAATGGCGAGTGCGAAAGTGCCAGAATCAATTCGGAGCGCAGGATTGAAGTTCAATATACGGATGCACAGCTGGGAAATGCAAAGAAAAGTATGGCTGATGTTTTGAACATGAATCCCTCTGTCGATCTTATGGGAACAGCGGATCTGTCTGTCGCGTATAGCAAAGATTTTACAAGACTGGTTGTGACGGGGCAGGAGAAGAATTTACAAGAGAGGGTATTGGTGTCACAGGATAAAGCCGCTTTGTTATTGCTCCAGATCATGAATGGCGTAAGCTGTGAGGATGCACAGGTAGTTCTGGCGCTGAACTATACAGACACGGGGAGACAAGAAGTGAAAGAGTTGAATTGCTATAATTATTAAATTATGTTTGGCACGTTTGGAAACGCTCGGTTGCAAACCGGGCGTTTTTGCTATTAAGAGAAGCAAGCGGGTTGGGGGAAAAGCTGGGAAACCAGGAAAATCCCCAAACCGGAAGCCACAGGGAAGCAAGCGGGTTGGGGGAAAAGCTGGGAAATCAGCCACAAAGCCCCAATTGGCTTCGGGCGTGGCGAGGACAGCGGGGCTTTTCGCGGATCATGCACAGCTTTCTGTGTGGGATGATGGATTCTGTGCAGGGACATTTGCGACAGTCGGTACTTAATGAGCGCGTGCGCGAATTTAGTACCGCTACGAGGCGATGTACATGTGCCATAGGCACATTTAGGATGTACATCGCCGAAATGCCGCTGAACGAATGTGAAGGGGCGATTCCGATAAATCGGAGCAACTAAGCGGAAGCGGTCCCGGAACAGAACCATCACCCCACAGAAAGCGTCCGTGTCGAATATCCCCGCTGTCAGGGGAAAATCTCTTGTATAATATGCAGAAACCGCATATAATAATAACCAAGTATGCAAACAAAGACTTAAGAGACGAAAACAATTGCGTTGTAATATGAGAGACGAGGTGAAGCGATTATGTCATATGTAGAATATGAAAAAGCGCAGAAATTAGGACTGAAAGCATTTAAAAATGCAGTATCCAAGGGAGAGAATGAATATCTTCCGGTATTGGATGAGATTTTAGAGGATGTTGATATCGTGGGCGAGATGTCACTTGGTATTGTTCAGATTCCACTTGACCGTATCGTTGGAACAAGCAATGTCGGAAGAACATACGCATTTGCGAACAACTTTATGCCGCTGCTTGATTATAAGACAGAGTTCGGTGCCAAATGGTCGGCATTGTGTGACAGCCAGATTGAAGAGGGAATTCGTGATCCAATCAAGGTTTACGAATATATGAATAAATTCTATGTCGTAGAGGGAAATAAGCGTGTATCCGTGATGAAATATTTTGATGCGGTCACTATTTCGGCACAGGTAACTAGGAAGATTCCGAAGAAGACAGATGATCTGCAGGTGAAGATCTATTATGAATTCATGGATTTTTACAAGCTGACTGAGATCAACTATATCTGGTTTTCACAGGAGGGGTGTTTCCGCCGTCTGCTGGAGCTGACCAGCCCGGATCCGGATGCGGAGTGGACGGATGAGCAGAAGATGGATTTCGGGTCTGCGAACCATCGGTTCTGTGTGTCGTTTAAGGCACTTGGCGGAGATAAGCTGCCGCTTACTAACAGTGATACATTACTGATCTTTATTGACATCTACGGATATGAAGCCGTGAAGAAGATGACCGAAGCGGAGATGAAGGAGAAGATCAAGCTTCTGTGGGATGAATTCCTGATCGAGTCCAAAGGCAGGGAAGTGGAGCTTCATATGGAGCCGACGAAGCTTGGACGCAAGAAGCTGATGGACTATTTCCGAAGCTCGACCCCGAAGAAGGTGATGGTAGCGTTCGTGTTCAACAAGGATCCGCAGGAATCCGAGTGGCTGTATGGACACGAGCTTGGACGATTATACTTAGATGAACATTATCCGGATACGATCAAGACGTTGAAGGTGCATAATATCGCGTCGGAGGAAGAAGCGATATCGTCGATGGAGGATCTGATTGCGATGGGCGTGTCAATCATCTTCACAACGACACCACAGCTCATCAGTGCGAGCGTGAAGGTGGCGGTGAACCATCCGGAAGTAACAATCATGAACTGTTCACTGAACACGTCCCATAAGGTTATCAGCACATATTATGCAAGACTTTACGAGGTAAAATTCCTTGCAGGCATGATCGCAGGTGCGATGTCAAAGAACGGAAAGATCGGTTATGTGGCGGACTATCCGATTGTCGGTATGACTGCGAACATCAACGCATTTGCGCTTGGCGCACGCATGGTAAACCCATATGCGAAGGTCTATCTTGAATGGACGACTGTGAAAGGCAATACGCGTGAAAATGTACTGCGTGAATTCGAGGAGAATGGAATCGAATACATCTCTGATCAGGTTATGATCAAGCCGAATTCCCACAACCGCCGGTATGGACTGTATAAACTGGAAGGGGAGGAAACGGTGAACCTGGCATTCCCACTATATCAGTGGGGCGAATTTTATGCAAAACTGATTGAGAGCGTGGTAAATGGCGCAATCAAGCAGGACGATTCGAACGAAGGTAAGGCGGTCAACTATTGGTGGGGACTTTCCGCAGAAGTTGTTGATATCATCTGTTCGAACAAGGTGCCGGAGGGTACGAAACAGTTAGTCGGAATCATCGGCAAACTGATCCGTGAGAACAGCTTCCATCCGTTTTATGGCGTGCTTCGTGCACAGGACAACACGATTAAGAATGAGGATGAGGAGATCATGACGCCGGAAGAAATCATGCTTATGAACTGGTTGGTGGATAACGTAGAGGGCGAGATTCCGGACATCAAAGATATGAAGGATGAGGCGAAATCCATCGTCGAGCAGAAGGGTGTCAAGGACGAGATAAAACCGGATGTCGTGCAGGATAACGGTAAGGATGATACAAAACCGGATGCCGTGCAAAATAACGGTAAGAACGAGATAAAACCGGATGCCGTGCAGAACGATGGTAAGAACGAGACAAATCCGGATGTGAAACAAAAAGAGGTAAAGGACGAGGACTAGGATAAATGAAGATTTTGTTACTTGCAGACCAAGAGTCCAGGTATTATTGGGACTATTTTGAGAAAAGTAAATTAGAGGGGATAGATCTGATCATTTCCTGTGGCGATCTGGCTCCACAGTTCCTATCTTTTATAGCGACATTTGCGAAGGTACCGATTCTGTATGTGCATGGCAACCATGATACCTGTTATGATGAGACACCGCCGGATGGGTGTATCTGTATCGACGATGATGTATATGTGTACAATGGTGTCCGGATTGCGGGACTTGGTGGAAGCATGTGCTATAATTTCGGAACCTATCAGTTTACCGAGGACGAGATGAAGAAACGTGTACGTAAGCTGCGGAGGAAGATTAAGAAGGCGGGAGGACTCGATATTCTGATCACACATTCTCCGGCGTTTGAGTTAAACGACAGTACCGATCTGCCGCATACAGGATTCCGGGCGTTTTATCAGATTTTGGATGAGTATGAGCCAGTGTTGTTTGCACACGGACATGTGCATATTAATTATGGAAGAGATTTTAAAAGGATCTCCGAATATAAGAACACCAAGGTTGTGAATGCATTTGAGAAGTATCTGATCGAAATCTGAACACATAAATCTGACCGGGTGAAGCATTTGTGACAAAAAACTTGTAGCGACCTATGAAATTTGCTATAATTATCAAGTATATGTAAAATAACCGGCGTGCACGGAGGGGCGGACCGGTTGCTTATGGGTGAGAATGAGAGGAATGTCATGCAGAATAGATACGACAAATGTCCGAATTGTATGCAGGCCCTAGGACAAGGGGAAGACACATGTCCGTATTGCGGATTTGACGTGAGCGGATACGAAGAAAAACCAAACTGTTTACGTCCATTTACAGTATTACAGGGCAAATACATGATTGGCCGGGTAATCGGTATGGGTGGTTTTGGAATCACTTATATCGGCTGGGATCTGAATCTTCAGACCTATATTGCCATTAAGGAATATTTCCCGGAGAGCTTCGCGCATCGTGATTCAATGGCGACAACGACAGTTACAACGAATGAGAACAAGCAGGAAATCTATGACAAAGGTCTGAAGCGTTATGTGGAAGAGGCGAGAAATCTCTCGAAGTTCTATCAGCTGCAGGGCATTGTTTCTGTGAAGGATTTCTTCTATGAGAATGGAACCGGATATATCGTTATGGAATATATCAATGGTGTGGATCTGAAACATTACCTGAAGGGGATGGGAGGAAAGCTTGATGAGGCGACAGTGCTCGCCCTTATGAAGCCGGTACTTGAATCTCTGTACGAGGTACATAAGAATGGTCTTGTGCACCGGGATATCAGCCCGGATAATATCATGGTAGATAATGAGGGCAAGATCAAACTGATAGATTTCGGATCGGTACGCGGACAGTCCGCAGAGACCGACAAGACATATACCGTAATATTGAAGCATGGATATGCACCACCGGAGCAATATTATGCGAAGGGCAAGCAGGGACCTTGGACCGATATCTATAGTCTGTGTGCGACGATGTATAAGATGCTGACCGGAGAGGTTCCACCAAATGGTGTAGAGCGCATGGAAGACGATACCTATCAGGATCCTTCCGCACTCGGTGTGGCTGTATCGCCGCGGACAGAAGCGGTACTCCGGCGTGGACTTGCAGTGAAGGCACAGGATCGGTATCAGCATATCGGCGATATGCTGAATGATCTGTATGGAACCGGACCGCTTTCGAACACAGACGCTGCCCCACAGGCGAATCCGTTTGTGGCACCCGGAGCAAACTCTGTATCGATGACCGGACAGTCGATGCATCTGGCACCGGCACAAGCACCGGCAGACACAGAGAATAAGAAGAAAAAGACAGGGATTATCATTGCCATATCCGTGGCAGCGGCAGCACTTATCATCGGACTCGTTCTGATTCTGAGTGGAGGCAGGAAAGATAAACGTAAAGATGATATAACAACTGAGGCGAAAGAGACAACCGAGGCGGCAACACCTGCGGATGCAACCACGGAAGCTGCGACTGAGGAGACAACCGAGGCAGCGGCACCGGGCGGCGTGGAATATGTGTGGCCGACGGAGCTTTCTGATAGCTGGAAGGATTATACCGTGAAGATTGACGGAACGGTCTACAGCTTCCCGATGCCATATTCGGAGTTCAAGACGAAGGGATGGCAGCAGAACAATGCAGCTGCGACGATAGCAGCCGGAGACAAGCTGTATGCTTCGTGCTACAGCGACCGGGCGCAGATTATGGCGATCATTGTGAATCCAGGCGTAAATGAGGCACCGGTTGACCAGTGTTACGTGATAGGGGTATCGTTTGATTACTATAGTGATGAGTGTAAGGATGATTTTACGATTGAACTTCCGGGCGGAGTCGAGCTTCTGAAGGCAACAGAAGCAGATATCAAGACGGCATTTGGTGCACCGGAATATCGTGCGGATGGCGAATACTATGATGGCAGCGGTACATATGTGTCGCTTGATTATGTAGGTGATGAGTATGAGGACGGCGTAGACTTAGAGGTGTCTGCGAAGGATAATCTCGTGAAGATTACACTTGTGAATTCGGCATTGCCGGATGCACTTGCAGGTGGCGTGGCAGATCTGAGTACAGATGCGCCGGAGATTAATTCGAGATACGTTGCACCGGAAGGCGCAAGTACCGACCGGTTTGATGGAATCATCACATTGGATGGAAAGAATTATGTACTGCCGGTTCCTTTCACAGAGCTTGAGAAGGATGGCTGGACATTAGACAGTTCCGTAGATGATTACATCGGAGGAGAGACATATGTATCAACCTCCATGGAGAAAAATGGGGAGAAGATTGATATCCGTCTCGAGAATTATACGAAGAATGGAATCCAGCCACAGTTTGGCTGTGTATCGAGAATCAAGGCTGATGCAGACTATTTCTCAGGATCAATCGTGTTCCCGGGCGGCGTAGGACTTGGCGACGATGCAAGTAAGTTTGAAGCAGTGTACAGTGATCTTGGTGAGGATAATTATTCACAGGATGATTATTCGTCCTTTATAGCATATAGTGTATATAATTTTGACGAAGACTATATTTCCATATCTGTCTATGCAGATCCGGAGACGAAGAAGATCATAGAATATAGTTATTCAACCGACAAAACGTTAGAATAAGGAGTTGATGGCATGTCAGATTTGAAATTTGACCAGATACTAGATGAATATGTACGTTTCTGTAACGATTCGGGTAAGATTGATTTGAATCTCTACGAAGAGTACAACGTAAAGCGGGGACTTCGAGACTCCAACGGACGAGGCGTACTGACCGGACTTACAGAAGTGTCCGACGTTATGGGATTTAGCGTAGTGGATGGACACCGTGTGCCAATTCCGGGAGAGCTTTATTTCCAGGGATATGAAGTGCAGCAGCTCGTACAGGGCTTCCGGAACAGCCAGTATGGATTCGAGGAGACCACGTATCTGCTTTTGTTCGGTGATCTGCCAAGTCAGGAACAGCTTGACTGCTTCAAGGAGGTGCTTGGTGAGCTTCGCCAGCTTCCGGAGAGCTTCAACCGGGACGTTATCATGAAGGCACCGAGCCGTGACATGATGAATGTCCTGCAGAAATGTGTTCTTACTTTGTATACGTATGATCCGGATCCGAACAATCTGGATATCAAAAATGTGCTGATGCAGTGTCTGCAGTTGATTGCCCAGTTCCCGGTTATGGCGGCGTATGGTTATCAGGCTTATAGACATTATTACCTCGATAAGAGCTTAGTTATCCACAGACCGAAGAAGGAGCTTTCGACCGCAGAGAACATCCTGCGTCTGCTTCGCACCGATGGCAAATATACAGATCTCGAAGCAAAGGTTCTGGATGTCTGTCTGGTTATCCATGCGGAGCATGGTGGTGGTAACAACTCAACATTTACGACACACGTACTGACCTCGACAGGAACGGATACGTATTCGACTGTTGCCGCTTCCCTTGGCTCTCTGAAGGGACCGAAGCATGGTGGTGCGAATATCAAGGTACAGCAGATGTTTGATGATATGAAGATGCATGTGAAGGATTGGGAGAATGAGGATGAAATCGCCGAATATCTGCAGGGACTCCTGGATAAGAAGGGCTTCGACCATTCCGGTCTGATCTATGGTATGGGACATGCGGTTTATAGCGAGTCTGACCCAAGAGCGGTAATCCTGAAGAAATATGCGAAGAAGCTTTCTGAGGAGAAGGGCTTGCAGGATGAGTTCGCACTGTATGACAGAGTGGAGCGCATCGCAGCGGATCTGATCAGTGAGCATCGCCGGACATTCAAGACCGTCTGTGCAAATGTCGATTTCTACAGTGGATTCGTCTATACGATGTTGAAACTGCCGATTGAGATCTTCACACCGATTTTTGCAATCTCCCGTATCTCCGGCTGGTCTGCACACCGGATCGAGGAGCTGGTAAATAAAGGAAAGATTATCCGTCCGGCTTACAAATTCGTCGGACATCATAAGGAATACATTCCGATCGAGAAACGAGACTGGTAATATATTATACAGTTTGCATGAACTACAAATCATGCAAACTGTATTTTTTTTGAATACATCTTGAAGTGGATGAATCTTTTATTTCTTGCATAATCTATAAAGAGTGTGTTAGTATTGCAAGTATAAAAAATACTGTTATCTGTATAAAAAAATAGACGAAAGGGATAAAAAGTATATGTGGGTAGCCGATCAGTGGAAGGACTATGAAATTATAGATTGCTCCAAGGGGGAGAAACTGGAACGATGGGGAAAATACGTGTTGCTGCGTCCGGATCCTCAGGTATTGTGGGATACACCGCGTAAGAATCCGGCGTGGAAAAAGTTGAATGGACATTATCATAGAAGCAACAAAGGTGGCGGTGAGTGGGAATTCTTTGATCTGCCGGAACAATGGAGCATCCATTATAAGGATCTGACATTTCATCTGAAACCATTTACCTTCAAGCATACCGGACTTTTTCCGGAACAGGCAACAAACTGGGACTGGTTCTCAGAGAAGATCCGGAATGCCGGCAGGGAGATTAAAGTGCTGAACCTCTTTGGATATACCGGAGGTGCGACGCTTGCGGCGGCGAAGGCCGGTGCGAAGGTTACACATGTGGATGCATCGAAGGGGATGATAACCTGGGGCAAGGAAAATGCGGTATCTTCCGGCCTTGGTGATGCACCGATCCGCTGGCTTGTGGATGACTGCGTAAAGTTCGTGGAACGCGAGATCCGTCGTGGCAATCATTATGATGGAATCATTATGGATCCGCCGTCGTATGGACGTGGACCGAAGGGAGAAATCTGGAAATTAGAGGAGAAAATTCATCCATTTATTGCATTGGCAAGTCAGCTTTTGTCGGATGATCCATTATTTTTCCTTGTGAATTCGTATACAACCGGACTGGCACCGGCGGTGCTTACGTATATGATCTCTACAGAGGTCTGTGCGAAGTTTGGAGGATGCGTGGAATCACAGGAGATTGGACTTCCGGTAAAGGAAAGTGGATTGATTCTGCCTTGTGGGGCGTCGGGACGCTGGAGCAGGGAATAATGGATGTAAGAGCTTGATAGATACAGTTTACAGGAAGAGATAAGAAAGGACTGGGAAGATTGCAGGAACCATTGGATGTGAAAGCAAAACATCATGATGATAAGGAACATGAGAAGTTGCGATATGGACATCAGAATAAAGCGAAGTCTGTTTATATCACGAAGATTGCCATTGTTGTATTTACGCTGATTCTGCAGATTTTTTTCTGGGTATTTCTGTATGGAATCGCCAAGAATTATATGATCTACTGGAAGACGCTTGCGTTGCTGCTTTCGGCATCGGTCGTTCTGTATATCGTCAATAAACAGGAGAATCCTGCGTATAAGCTGACGTGGATTCTGCTTATGGCAGTTACGCCGATCTTAGGTGGCGTGCTATATATCGCAATCGCAGGCAACCGGACGCGCATGAAGTTTATCCGGGATGCGCAGAAGAATCATCTCGATACATTTCAGTATATGCCAAGCGATAAGAGCCGGCAGCGGGAGATCCGGAAGCTCAGCCAGAGTGCGAGTGTGCAATCGACGTATATCTCGAAGACGGCCGGATATCCGGTCTACAAGAATACAGTCGTGAAGTATTTCCCGCTTGGCGAGGATAATTTCGCGAAGCTTGTGGAAGAATTAAACAATGCGAAGCATTTTATATTCATGGAATATTTCATTATCAAGCAGGGCGAGATGTGGGATACGATCTTGGAAATCATGGAGCGCAAGGCGAAGGAAGGCGTGGATGTACGTCTGATCTACGATGATTTTGGCTGCTCGATGTGGATTCCGTCCCGATTTATCAAGGATATGAGGGAGAAGGGAATCAAGGTTGCCGCATTTAACCCGATCGGACCGTTCTTTAACCTGCGGCAGAACAACCGTGACCACCGGAAGATTACGGTTATTGACGGATATGTGGGATTTACCGGGGGAATCAATCTCGCGGACGAATATATCAACAAGAAATCACGGTTCGGACATTGGAAGGACACCGGTATCATGCTGAAGGGTGAAGCGGTGTGGAATCTTACACTGATGTTCCTTCAGACATGGCTGATGTTAACCGGAGAGAAGGACGATTATTCTTCGTATTCGCCGGAGAAACATCAGGAGATTGCATTTTTCTCGGATGGCTACATACAGCCATATGGGGATACGCCTGTGGACAATGAAATCGTCGGCGAGAATATCTACCTGAATATGATCAACAAGGCAAAGCATTATGTGTATATTACAACGCCGTATCTGATTATCGACAATGAGATGGTAACCGCGCTGACACTTGCGGCAAAAAGCGGGATCGATGTGCGGATCATCACACCTGGCATTCCGGATAAGAAACTGGTGTATCTGGTGACGCAGTCATATTATTATCAGCTGATCGAAGCGGGGGTGAAGATCTATCAGTATACGCCGGGCTTTATTCATGCGAAGACGGTAGTTGTGGATGATAAGGTCGCGACGGTCGGAACGATTAATTTTGACTATCGCAGTCTTTATCTGCATTTTGAATGTGGCGTCTGGATGTTCAACAGCAGAGTCATCTATGAAATTAAGGAAGACTATATGCTCACACTTGCGAAGTGTGACGAAGTGACGTTGGAGGAGATCCGGAAGACAAGTAAAATGAAGATGTTCGGACAGAGCCTGCTGCGGTTGGTGGCACCGCTTCTGTAGAGGATGCGGAGATTGCATAGGCGTGGGTAGTTCAAAAGGATAGGAAACAGAGAAGGAAGGATAAGTATGCAGCCAAAAGGGAAAAGAGAAACAACGGATGAACTGCTTGCAAGAAGCTTTAAGGAGCTGCTCTGCAAACTGCCGATGGAGAAAATTACGATTAAGGATATCACGGATAAGGCGGGCGTGATCCGGCCAACATTCTATAATCATTTTTCGGACAAATACGCGCTTTTGGAGTATATTGTCCGGCATGACCTGCTTGCACCGATCAAGCCGCTTTTGGTGAATGATATGATACAGGAAGGACTGACATTGTTGTTCTCGAATATCCAGAATGACCGGCATTTTTACGAGCGTGCTGTCTGCATAGAGGGGCAGAATTCGTTTGAAAGCATTGCACGAAGCGAGGTTTCGAAGCTTTTGTTAGACATAATTGATCAGAAGAAACAGGGTAAGAATCACAAATACCCATGGCTTGACCGTCAGATTATTGCCGAATACTACGCAAACTCCATGTGCTATGTGGCGATTGCGTGGATCAAACGGGATTATATGATTGCACCGAAGGATTTGTCGGAGATTTATAAATATTTGACGAAATCCTCTATGATGGATGTATTGAATGAACTTGTTTAAGATAAGATGTGTTTTTGTCAAGAGGGAATTTGAGATAAAAGATATAAATTAGCTATACACGAACGCACGGATGTCGATATAATTATACAAAAGAATAGGCTTGTATAGAGATACAATACATTTAAAAGAGACTGAATATTCCATATATTCAATCTCTTTTTTATTATAGGGTTGCAACAAAAAAGAATCAAGAATGAAAAGAAAGAAAGGTGGATGAATCGTGATTCGATTTGGAAAGTGGGTAGTAAAACACAGAAGTCTGATTCTGATAATCGGTATTCTCTTACTGATTCCGTCAGCCTTCGGATATTTTCATACCCGTGTAAACTACGACATTTTGAACTATCTCCCGGACGAGATTGATACAATGAAAGGCCAGGAGATTATGGTGGATGAATTTGGAACCGGTGCATTTTCCATGTGCGTCGTCGAAGGAATGTCCGACAAAGACATCTCCAAGATGCGGAAGGAAATGTGCAAGGTAGACGGAGTAAAGGATGTATTATGGTATGATTCCTTCCTTGATCTGTCCGTACCGGTGGAGATGCTTCCGGACAGCATCAAGGATGTGTTCATCAACAAGGATGCGGACTCCACGATCCTGTTTGTTCTGTATCCGAATTCCATCTCAGCCGATGAGACGATGGATGCCATCGAGAACTTACGTAAGGTTATGAATAAGCAGTGTTACCTCTCCGGTATGTCTGCAGTTGTAACAGATACGAAGAACCTGTCGAACAAGGAGACACCAATCTATGTACTGATCGCAGTCATTCTTTCAACGATTGTCCTTGCACTTGCAATGGACTCGGCGATCATCCCGGTATTCTTCCTGCTTAGTATCGGTATGGCGATCGTATATAACTTAGGTACCAACGTGTTCAAGGGAGAAATCTCCTATGTCACACAGGCGTTGGCGGCAGTCTTGCAGCTCGGTGTTACGATGGATTACTCCATCTTCCTGTGGCACAGCTATGAGGAGAAACAGCAGGTATATCCGGGCGAGAAGGGGCGTGCGATGGCACACGCAATCTCAAACACGATATCTTCGGTTGTCGGCAGTTCCATCACAACGGTGGCAGGCTTCATTGCTCTGTGCTTCATGAGCTTCACACTGGGTATGGACTTAGGTGTCGTTATGGCAAAAGGTGTTGTGTTCGGCGTAATCTGTTGTGTAACGGTTCTTCCATCTATGATTTTGATATTTGACAATGCAATCGAGAAGACAAAACACAAGGTTATCCTTCCGGATTTGTCCGGTATTTCAAAATGGGTAACACAGCATTTTTACATATTCCTGATATTGTTCTTCGTGCTGATCGGACCGGCTGTTTACGGTTACACACACAACACCGTATATTATGACCTGGCAGGTACACTTCCGGAGAGTCTGGAGAGTATCACAGCGAACAACAAACTGGAAGAGCAGTATCACATGGGTGCAACCCACATGGTGCTTCTGGATGCGAACACATCGACAAAGGATGTTGTAAAGATGACAAAGGAAATGGAGAAGGTAGACGGTGTCAAGGCAGTGCTTGGACTTGACAGCATCGTTGGTTCTACGATTCCAAAGGATATGCTTCCGGATCAGATTCGTGAAGTGTTCGAGAGTGGTAAATATAAGATGCTTTTGATCATGTCGGAATACAAGGTCGCTTCGGATGAAGTAAATGCGCAGTGTGATACCTTGAAGCAGATGGTCAAGGATTGTGATGAAAATGGTATGCTGATCGGTGAAGCACCATGTACGAAGGATCTGATCGAGATCACAGATGAGGATTTCAAGATGGTAAGTGCCGTATCCATCGGCGTTATCTTTATAATCATTGCATTTGTATTTAAGTCGATATCACTTCCAATCATTCTGGTCGCTGTTATCGAGTTCGCAATCTTCATCAACATGGGTATTCCTACCTACACGAAGACGGCGATTCCGTTTATCGCTTCTATCGTAATCGGTACGATCCAGCTTGGTGCGACGGTCGATTATGCGATCCTGATGACGAACAAATATAAGCGTGCAAGACATAACGGCCTTGAGAAGAAAGAAGCAGTCATCGAAGGAATGAAGGGCTCTGTACAGTCCATCATTGTCAGTGCACTCAGCTTCTTCGCCGCAACATTCGGTGTTGGTATGTATTCAAACATTGATATGATCAGCTCCCTGTGTACACTGATGGCACGTGGCGCGTTGATCAGTATGGTAGTTGTTATTCTCTTACTTCCAACCATGTTCATGATCTTCGATAAGGTGATCATTCATACAAGTGCTGGATTTATCAATAAGGAAAAGCGGGCAGAGCAGTAAGATATTTTGAAGAAAATCGGGCACAGTTGGAAATAGACTTAATCAACCATATTGGAAAAGGATGGAATATAGGAAGGAGATTATATTATGAAACATTTAAATAAGAACGAATGGAAGAAAACGACAAAATATATTGCAGGTTCGACCGGCGCGGTTGCACTTGCGGTTGCTTCTTGTGTCGCAGGTATCACAGGTACCGGCACAGATGTTGCAAAGCACGACAAGGAGTATCTGGCAGGCGATGACAAGGCAAGCGATACAGACGCAACAACGATCATGAACACCGATGATCTGGCAGATCAGCTCGCAGATAACGTAAACCTCAAAGAGAAAGATGTCGACAAGGATGAGACCGTCTATGTATTCGCCAAGGCAAACGGTGACGTGGACAATATCCTGGTCAACGAGACTTTGAAGAATCGCGACAAGAACGATAAGATTGAAGACACAACCGATCTGAAGGATATCGTAAATGTCAAGGGTGACGAGACATTTACACAGAACGGAAACAAGATTACATGGGACGCTGCCGGAAATGAGATCAGCTACCAGGGTACAACCGATAAGCAGCTTCCGGTCTCTGTAAAGGCAACTTATTATCTCGATGGAAATGAGATCTCACCGGAAGACCTGGCAGGTAAGAGCGGTAAGGTAAAGATCCGTCTGGATTACACAAGCAATGAGACTGTTACGAAAGACGTAAATGGAAAGGACGAGGATATCTCCGTACCATTCGTCGCAGTATCCGGCATGGTACTCGGTGATAACTTCACGAACATTCAGGTAACAAATGGTAAGTACCTTGCACAGGGCGAGAGCAACATCGTGGTTGGTTATGCAGTTCCCGGTCTTGACAGTGGCGTGAAGGACGCCGCCAAGGATCTTGATACAGAGATTCCGGATTATGTAGAGGTAAGCGCAGATGTGACAGATTTCTCACTCGATATGACAGTGACAATGTTAGTCAATGGTTCTGAGATGGACTACTCCGGCGATCTGGATCTGACAGATCTGGATGATCTGACAGAGGCTCTGAGCAGTGCCGGTAATCAGTTAGCCGATGGCTCCGGAGAACTCTCCGATGGCGCCGGTCAGGTATCCGAAGGTGCCGGAACACTGGCAAGCAAGATGGGTGATCTGACAACGGGTGCAGGCAGCCTGAAGGCAGGTATGGAAACTCTGTCAAGCTCATCCGGTGATCTGGCAAGTGGCGTTGCAGTCATTGACCAGAGCGCACAGTCCATCGCAAATGGTATCAATACATTAGATACAGCCGTAAATACAAAGATGACAGCTGAGGAGCAGGCGGCCGTTGCACAGCAGGCAGGTACGCAGGTGGCTGCTCAGCTTGCAAAGGGAACAGATATGTACAACACCATTTATAACGGTGCTGTATCAGCTTATCAGAATAACATGACAAGCGCTTCGGATCAGCTGTATGCATCATATACTACAGCGGATCCTAAAACAGGGAAATCGTTGTTGGATCAGATGCAGGGAGCTATACTGGCACAAGGTGCGTCAGCGGTAGCACAGACAACGGCGCAGACAGCATATAATAATGCAAAGGATAATGGCCTTGATGAAGCAAGTGCTCAGGCGGCCATGGCGACAGCTTTTGGCTCAGAATATATGTCTTATGCCAACAACCCAGATAATGTAGCAAATGCAAAAGCGGCTGCAGAGAAGGCTTTGAAGGATTTGGCTGCAAAGACAACATCCGGAATCGCAGCACAGGGAGCAGACGCCATTGGAAACTCGGTTGTCGCTGCATGTACACAGGCAGCTTCTCAGGCAGCAGGTGCTGCAGCCGTACAGGGCGCTGAGACAGCGAAGGCAACAATTGCTTCCCAGATCGAAGCTACACAGGCAAACGGCTACAGCTTAGTAAGCGGTGCGAATGCACTTGCAAAGGGAACATCTACATTAGCAGGATCAGTTCCGGCATTGAAGGATGGCATCAGTCAGTTAGTAAACGGTGCAAACGCCCTTGCGAGTGGCGCTGGTCAGTTGAAGAACGGCGCATCAACACTTGCAGATGGAGCTTCTCAGGTAGCTGATGGTGCAGGCACATTGAACGAAAGCCTTGTATCTCTGAACAACGATGCAATCAAGAAGATGGTAAGCGCATACAATGGTGATGTGAAGGATTCTGTTGCAAGACTGCAGGCAGCTATGGAAGCCGCAACCGAGTATGACAGCTTCGGCGGTAAGTCTGACGATGTAGCAGGCGTAACAAAATTCATTATTAAGACAGCGGCTATATCTGCTGATTAATATAGATTGGTTTATAAACCAATTCTTCTCCCCCGCAAAACGCGTCGGCTTATGCCGACGCGTTTTCTTATGCTTTTTTGTCTGGGAAGCAAGCTAGTTGGGGGAAAAGCTGGGAAACCGGGAAAATCCCCCAACCGGAAGCTGCAGGGAAGCAAGTTAATTGGGGGAAAAGCTGGAAAACTGGGAAAATCCCCCAACCGGAAGCCATAGGGAAGCAAGCTAGTTGGGGGAAAAATTGGGAAACTGGGAAAATCCCCCAACCGGAAGCCATAGAGAAGCAAGCTAGTTGGGGGAAAAGCTGGGAAACCGGGAAAATCTGAAGTGGTAAACTAATTTTGGACACAGAGGGGGGTATTTTGGGACACAGATATATTATAATCAATACATGAACTAATTATCTGTGGGCATCTATAACTCCCATGTTAACAGGAGGTTTATCATGAAATACACCAAAGAACAACGTTTGGACATTGGTCGCCGAATCTATGACGGTGAGATAGATTGCTATCAGGCAGCCGAAGAGTATTCTATTAATCACTACACTGCTAGAGACTATATGAGACTCTATCGAGATACCTATCAACTACCAAAACGATCAGCAGCAACTCATACTTGTAAATCTGTCTCAACTCCTCTGGCTGCAAATAGCCAAGCAAGTCTTCAAGAGTATCAGGAAATGACCAAAGAGGAATTGATCCAGGCTCTTATTCAGGCGCGAATTACTGAAGCACGATTAAAAAAAGGCTACGAAGTGAAGGGGGATGGTTCAATAATTCAATACAGCAACAAGAATACCAAGTAATACTGGAATTATCTGGAGAGTTTCCAGTGAATCTACTTTGTGATGCCATGAATATCAACAGAAGCAGTTTCTATTATTGGAAGAAGATGCTTAGTAATCCGGCACCAAGAACCAGGGCGTTAATCGATAACATACAACTATTTCAGAAATATCATATGAAATATCCGTCGCATGGCTACAGATGGCTAAATGCCAAGATTCGATTGGATAAAGGAATCGTTATGTCTGATCCTTACGCTCATAAATGCTGTAAAAAAGCCGGAATCAAAAGCAAGGCAAAGCATTATAGATACAAGAAACCGGGTGTTCCATTTAAGATATTTCCAAATCTTCTTATGTCAGAAATGCAGATCGATGGTCCGCTCCAGTGTATTGTTAGCGATATGACTGCTTTCTGGGTGAAAGGTATCTATTACGAACTTACATTATATATGGATCTATGGAATAACGAAATACTTAGCCATTCCCTTTCATCGAAGCGTGGCGATCGAATGACATATATAAGTGGACTGGAAGACCTTTTGGAGAAAAAGAAACAACATCCAGAATATCAGATGATTCTCCACAGTGATCAAGGATCTGTATATGCTTCAAAAGCATTCAATGATCTTCTTCCAATGTATGTGACCAGATCAATGTCGCGAGCAGGAACACCTACAGATAATAGTGCTATGGAATCCATTAACGGTTGGATTAAAGCAGAATTATTTATGGACTTTCATGTAACTGGTGAGCGACCAGTTCACGAAGAAGTTGATGAATATATCAGGTTCTTCAATGAGGAACGACCAGCATATTCGCTTAGTTATCTAACTCCGAAGCAATATCGTGAAAAGTATGCTGCATAATCTGTTCATAGATTCGGATCCGAAGGTAGAAACCAGACACCGATTTAGCGGCTTGCCCTTGACATTTAGTCGAAAAAAAACGCTACAATGAATGTCCGGCGTATGACTAATATAATTTGTTTATGAGTTCATACCGTCGGTATTATCTGCCCAGAGTTTCTTGGAGCGATGTCAAGGGTGGCGTATGGCGTATACAGCCGTACAATGTAACTGACTATTTTTTTATATTTCGTGTCCAAAATTTGTTGACAAGTGCAAATCCCCCAACCGGAAGCTGCAGGGAAGCAAGCTAGTGGGGGGAAAAGTTGGAAAACCGGGAAAATCCCCCAACCGGAAAGTAATAGGAAGCAAGCTAGTTTGGGAAAAAGCTGGGAAACCGGGGAAATCCCCCAACCGGAAGCCATAGAGAAGCAAGCTAGTTGGGGGAAAAGTTGGAAAATTGGAAAAATTCCCCAACCGGAAGCCATAGGGGAGCAAGCTAGTTGGGGAAAAAGCTGGGAAACCGGGAAAATCCTCCAACCGGAAGCCATAGAGA